>MDSZ01124398.1_pt1 | contig 21954 bp, 18 predicted proteins | sample 811201 | NCBI WGS metagenome assembly MDSZ01 (sample SAMN05326647, study PRJNA326480) | marine metagenome | isolation source: seawater | place: Indian Ocean: North | collected 2010 | reverse complement strand
TTTTGCCGACAGAACAGTCGTACAAAAAACAAACCATAACAATGCTTTTCTCAATGTCTTTTTCCTCGTGGCGACTTTTTTAACAGATCCAAGAGTGAGGGCGTTTCGGAGGTCACTTCCATTGGGAAGCAAATTTACGTGAAACAGGAAAGAGGTATCAGCTGATTTCCAGTTTCAGACTTTCAAAATCTTTCACGAATTGCCCGTGGGATCGATAGTGGATCACCGTCATTCCCATCTTTTCAGCTATTGCCACATTTTCCATACGGTCATCCACAAACAAACTTTCAGATGAATTGGCATTTGCTACTTTCAACATGGCATTGAAAAAACGTTCATCCGGCTTTCGTGCTCCTACCTCAAATGAATAGACGGCGCCGGCAAAACCGTCCATTTTGGATCTCACACCGCCGAGATTAATGTGGTGTTGATTGGTGTTTGAGGCGAGCCAGACAGGAATTTTTTTCGACAGCTTCTGAGCATAGTGGAAAGTTTCTGTTACATCACCCAGCATGCTCCGCCAATAATCAAAGAACTCTGTCTGCGTAAGTTTTTTCTCAGGCGAAATATTCGCCATGACGCTGGAAAAGAATTGTTCATCCGTCAGTTTCCCCTTTTCGTAGTCATCATGCACCTCCCCGGACAAGACCGACACTATTACGGCAGTTTCCTCACCAATGGTATGGGTAAGCTGGGAGACAACATCTTCGGGATAAATATTCAGGATTACATTCCCGATATCAAAAAAGAGAGTCCTGATCATTGGGGGTTTAAACTGTCCGAGAATTCAGGGAGGAATGCTGGCAGCACCTCTCAGCCCAACACCAGCAAATCCTTGGGTGTCTGGTTGAGTATTTCGCACCCATCCTTCTGGATGAGTACATCATCTTCGATCCTTACTCCGCCAAACTCAGGTATATAAATCCCCGGTTCGATGGTCATGAGATAGTTCTCATATACTGACTCTTTACTTAACTGAGAAAAACGGGGGTTTGTATGAATCTCCAGTCCCAAGCCGTGCCCAGTCCCGTGATCAAAATATTCACCGTAGCCTTTCTCGTTGATGTGGTCACGGCATGCATCATCTACCTCTTTGCACGCCACCCCATCTCTGGCTGCTTCACAACCCAGTTGCTGTGACTCCTGAACGGTTTCATAGATTTCCCGGTGCTTGTCCGTCACTTCTTTAACCACAACAGTCCGGGTCATGTCAGCATGATATCCGTCATATTTTGCCCCAAAATCGAGGACCACAAAATCACCGGCCTGAATTTCCCGATCCCCCGGACGGGCGTGAGGAAGAGCTGAGTTCGGACCTGCCGCTATGATGGAATCGAAGGCGTCCGCTTCAGCTCCCAGCATTTTATACGTATAAGAAATCTTAGAGGCAATCTCTTTCTCCATAACGCCCGGACGGATCTCAGGAACAATTTGATCAAAAGTCTGATCTGTGATTTCAACAGCCGTTCGCGTGGCGCGGATCTCAGATTCATCCTTAACCATGGCAATTCGTTCAACAATTTCGCTGGTAGCTGTCCAGTCACACTCTGGAAAAGTGAGCCTTAATTTTTCCATTTCACTGACACTTACATGGTCACCTTCAAAAGCAATTTTTTGCTTTCCTTTGAAAACATCATGCTTATGAAGAATCTGAATATGCGGGTCGCTACCGATGAGGATCTCCATTTCCTTCACTTGCTGTTTTGACTGAGTGTCGTATCGGCCATCTGAAACAAACCAGGTCGCATCCTCCAGAATAAGGCAACTTCCGGCTGAACCTGTAAAACCTGACAGATACCTGACATTGGTTATGTAGGTAACGTACATCCCATCAAGCTCTTCCTCAGCGAGACGGGATCTCAGTTTTTTAACCCGGGATTCGGTAAGAGACAATCAGGAGCTCCCACTGGACTTGAGAAGATCCATGATTATTTTCTTCTCCTTCGCAATGCGTTTTTTGTCCACTCCCTGTTTACTGGACATTTTGGCCAACACTTCCAGCGCCTGCTCATAGAGCTTTTGACTTTTCAGCACCGCCACCAGTGTGAAGGTAGCCAGTTTGGGGGAAACTTCCAGTTCAGACAATGCCACCGCCTCGGCTGTTGCCGGCTTTTTTTTCATCACCCGTTTTTTCGGTGGAGATTTTTTGGCCACCTGTTTTTTTGGCGGTGTTTTTTTTACGCGCTTCTTTGACTTTGGTTTGATGGCTTTTGCCACTTGCTGTTTTTCCCGGGGCTTTCGCGATCTTTTCTTTTTCAGTTTCCCTATCGCTTGAAGTGCCAGTTTATTGCCGGGATCCATTTCCAGAATAGCGTTGTAACACTTCATCAGGATCGCTTGAGACCGTTTGAGGCCTGATTGAACTTCAGCCAGCAAGAGATAGGCATTGAAGAAACTGGGGTCAAGCTCAATAATCTTTTTCAGGCAAAGTTCGGCGTGTTGCAAATCTTTCCTGGCCATTAGGACGCGTGCCTGAAGAAAAAGCCCTGGCAAAGAATCTTTATCATAACCAAGACCTATTTCACAGACCTGACCGGCCCGATCCAAATCTTCGCTCAGCAGATAGTGTTCAGACAAAACAGGAAAAAGGGTGGTGTCGAAATTATCGGCGAAATAGAATTCCAGATGTTCAAGGTTGGTTAAATCCACAGCTTATTTCACTCCTTCCAGCGATTTGTTTGTACCCAGTGGGTAATGTAGTCTATAGTCTCCTGAATCGGTGTACCTGGACCAAAAAGTTTCCCTACACCTTGTTTAGACAGCTCTCCCATATCTTTTTCAGGAATGATCCCGCCACCGGTAATCAAAACGTCATCCATACCATTCTCCGCCATCAGTTCTTTCACTCTCGGAAAGATGGTCATGTGGGCACCGGAAAGAATGGAAAGCGCAATGACATCTGCATCTTCCTGCAGTGCCGCATTAACAATCATCTCAGGCGTTTGCCTCAGACCCAAATAGATAACTTCCATGCCAGCATCTCGGTAGGCCCTGGCCAACACCTTAACACCCCGGTCATGTCCATCAAGACCGGGCTTAGCCATCACTATACGTATCTTTCTTTCCACGGAACCGATAAAGTCTAAAAAAAGTTCAGATCATTTTAACCTGAAGGCAATTTCGCAACGTCTCCACAAAATCAGAAGCGAAATTACCAGCACCCCTTGTGATTCTGTAAACGCAAAAGTACATTTGTATCATGAGGGTAATGGGAAGATTACTGTTTTTCTTTTCTTTTTGTTTTGGTGCATTCGATCGCCAGCCCCTTTTACCTCTTCAGATCGCCGGCGGGACAGTTTTCCAGTCTTTAGGAACAACTGGTAATTTTTTCAGTGATCCTGCTTCGCTCCTCAAGGTTGGCGGCGTTGCATCCGTGATAACGTCTAAACCATTCAGAATTGTCTCATTGTCAGACAGATCCTTCATGGTTTCCTACCCTTCAGCCTATGGGAATCTGGGGTTTTCTGCCCAGACATCCGGTCTTTCAATTTATCGTGAAACGACAGTCGCCGTGGCAGCAGCTCGGAAATTCGGTGAAAGTCTGAATGCTGGGCTGCGCCTCTCCGTTCATCAGATCGATATAAAAAATTATGGGGCTCAGACAGTTCTTTCCCTGTCAGGCTCTTTGTTCTATCCCCTTTCAGAAACCGTCAGCTGGAGCCTTTTGGGATTCAATCTCAACGGGCCTCGTCTGGGTCAGTCACAAGAACCGCTCCCACAGATTCTCGCCACCGGTTACAAGTACTCACCGGCAGGGCCACTTAAGGCACTTATCGAAATTGAGAAAGATCTCGCTCACCGGCCGCGACAAAAGTTTGGTGTCGTCTGGGAAACTACATCATGGCTTTCACTTGCTACAGGTTATGCTAACAATCCGGACCAGGCAAGTTTTGGCTTTTCACTGCAGCTTTCACGAATCACCATCGACTATGCAATCGCTTCACATCTCCATCTTCCTGAAACGCACACTCTGGCTGTTCATTTTCGCCTCCCTTGAACTGACCTCTACTGAGGCGCAAACCCTTGAGGATATTCTATCCACCCTTGTTGTGGATGAGGAAGAAAATATTCTTTCTATGGAAGAACTGGAAATACTGGAAAGCCTCGTTCGCCAGCCTGTTAACCTGAACAACGCCGGAAAAAGGCGGCTGGAGATGATACCACTCTTTGCACTGGCTGACATTCAATTGATCCTGGCTGAACGGCGAAAAAAAGGAAAGTTTCAGTATGTTGACGAAGTTGCCGAAATCTCCGGCTTATCACTCATTGCGCAACAGTTACTTCCCCTTATTTCCACGGTGGAACGAGTGGAACCTGTTTCAATGGCTTTTAGAAACAGGTGGGCCACTTCCAATGAAGATTACCGTTTGCTGAACCGCGCTCTGTTTGTCGTTGGCGAGACCTCCGGCGGGATTGTTGTAGAGAGGGATCCCCTTGAACCGACTTTGGCCGATTTTATCTCAGCCCATACCAAATTCAAGACAAGGCAAGGCGTGGAAGTAATTGTAGGCGACCACAGGGTAGAATCAGGCTACGGCCTGGTTTTCGGACGAATCTCCCGTCCAATGAAGGGCGGTTGGCAGGTCACTTCAGTTTCCCGGGCAGGGCGGGGACTCCGTTCCTACCAATCTTCGTCAGAGTATTGGGGACTCCGGGGCCTCGGTCTGCGGACTGAGAATTCTTTTGGCCGATGGACAGCTTCTGTCTCATCTTCACCTGCCGATGCCATTATGAAAGAAGACCAGGTAGTGTCTGTACAGCGAAGCGGTCTTCACAGCTCAGCAACTTCAATAGCCCGAAAGCACAATATCCGGGAAGAGATTCTCCTCTTAAACTGGGAGTCGACATTCAATAACGGTCAAATCGGTGCAATGGCCGTCACAAACGGCTGGCAAATTCCCTCTGCTAATCGACAGTTTGAAGGAAGTTATCTTTCTCAGTACGGTGATGTGCCTCTCTTGAGCGGTTCACTGTTCTGGGAAGCCGCTACAACACCTGAGGGTAAAAGTGCCTGGCTCGGCGGTGTAACTCAAAACACACGTTCTGTCAGATGGATCTCCATGCTAAGGCATTACCCCGAAGAATGGCACACTCCGAGAAGTACCCCTTTTAGTGAATGGAGTGGCAATGAGCTGAATGAGACAGGTATCTATCAGGCTATGGTGCTACGTGTAGGAAAGTTACGGATTTCTTCCTACGGTGACCTGTATCGTGAATACATGGCTGATGAGACAGGTCAACAACCTATAGTCGGCGCTGAGACGGCCGTCATGGCCGATTACCGATGGCGGGGAGAAAAAAATGTTGTGTTCAAATGGAAAAGCGAAGAGAAAAGTCTGGAAGATAAACTTTACTTTCCTAAAGAGACTATCACCCCCAGGAAGATGCGGCAGGCTACCCGTCTTCAGGGCAATACGAAGCTTGGTCGCACCATACGAATCCGTCTGCAAGTGGACCATGTTCGATCAGAAGATAGCAACGGGCAAAATGACGGCAACAGTCTTTCCTTCACGGGAGCGTGGGATACCAAACAGCATCACCTCTCTATCCAATGGATCGTCTTCAATACATCAGATTACTCTTCCAGGGTTTATGTTTGGGGCCTTAACCTCCCTGGCGAGATGAGAAACTACGCCTATTACGGAAATGGGCACTCTTCTACATTGCGCTACCGGTTCTTGACCGTTATCGGTACGTCTGTCTCTTTTCGGACACGAAGCTCTTGGGAGAATGAAAACGGGAAATGGAGCCCCCCCCGGTGGGAAGGCGGATTCCAGATGGACCTAACTCTCTGAATCTCCACCATATGCCGGTATCTTGGAGCGACTGGTAATGATCCCTATCCCAAAAATATTTTTTCTTTCAATGCGCTCAAAAAATGACCTTAGAGACGGTATTAATAGATAATTAAAAAAACGTACTGCACTTTGCAGATTGTTTTCTCTTTGAATAAATTCTTCCTGTGATCCGAGGTAAGCTAATCTTCACGTTAAGCGTGATACTGGCGAGCGTGTTGAGCGCAAGCACTGTATCCGTCTATTACCCCAACGATCCCGACAAGCGAGAGTCCATCAAGACCTTTAGTACGGGTAACGCAACCTATATTTCCGGCGCAGATTTTGTGCGTGTGCTCGATGCCGGTATCTTTAGCAATGTAGCAAGAGGAAAGATTGTCATTTACTTCGGAGGTCACAGGATCAAAGTCTCCGCTCACAGCAGTTTCGTTGTGATCGATGATCATGTTTACCAGATGCCGTCCTACGCCCTTTCTGATGGTTCGGACATTTATCTCCCTATGCGGCCGTTCATAGCCATCCTCCACCGCCATGCCGCACCCGGAGTCAGTTATGACACCGGCCTCAACAGTGTGGTGGTTGAGCTCATTACTCACAATATTAAAGATTTGAGTATTGAGGAAAAAGCCAACGGAACTGTCATCCGCCTAGCGTCAACTCGCCAGTTTGAGGATGGCTCACTTACCGGCTGGTCAGCGCAAAACAGATGGTTTTATCTCACTGTATCAGGCGGGATTGCCGATTCCGTCGCACTCCGGAAGGCAAAGTTGGGCGGTGTCGTCCGAGGTATAACCGTTGATCAGACAGGTCGTTCAGTTCAAGTTGCGTTTCAGCTTAGAACTGAAATCGAGAACTTTGAAATCTATCAAAATAATGCTCCCAACGAGATTGTGCTAACACTGAGAACTCCCTTAAGCTACAGTGCTGAAAAAATCAAAAAACTGAGAGACGCCTGGTATATTGACACAATTGTCATAGATGCAGGTCACGGCGGGAAAGACCCCGGGACTACGGGCAAGTATGGCCTGAGAGAAAAATTCGTCACACTGGATATTGCCAAGCGCCTCGGGAAGCTTATTGAGAAAAACACAAATGCAAAAGTAGTCTACACCAGAGACGAGGACGTATTTATTCCTCTGTGGGAGCGGACCAAGGTCGCCAATGAAAGTAACGGAAAACTCTTTATTAGTATTCACGCCAACGCTAACAATAATAGGCGTATTAAAGGATTTGAAACATTTATTCTGAGACCAGGGAAAACAGCTGACGCTGTGGAAGTGGCTGAGCGTGAAAATAGTGCCATCAAACTTGAGGAGGAAGCATCACGGTACGATCACCTGACAGAAGACAGCTTTATCATTGCATCTCTGATGCAAAATGCCTTCATGAAAGAGAGTGAAGATCTGGCAGCTATGGTCCAGTCGGAATTGCGGAAAAGTATTCCCTCACCCGATCGTGGTGTGAAACAGGCTGGATTTTATGTTCTTATTGGCGCTTCAATGCCTCACGCTTATCTGGAAGTAGGTTTCCTTTCAAATCCACTTGAAGAAAAGCAACTCCGCAAGCCCGGTTACCGGCAGAGTATTGCACAAGCCGCGTTCAACGGCATCCGCAGCTTCAAGGACAAATATGAGCGCGTCCTGGCAGACGAAGGCTAGGCCCTTTTCAGGCGTCTCGTCACCCAAGCTCCATCTTGTCTTCTCTCGATAAAGCAACATTAGATTATCTCTATTCTCTGCGGCGAAGGGGAATCAAGATAGGACTTCACCGTACAGAAATTTTGTTGAAGCGGTGCGGAAATCCTCATCACGACCTCCCTGTTATTCATATTGCAGGGACCAACGGAAAAGGGTCTACTGCCGCCATGACCGCTTCAATTCTCAGAGCAACGGGTCGGAAAGTGGGGCTCTACACATCTCCTCACCTGGTGAGATTCAATGAAAGAATTCGGGTCGGAGGAACCCCCATCTCCGATGAGTGGATTGTATCATTCCTGAAAAAATATCGTGTTGAGATTGACACCCTCGGCTCCACCTTCTTTGAAACTACTACCGCCATAATGTTCAGCTACTTCGCTGATGAGGCAGTTGATATTGCGGTGGTAGAAGTTGGCATGGGCGGCCGGCTCGATTCCAGTAACGTTTCGGAATCTATTGTTTCGGTACTTACTCCCATAGATTTTGACCACATGGAATTTCTCGGTGGTAATCTCCCATCTATTGCCAGGGAAAAGTGCGGAATATTAAAAAGGGACGTGCCGGTGGTGACGGCTCCTCAACACGAGAAAGTAATGTCAGTCATCAAATCATCTTCAAAAGAAAAGGGGTGTCCTCTCTTTTTGATGTCAGAGGTGTGTCCAGTCACCGAAACTGTTCAAAATACCGACGGTAGTCGTTTCGCCGTCGGCGAAACATCAATAGATCTCCCTCTGTTTGGTAAACATCAGGTGATAAATGCACAGACCTCCATAGCGGCGTGTAGCCTCTTTGATCCCAAGATCAGCGATAATGTTATAAAAACAGGACTGACAAAAGTTGTATGGCCAGGGAGACTTCAAAAACTGAGTGGTAATCCATTGGCTTATTATGATGTAGGACATAACCCTCACGGTATAAGCGCCGCAGTCCGATCTCTGAGAGAGATTTTTCCCAAAGCTAATTTTGGCGCAGTTTGCGGATTCAAGAAAAATAAGGACCTCGACAGCATCATAACTGTGCTAAAACAATATTTCAATCAGATCATCACTGTTCAACCGAACCACGCCGAATTTTACTCTGCCGATACAGTAGCTTCTTTCTTACAAAAAGCGGGTATTCCTGCTGAAGCATGTCAATCTGTTACTGAAGGTCTTAAGCGGTGCAAAGTGGAAAATGAGAGCGTGGACCTGTGGTTAATTTTCGGTACACACTTTATAGCGGAGGATGTATTCAGCTTTTTTCATTTTCCCTTTGACAAAGGCGAGATTTAGTCTAAATTGAGCCAGAGGCTGCCTTTTTTAAGGTCTTTATAACTGCCTGATTCATAGAATTCCAGTAACTCTAACAATTAATTAACGATTTTATTCCCATGGATGTAACACAGTTACAGGGCCAGAAGATCAAGGAGTTAACCAAGCTCGCTCAAGAGATGGAAGTTCCCGGTTATTCCGGTCTGAAAAAACAGGAATTGATCATGCGCATTCTCGAGACCAGTGCCGAGAAAGAGGGGAAACTGTTTGCTTCCGGTGTTCTCGAAGTGATGCAAGAAGGGTACGGTTTCTTGCGATCGCAGGATTATAATTACCTCCCGGGGCCAGATGACATTTACGTCTCCCCTTCCCAGATAAAAAGGTTCAATCTCCGCACAGGTCATCTGGTGGCTGGACAGATACGCCCTCCCAAGGATAACGAACGTTTCTACGCCCTACTTAAAGTTGAAACGGTGAACGGCGAGGGACCGGATCAGGTCAAAAAAGCCATTCTGTTTGACAACCTCACACCGCTCTACCCTGAGGAACGAATAAAGCTTGAAGGGAAGTCGAAAGGATTTTCTATGCGGATACTTGATCTCATGTCACCTATCGGCAAAGGTCAGAGAGGACTAATTGTCGCCCAACCAAAGACAGGTAAAACAATTCTTCTACAAAAAATTGCCAATACAACGCTTGAGAATCATCCTGAAGTTAAGATTATTGTGCTGCTCATTGCGGAGCGGCCGGAAGAAGTGACAGATATGGAGAGAAGCGTTGATGCAGAAGTGGTAAGCTCCACTTTTGATGAACCGCCAGAACGGCACGTTCAAGTGGCGGACATGGCTTTGGAAAAGGCCAAACGGATGGTAGAGTACGGCCATGATGTGATAATACTTCTTGACAGTATCACCCGCCTCGGCCGTGCACACAATGCGGTAATCCCTCACAGCGGAAAAATCCTTTCAGGTGGTGTAGATGCCAATGCGCTTCACCGTCCCAGGCGCTTCTTCGGAGCGGCCCGGAACACCGAAGAAGGAGGAAGCCTCACAATTATTGCAACAGCACTCATTGATACGGGCAGTAGAATGGATGATGTCATTTTTGAAGAGTTTAAGGGTACCGGTAATATGGAACTCGTTTTAGACCGCCGCCTCAGTGACCGTCGCCTGTTTCCCTCCTTTGACCTTATACGTTCAGGGACACGGAAAGAAGAACTGTTACTTTCCAAAAAAGAACTTGCAAGAGTTTGGATTCTTAGAAAGATTTTAAATGACATGACACCTATAGAAGCAATGGAGTTTCTCCTCGATAGAATGAAGCGGACAGGAAATAACGAAGAATTTTTGGATACGATGAATACTTAATCAATGTTTGTCTGTATACCGTCTTGTGTCTAAGGATCAATCTTATATAAAGTCAGTCGTAGTTCGCCTCTCCACCGATAAACCTGTTAGAAAAACGTCTTATCAGGTAAAGGGCGTTCTCATGAAAGAATTTTCGGACAATCCCATCATCCCTTTTATCAACGGCTCTTACCGCAATAACTATCTGTATCCCCGAGTCCAAGTTAAGATACTCAATGAACAGATTTATCTCATTGGAATCAAGGAAGGTGTTGAGCCCATTGAGTCCATTGCTGAAAAACTGGACATTATGAACTTCGGCAATATCACTTTCAAGGTCGAGGATGTGGGCACTGAAGTGAGCGATGACGGTTTGGGATCAACCGATAAGACAATCCAGTACAAATTTCTCACTCCATGGATCGCCCTCAACCAGATTAATCTGAAACGCTATAAAGCGTTAACAGACAAAGATCGCTTAATACTGCTAAGACGTCTGCTGAGTCAAAATATCGCTTTCGTTGGAAAAGAGGTCGGTCTCGCACTAGAAGAAAGAATTTTCGTAGATCTCAATCTGGAATCACTCCAGGCCAACTTGATGGATGAAGGAAAAATGGGCTGTTTTAACGGTGAATTCAGAACCAACTTTGTTTTGCCAAACTTTATCGGCTTGGGAAACGGAATCACCAAGGGTTACGGTGTGCTCTTCAGTCAATTCAATTCAGCGGACTTTTCCTCTGAAGAAACAGAACTGGCAAACAGCCAGTCTGACAATCAAGAAGTAGTGGGAGAATTGCCCGAAGGTTGGGAGGATGAAGCCATTGATCCGAATGACATCCCTCGAAGTAAACGGCTCAAAAAAACAGACAAAGACAAAGAGCAAGAGACGGAAGGTCCTAACTTCAACACTGCCAAATATCACTCCAAGACGCATTGATCTCGGCCAATCATTATGATTGCTGAAAGAGTCCAGCGGATTCAGCCGTCTTTCACTTTGGAGATGACAGCGCGGGCCGCTGATTTAAGGAATAACGGTGTAGATGTGATTGACCTTGGCGTTGGTGAACCCGATTTCAACACACCTGAAAATATCCGCCAAGCGGCCATCCGCGCCATGGCTGACGGTCATACAAAGTACACACCTGGAAGAGGAACACTTGAACTTCGCGAAGCGATATGTAAAAAACTGGAGCGCGACAATAATCTAGATTATATCCCAGATCAGGTCATTGTTTCAAACGGTGCCAAACATTCCCTCAGCACTCTCTGTCAGGCTGCATTAAACCCTGGAGATGAAGTCATTGTCTTTGCACCCTACTGGGTTTCTTTTCCTGAATTTATCCGGCTGGCAGATGGAGAACCTGTCATCGTAAAAACTATGACCGAGGACAATTTTTCTCCTGACTGGAATGATCTTGAATCAAAAGTCACACCTAAGATTTCCGCAATAATTATTAACTCGCCTTCCAATCCGACGGGAGCAGTCTGGGACAAAGAGACAGTTACAAGGCTTCTTAAACTTGCCGCCAAACACGATTGGCTGGTGATCTCTGACGAATGCTACGAATTCCTCGTATATGATGCACCTTTCACAAGCACGGAAGCCCTAAATGAAGTAGGAGCCAATGTGGTAACGATTCAGAGTTTATCCAAGACTTACGCCATGACTGGATGGCGGATCGGATATGCGGCCGGAGATGCCGCAATCGTCAGCGCTATGGCGAAAATCCAGGGGCAGGCGACATCTTGCCCCAACTCAATTGCACAAAAAGCGGCCGTGGAGGCACTTACCGGTGATCAGACTGAAATTGAAACCATGCGCAATATCTTTGCGGAACGTCGGGATGCAATGATTAACCGCCTCAATACTGTTCCCAACTTTTCCTGCACCAAACCGGGGGGCGCATTCTATGCATTCCCCGATGTGAGTCACTACATCGGCCTAGCGGCTGAAGGGAAGATAATCGACAGTTCTTTCGCCTTGAGTGATTATATTTTAGACTGTGCCAAGACGGTGACTGTAGCCGGTTCCGGCTTCGGATCAGAGGGCTACATTAGGCTCTCGTACGCCACCGACGAGGCAGTTTTTTTGGAAGGCATCAACAAGCTTGAAAAAGCGTTAAGTGATCTGAATTAGAGGAATAAAATGAAAACTGGGATTCATCCTGAATATACGCTTGGTACAGTGACCTGCGCATGTGGAAACAGGTTCCAAGTGCGAAGTACCGTGGGCGATATGCGAGTTGAAATCTGCTCCGCATGCCACCCGTTTTTCTCCGGTCAGCAAAAACTGGTTGACACCGCCGGCCGTATCGAAAAGTTCAAAAAGAAATATGGAAAGCTGAACGCCAAAGGCGAACAGTAACCAGACAAACATAACGGTTTCTAGCGTCATCGGATAGAGATGGCCGGGAACCGTTTTTTATACCAGGGAACTTCTATGAAAAATAAAGTCAAACAGATCATTGAAAGATATGAAGCTGTCACTGAACAGCTAGCTAAACCTGAAATTGCATCTGATCCGGATAGATACCGCGAACTGGCGAAAGAACACCACGACCTGGACCCTGTAGCCAAAAAAGGGGGCACGTATATCAGTATAACGGATCAAATTGATGAAGATGAAGCTGTTCTGAAAGGTGACGATGAAGAGCTGAAAGAACTGGTTCAAGAGGAGATTGAAGGATTAAGAAACGAAGCCCTGAAGCTGGAAGAGGAACTAAAGATCCTTCTGCTACCAAAAGATCCACTGGATGAAAAAAATACCATAATGGAAATCCGGGCTGGAACGGGCGGTGAAGAAGCAGCCCTTTTTGCTGCTGACCTTTATCGCATGTATGGCCATTTTGCGGAGCAAAACGGATGGGAAATCAAACTGATTGCGGCAAATGTAACGGGTAACGGCGGCTACAAAGAGGTAATCTGCGCCTTCAAAGGTGATACTATTTTTGGTAAACTGAAATATGAAGGGGGCGTACATCGGGTTCAGCGTGTTCCCGCAACAGAGGCTAGCGGGCGCATCCACACATCTGCCGCTACTGTCGCCGTCCTGCCGGAAGCTGATGAGGTCGATATTGAGATCAATCCACAAGACTTGCGTATCGACACCTTTCGGGCGTCAGGAGCCGGTGGCCAGCATGTGAATAAGACAGAATCAGCTGTCCGGATCACTCACATTCCCACCGATACAGTGGTCACCTGTCAGGATGAAAAATCTCAGCACAAAAATCGGGTAGCGGCAATGAAAGTTTTAAGATCCCGTCTTCTGGTTCGTGAGCGGGAAAAACAGCAGTCAGAGCGAGCGGAGGCAAGAAAAACCATGGTGTCCACAGGAGACCGGAGTGCAAAGATCCGAACTTACAATTTTCCTCAAGGGCGGGTGACAGATCACCGCATAGAATTGACCCTTTACAGACTTGAGGAAATTATGAACGGTGACCTCACCGAACTCATCGAACAACTGAAAATTGCTGATCAGTTGGAGCTGTTAAAAGCGGAAAATCTCAGTTGACAAACCTGCCTCTACTCGCCACTGTTCAGGAAAATTTCACGGTGCAACAGGTTTTGGAAGTAAGTGTAAGATTGCTGACGGATGCAAGAACTGACGCACCGAAAGCTCAGGCGGAATGGCTCCTCCTTTCCCTCCTCAAACTTTCCAGATCTCAGCTCCACTTGGAAGCAGATCACCGCTGCCTCACCCACCAACAAAAAAAGATATTTAGAGACTGGCTGAGACGTTCTGTTGCCGGCGAACCGGTTCAGTACATAACAGGTGAAACGGAATTTTTTGGTCTACCGTTCACTCTTACCAGGAATGTCCTCATACCGCGGCCCGAAACAGAGCGACTGGTTGAGATTGCAATTGATGAAGCAAATGCAAATAAAGCATTCTCTGTATTGGACATAGGTACGGGTTGCGGCTCTATTGCCGTCAGTCTCGCCCACTCACTTAAAGAGATTTCTGTCACGGCAACTGACAATAACAGAAGTGCCCTGAAGGTAGCACAACTGAACGCTAAGAAAAATAGCGTCGCTTCAAAGATTCAGTTCGTCGATCATGACATTTTGAACGATGAGGTAGAAAATTGTTTTGATATCATCGTCAGCAATCCGCCTTACGTGCCACTGAAAGAGTATAAAGCACTTCAGGATAATGTCCGGTGTTTTGAACCGAGAGAGGCATTGACGGAAGACGCTGACGGTCTAACTTTCTACAGAAGCCTTGCCGCCAAGGGGAAAAACTGGCTCCGGGAAGGCGGAACGATGATTTTAGAGGTGGGCCGCGGTAAACACCCATTGCACGCCAAAGAACTATTTGAGTCAGCAAGGTGGACTGAAGTTGAGCTTTTGAAAGACTACAACGGGGATCCGAGAGTGCTGAAAGCAAAAAGATCATGAAGAGCGCCTTGGCCACATTGAGGCTCTTCAGACCCGTAAACCTTTTGCTGGGTGCACTGATGGTCACTGTCGCGGCGGCGCTGGTTGACGCTCTGAACCAGACCGATCTTCTCATGAAAGGAATTTTTGTAGTAATGTCTTTCACAGCTGCAGCTAACGCATTTAATGATTATCACGATCTGGAAACTGACAAAATCAACAGAACGAACAGGCCGTTACCGAGAGGGGACCTTGCCCCAGAAACTGCATTGATACTCTCCATCCTACTTTTCATGATGGGAGCGGGGATCTCATTTACAATAAACACAGGAGTTTTTATCATCGCCGCAGTTGTGGCCCTTCCACTCATGGTGACCTACAGTTTATGGCTGAAAGGGACAATTTTGATCGGAAACATGATTGTAGCAGTAATCATCGGACTGTCATTGGTGTTTGCGGGAGCGCTGTTTGGTGAATTGGACCGGATGATAATGCCATCACTACTGGCATTTGGGTTTACAATGGTTCGAGAATTCATCAAAGATATGGCTGATGCGGATGGGGACCGTTCAGCAGGGTTCATCACCTTTCCTGTTAAGTTCGGGATGGAAAAATCGGCAAAGATCGCCATTTTTTTGACGGTTCTTCTCATGGCACTTTTAGTCGCTCCGTATTTAATGAACATCTACAGTGAAAAATATCTTATGGCGGCACTTCTGGGAATTGGTATTCCACTCTCATATATCATAAGTTTGCTCGTGAAATCTCCCTCCTCAAACAACTGTCACACCGCTTCGCAGATACTGAAAGCCTCTGTTTTTCTTGGTTTGCTGGCCGTTTATCTCGGCTGAGGCCATGGCTTCAGAATTCGTACATCTCCATAACCATACAGATTACAGCCTTCTTGATGGTGCTCAGAAAGTACCCACACTATTAGATACAGTTTCCGATCTGGGTATGGATGCCGTTGGCGTCACAGAACACGGCAATATGTTTTCCGCTGTCGCTTTTTACAAAGCAGCAAAAAAAGCAGGCGTCAACCCGATTGTCGGCTGTGAAGCGTACGTGGCACAGGGTGACCGTTTTGACAAAACACCCAAAAGGGACGGTGGATGGGGCAATAACCATCTTGTTCTTCTGGCACAAAACTACACCGGTTACAAAAATCTCATAAAGCTCACCACAGCGGGCTATCTTGAAGGATTTTACTACAGACCCAGAGTTGACAAAAATCTCCTGAAAGAATACAGCGAAGGGATTATTTGTCTCTCAGCGTGTTTGAAGGGAGAGGTACAAGAGTACGCCGTCAAGGATGACCTGGATGGTGCCAAGAGGACAGCTTTAGAATATGCGGAAATCTTTCCTGGGAGGTTTTATCTGGAACTGCAGAATCACAGCATTCCGGAAGAAGAAGTCTCCCGTACCGTTGTTAGTAACTTGGCGCAAGAACTGAACATTCCGCTGGTTGCCACCAACGACTGCCATTACGCATTAAAGGAGCACTGGGAAGCACATGACATCATGTTTTGCCTTGGAACAGGCAAAGATCGGAATGATCCCAATCGCCAGCGATACGCCACTCCAGAATTCTTCTTTAAATCTCAGGATGAGATGTGGAAGCTATTCAAAGATTATCCTGGAGCACTGGAAAACACTCGATTGATTGCCGATTCATGCGATCTGGAGTTACCGCTGGGGGAATACCTCTTGCCCACATTTCCAATACCTGAAGACGCTGGAGCAACCACGCCTGACGATTTCCTCTCACTCTCCTGCCAACAAGGACTGAAAAATCTCTATCCGTCAGTTACTCCTGAACTCAAATCTCGCCTTGACTATGAACTAGACGTTATCCAAAAAATGGATTTTGCCGGTTATTTTCTTATCGTTATGGATTTTGTCAAATATGCCAAGGATAACAACATTCCTGTGGGTCCCGGACGGGGTTCTGTGGCGGGAAGCCTGGTAGCTTATTGCCTTGGTATCACTACCATTGATCCCATAAAATACAATCTTCTTTTTGAGCGATTCCTCAATCCCGAGCGGATTTCCATGCCCGATATTGACGTCGATTTTTGTTACGAGCGACGGTCCCATGTCATCGATTATATCAAGGAGCGATATGGTGAAGATTCGGTTACTCAAATTATTACGTTCGGCAAATTGAAAGCCCGCCAGGTTGTCCGTGATGTAGGGCGCGTACTGGGAATGAACTTGGGCGAGGTTGACAAAATAGCCAAATCCATCCCTGCCGGCCCCGGTATTTCTCTGGACTCAGCCCTGGAGATAAGTAGCGATCTTCAGGAACATGCTGAAAAAGACGATCAACACAAAAATCTGATCAATTATTCAAAAACATTGGAAGGAATGAATCGCCACGTGTCAACTCACGCCGCTGGTGTGGTGATAGCGCCGGGCGATCTCACCGATTATATCCCCTTATACAAATCACCGCAAGGCGACATTACCTCCCAGTATGACATGAAAGACCTAGAAGATTTAGGCCTGTTAAAAATGGACTTCCTCGGCTTGAGAAACCTCACAGTCATCGATCAGACAATAGCTCTTCTTAAAGAAAAAGGAATCAAACTTAATATTGAAAAGTTGCCCCTCGATGATGAAGTTGTGTATAAACTGTTTTCCAAGGGCAAGACCGTCGGCGTGTTTCAATTTGAATCCGCGGGCATGCGGGAATACCTGAAAAAATTGAAGCCAACATCAATTCAGGATCTCATTGCCATGAACGCTCTATACCGCCCCGGTCCCATGGAAAACATTGGCGAATTCATCAAACGAAAACACGGCAAAAAGAAGATCAAATACATTCATCCCGATCTGGAATCAATTCTTAATGAAACTTACGGAATTATCGTTTATCAGGAACAGGTGATGCAGATTGCTAATAGCATCGCCGGTTTTTCACTGGCACAAGCGGATTTAATGCGCCGGGCCATGGGTAAGAAACAAAAGAAACTCATGGCAAGCCAAAAAGAAGCCTTCATTAAAGGGACAGTTGATCAAGGTACGGATAAAAAAAAGGCAAAGGAAATCTATGATCTAATTGAAAAGTTTGCTCAATACGGTTTCAATAAAAGTCACAGTACCGCCTACGCCTATATCGCCTACCAGACAGCCTATCTGAAAGTGCATCACTCTGCCGAATTTATGGCGGCAAACCTAACCAGTGAAATGACTAACACAACTCGTGTAGTGACTCTCATAAATGAATGTCAGAAGCTAAAAATCACCATCCACCCACCTGATGTAAACGAATCAGACATCAACTTCAAGGCTCTGGATGAAAAAACTATCTCTTTCGGATTGAATGCTATAAAAAATGTCGGCTCAAAAGCTCTCAAAAATATTCTCTCCGAAAAAAATAAACAAAAGCAGTTCACAACTCTGTACGACTTTTGTGAACATCTCGACTTAAGGCTTGTGAACAAAAAGGTACTTGAAAGTCTAGTGGCTGCCGGCGCTATGGATTCACTGGAGGGAAATCGAGCACAACAATATGTTGCAGTCGAATCAGCGCTTAAGTTCGCCCAGCAGATGCAGGCTAACGCAGATGATAACCAATTTTCAATTTTTGGGGGTGAGACATCAGAATCTCAGATAATTGCAAAACCCACGCTCCCAGACGTATCTGATTGGAGTGAGACTGAAAAGCTAAAGCGTGAGAAAGAGTTGATGGGCTTTTATCTCACAGGCCATCCACTGCTTGAATATTCCGATATCCTGGAGAATTATTCGAATTACGACTTTTCAGATGCTTCTGACGAGATTGAGATTGAGCAGATCCGGGTTGGTGGAATCATACGGGACATTCGTCATCACTTTGACAAAAAAAATCGGCAGATGGCTTTCTTTAATCTAGAATGCCTGGGGGGTTCTGTTGATGTACTTGTTTTTCACGAAACATTTACAAATTATAGACAGTTAATTAGTGACGACGGTCTCATCTTCGTCAAAGGTCGCCAAACCTCACGCCTGTCTGATGATACTCCAAAAATGATTGCTGAATCCATTGAATCACTTGATGAAGTTCAAGGAAGAAATCCTTCCACAGTCAATATTGTAGTAGAGGTCGATAAAATGAAAGAAGAGGATGTGAATGCCCTCTACCGATTAACCAAGGGGCACGCTGGTAATTCACCCATTTTTTTCCACCTCTACGAGGACGAGGGAAACGGAAAAAAGTTTTACGCCAAAACTGTTAAGGTCACACCGGATGAAACATTTATCGGAAAGCTCAAGGGGCTTTATGGCGATGAGAACGTCTGGGTGGAGTAATGATTGCTCTGCTCCAACGTGTATCGGAAGCAAAAGTCACTGTCGACGATAAAATCGCTGGAGAGATCGGTCCGGGGCTTCTCATTTTTCTTGGTGTTTTTCAGAACGATGCCCAGGAAGATACAAAATTTCTAACGAACAAGATCGTTCATCTTCGCATTTTCGATGATGATGCTGGAAAAATGAATAGATCGCTTCTGGATGTTGAGGGCGCCGTTTTAGTGGTGAGCCAGTTCACGCTGTGTGCCGACACCAAAAAAGGACGGAGGCCAAGCTTCATTAAAGCGGCTCAGCCGGAGCTGGGAGAAAAATTTTATAACAGTTTTATTCAGGATCTCAGAGAAAGAGGTGTTTCTGTTTCAACAGGGATTTTCGGTGCCATGATGGACGTACACCTTGTCAACGATGGCCCCGCTACCTTTGTGTTGGATAGCAAAAAGAGTTTGATGTCCGGCTGATTTAGAGGAGGCAAGAGATTCATTAATCTTGGTCGGCATTTGGGGGAAAACTATCTAGATGCCTTCGTGACGATGGAAAAAGTCATTATCGCTTCTCCTTCTCCACCACCTTGAAGACTTTCTCTCCCGGCTTTGCCATCCTGTGGCGCTCCCGTGCAAGCCGCTCAATATAATCCAGATCATTTTCAAGTTTGTCCTTCTCGCCAATCAATTCCTCCTGTTCTGCACGCAGACTGTCGATATCCTCCATTAGGTGAGTTTTCTCTCTTTTGATTGTATAAAGCCGGTACACTCCGTGATCACCAAAGAAAAAGATGATCACCAGAATTAGAGCTCCCAGAATGAGGATTTTAGGAAGAAGATTCTTACTCGGTGATGAGACACCAATCCGCCGGACGGATCTGCGACGGCGCTTAGAAAAGAGTCCTCGCCTTTTTCGTGCCATTTTTCTACCCTACTTCGGAAGAATGTCCCAGTACTTCCATGCCAGGAAAGGTGGCTGAATTGCCAAGTATTTCCTCTATCCGAAGCAGCTGATTATACTTGCAAACACGGTCAGTCCGGGAAGCTGAACCCGTCTTTATCTGGCCCATCCCCATGGCTACAGCGAAATCAGCAATGGTGGTATCCTCAGTCTCACCAGAGCGGTGAGACACCACGGCCGCCATGCCGTTCTTTCGCGCCAGTTTTATAGTCTCCACAGTTTCTGTGACACTGCCCACCTGATTCAGTTTTATGAGAATGGCATTCATGGCAGGTAAATCGATGGCCTTTTTCAGGCGTGTCATGTTTGTGACGGTAAGATCATCTCCAACGATCTGGACTTTTTTCCCGAGTGCTTTGTGGAGCTCCGTCCACCCTTCCCAGTCATCTTCTGACAGCCCATCCTCAAGGGAAACAATAGGGTACTTCTGAATCAGTGTGCTGTAGAATTCTATCATTTCGCCACTTGTCAGCTCTCTCTCTTCTGAAGCGAGGCGGTAAATATTGCGGTTGGCCTCATACAGCTCCGAAGCGGCTACATCGAGCGCAAGATAGATTTCTTTTCCTACTTCGTAGCCCGCTTTGGAGATGGCCTCCAAAATAACTTCGATGGCCTCTTCATTTGAACGGAGGTTCGGAGCAAATCCCCCTTCGTCCCCCACGGATGTATTAAGATCCCTTTCCCCAAGAACCGATTTGAGATGATGAAAAATCTCGGTTCCCATCTGGAGTGCCTCTGAAAAGCTTGAGGCACCGATCGGAAAAACCATGAATTCCTGAATGTCTACATTGTTATCGGCATGGCTGCCACCATTCAGGATATTCATCATGGGAATGGGAAGGAGGGTTGATTCTCCGTTGGAAAGATAACTAAAGAGTGGCAATCCCTTGTGAGCGGCCGCAGCGTGGGCCACCGCCATGGAAACACCCAAAACGGCATTCGCACCCACCTCTCCTTTGTTTTCTGTCCCATCGCATGAGATGAGAAGTTCATCCACACCTCGCTGATTGAGAGCATCTTGGCCAGTCAATGCTGGGCCTAGTATCCCTATTACATTGTGGACAGCCTTCTGTACACCCTTCCCGAGATAAAAGGCTTTATCCTCATCTCGAAGTTCCACTGCTTCATGACTCCCGGTGGAAGCACCCGATGGTACAGCCGCACGACCGAAACTGCCGCTCGAAAGTAAAACATCAACTTCAATGGTGGGATTGCCACGGGAATCGAGAATCTGTCTTGCCTTGACTTGCGAAATGTTACTCATTTCCTTTTACAACCTTCCAGTTTGCTAAAACCTGTCCCAAAAATAGCACTTTCTCGTTCCACAGACATCTGGAAAAATCGATGATGCTAAGGAAGGGAGTTGGTTGTCCGAATAACGATCTCCCTGTATATTCGCCATCTGGAACTACCTGCAACAGGAAAACGTATTAGACCAATCCACTGAAGATAGAGGATCTTGCTTCTTAATACTCACGTGACACCGCCCCTCAGACAACTCACTCGGCAAACTTTAGTCTACGGCGCCGGCAATGTGCTGACCAGACTTGTCACTTTTCTCCTGTTACCTCTTTTTACTAATGTGCTTACTCCCGGGGAGTACGGTCTCGCCACTCTTCTCTATGTTTTTCTCGGCTTTATGAATATTGTCTATCATTACGGGTTAGACACCGCGTTTATGCGTTACTATAACGAGGCCAATGACTCAGACGCCCAGCGATCACTCTTTTCAACAGCGCTCTGGCTCAGTCTGGGGACAAGTTGCGTGCTGTCATTTCTGATTTTATCAGGCTCATCCGGCCTGTCATCCCTCCTGTTGGGGGGCGATCAATATACTCATCTTTTTAAGCTGGCGGCTGGAATCCTCCTTCTGGATGCCATCAGCCATGTCCCCTTTGCCCATCTGAGATTGGAGGGGAGGGCCACTCTTTTCGTCTTAATCAAGCTGATGAATGTGATCACTACCCTTGGGATGAATATATATCTCGTAGTGATGAAAGGGATGGGACTTGACGGTATTTTCCTGAGCGTTGCCGCGGCTTCGGCAGTAACCACCTTTTCCGTTTTGTCTGCAACGGCCGGATCTTTGCAATTTGCTTTTAATAGCAGTAGTGTCAGCTCCCTCTTGAAATTTGGTCTCCCTTTTTTGCCTGCGGGTCTCGCTTCCATCGCTATGGAGTCCATAGACCGATATATTCTTGCCAGCCTCACTGATGCCGCTACAGTAGGTATCTACACCGCCGGCTACAAGCTG
>MDSZ01016115.1_pt1 | contig 21957 bp, 23 predicted proteins | sample 811201 | NCBI WGS metagenome assembly MDSZ01 (sample SAMN05326647, study PRJNA326480) | marine metagenome | isolation source: seawater | place: Indian Ocean: North | collected 2010 | reverse complement strand
TCTGTATGATCTCATGGCTGACAAAAATAATACTATTTTCTGTTTGTGATGTTTTTCATATGTACACAAACCCATATCTTCGCGCATGAAGACATATTTAGTATTAATTTTTTTAATATATTCTATTGGAAATAACTGGTTTCCTAGAACAACATGTAAATTCGTCATTGTCACGATATCCTTATCTATTAACAGTAGAATAGGTTATCTGGATTTATTATTCTAGATATATATACGTTCGTATAATATATATTATGTAAATATTAGTTTAAACTAATCAGTAAAAAAGACTTGATTGGAGTTAATCTTATAATTATTAATGTGATATGCCGCTTCGTCTGAGGCTAACCAGTTAAATAATTTAGATGAAGTAGCCGGATTAATATTTTTGCATCTACTGTAGTTAACTAAAATAAGACCGTAGTTATTTCTTAAAATATTTTTATCTTGATATAAAATTATGTGATTTTCCTTATTCTTATATTTAAGCCAGGTGGCTCTATCCGTAAAGATATATGCATCTTTTGCGATAGCTATATTAATAGACTGTCCCATTCCTTGGCCAGTTTCGTAGTACCATAGTCCGCTATGTGGTATTGGATCAAAATTAGCAGTTTTCCATATAGAAACTTCAGCAGCATGTGTACCACTAGAGTCTGATCTAGAAATAAAATTAGACTTAGATCTCGCGATTGATAAAAAAACATCGGATGGGCTCTCTGAGGAATTTACTCTTGCTGGGTCATGAGATGGTCCGACAATTACAAAATCATTAAACATCAAGGGATGTCTTTTAAGGCCATAGCCATTATCCATAAAGACAGCTTCTCTTTGACTATCATGGACAATTAATAAGTCACCATCACAATTCTTTGCATTGACAATTGCTTGTCCAGTACCGACAGCGACAACTTTGATATCATGATCTTTATAGTTTGGATATTTTGGAAGCAAATATTCATACAGCCCTGAGTCGCGCGTTGATGTGGTTGACTGGATCACAATATCATCGGAATATAATATGAGAGAATAAAATAAACAAAAAATACTAATAAAGAATTTACTCATGAACTATTCTCCCCTCTTCTAAAATGACGGTTGAACAATTTAATTCATTAGCAAATCTATCATCATGTGTAACTAAGATAATTTGAGTTTCATTTCTAATACAATTTGTAAGTATATCTAGTATAAGACTTGCATTATTCGTATCTAAATTATTCGTTGGCTCATCATAGAAAATAAGTTTTGGCTGTATTATCAAAGATCTCAATAGTGAGAGAAGTTGAAGCTCCCCTCCGGACAGCTGATGTATATGCTTTTCAGATAAATATTCCAATGAATATCTCTCTAATAACATTTTAATTGACCAATGTCTCATATTTCTAGGAGTATCTCTACAATATAGAGCATGCTGTAAATTATTATATACGGTACTATTCAAAAACTTTGGATTCTGAAAGATAAAGCTTGTGCAAAAATTATCTTTGTAATCTCTAGTGAGACTGCCCGATGTAGGTTGTAGTAATCCACTCATTAATTTTAACAATGTAGTTTTCCCAGCACCGTTTGGACCCTTAAGGCTAATGATTTGATTTTTAAAAATATTTAAGCTTATATTGTTTATTATAATCTTTTTATCAATTACATATGAAATTTCTTTTAAAGAGATTAATTTATTCATAAATATTTTCTCCTAACAATATATATTAAGATGTTTATTAAAATTGCTAAAAGAATAAGTGTTAAGCCGAGGCTTAAGGCCAATGCCAGTTCACCGCGAGAGGTCTCTAGGACGATACTAGTTGTCATCACTCTAGTCATATTAGCAATATTACCACCAACAATAATCACTGCACCAACTTCTGAAAGAGCTCTTCCAAGCCCTGTAATGACAATTATTAATAAATCAAACCTACACTCTCTAATTATTGTATAGATAATTTTACTTTTTTTTGTATTTATTGAAATGAGATATTCTCTCAATTCAAAATAACTATTTTGTAAAGATTTATAGGAAAGTGAAATAATTATAGGTGTTATGATAATGAATTGCGCAATAATCATAATTGTTGGAGTGTAAAGGATATCCAAAAAACCTAAAACTCCAGAGAAAGAAAAAATTAGATAAAGAATAAGACCAACAACTACTGGCGGTAAGCTCATCAAAGAATTTATAATAAGTAAAATCAAACCTTTTCCGCGGAAATCATAAATAGTTAACAGGGACGAAATATATATTGAAAAGATCGTTGATAGAAAAGTTGCTATAAATGATACATATAATGATAAAGCTACGATATTTATATATTTGCTATCTAGATTAGAGAGAATATAAGACACATCGGTAAGAATATCCATTTAATATTAACCTTAGACTAAATCTTTTAAAGTAACTCCTTTCGAGTCTTTATTTGATAAATTTTTAATTTCAATTGGCCATCTTATCCCAATCTCTGGATCATTATAGATAATTGTTTTTTCGCATTCTGGATGATAATAATCAGTTGTTTTATAGAGTACCACTGCATCATCACTAGTTACAACAAACCCGTGTGCGAAACCTTTTGGAACCCATAGTTGATAATTATTTTCAGATGAAAGAATCTCAGCATGCCATGATCCAAATGTATTGGAGTTTCTCCTGACATCCACCACTACATCATAAATCTCACCCTTGGCCACCCTAATCAATTTATCTTGTTGATGCGGATTGCTTTGAAAATGCAATCCTCTTATAACAGATTTTTTTGAGTAAGAATGATTGTCTTGTACAAACTTAATTTTAGAATTTAATAAACTATTAAGATTTATTTCATTATATGATTCAAAAAAAAATCCTCTAGAATCATTATGTATGTCCATTGAAACCAAAAATACACTTTCAAATATCGTTTTTATTATCTTCATATATATTTATTTTATATATCTCTTCAAGAAAGATTCCAAATAATGTTCCCAGTTTTGAATATCAATGTCAAAATATGAACACAGCTTTTGATTAGATAAGACCGTATAGTTAGGTCTATTTACCTTTGATTTATACTCATACGATCTAATTGGACATATTCTGATATTATATTTTCTATCAATTCTAGAGGCATAATTTATTATTTTTTTAGCAAATTCATACCAAGATGTAGATCCTGATGGGCATAGATTAAAAACTTCTCCACTATGAGGTTGTTTTATACCATTAGTAGATATAAACATTTGAATAATTTCTGCAATAAGATTAGATGACGTGGGTGAGCCATATTGATCAGAAACTATGTCTAAATCATTTTGTTTTAATGCTTTCTCTAAAATTTTCTTTACAAAATTACTGCCTGTTGATCCATATACCCAAGATGTTCTAAATATGGTGTATCTGCAGTTACTTTTTTTTATAGTTTCATCTGCTTTATTTTTGCTATCACCATATGTATTCAATGGGCTACTGATATCATTTTCTAAATAAGGTTTATTCTTTTTACCGTCAAATACATAATCTGTAGAGAAGTGTACCAAATGAGCTTTTATCTCCTTGCAAAGCTGAGCAATGTTGGTGACAGCATTATAGTTAACGTCATAGCATAGTTTTTGATTTATCTCAGCATCCTCCACATCAGTATATGCTGCTGCATTAATGATTGTATCCGGTTTGATATCATTAAATTTACCTCTAAGGCACTCTTTATTTGTGATGTCTAAATCGCTGTGAGTAAATGAATAAAGTTCATGCTCATCTTTTAGTTTTTTGATTAACTCGCTTCCGACTATACCTTGTGAGCCTAGAAGTATAATTTTAGTTGGCATCATTATCTTGATATTTCTTTAAAAAGAAGTCTATTGTATCTGAGATACCTTGTTCAAAGTTTGTATATGGTTTCCAATGAATGTCTTTTATAATGAAATGATTATTTATAGCATATCTATAATCATGACCAGGACGATCATCGACAAACTTGATTAATCTTTTGTAATCAATAGTATTATTTAGTTTTATAGATAATTTTTCACATATAAGATTCACTAAATCTATATTGCTAAGCTCATGATTACTACCAATATTATAATGTTTATGCTGTGTGTTTGAGTTGATAATTGCAATTAGTGCCTCGCAATGATCGTCTACAAATATCCAGTCTCTAATATGATTTCCATGACCATAGATTGGAATCGGTTGATTGTGTATTGCTTTATGTATAACTTTAGGTATAAGTTTTTCTACATGTTGGTTCGGGCCATAGTTATTTGAACAATTAGTGACAATAAGCGGAAGATTGTAAGTATTAATGTATGAAAAAACTAAATGATCACCCGCTGCTTTACTTGCGGCATATGGATTTTTTGGCGAGTATTGACTACTTTCAGTGAAAGGCAGATCATTTTTTTGTAAATCACCATAAACCTCATCCGTTGATATTTGAATAAATTTGCGTAACGAAGAGTTAGGCAAATTAGAAAGGTACTCTCTGAAGAGATCTAATAATACTTGAGTACCAAGAACGTTTGTTTTTATGAATTCGTATGATGACTCTATTGAATTGTCAACATGAGTTTCTGCGGCAAAATTAATAAAAAGTGAGGGAGAATGCTTATCTATAATACTTTTTATAGCATTCTTATTATTTATGTCCTCGTTATAGAAAAAATAATGCTTATCGTTTTTAATAAAATCTAGATTAGATTGATCTGATGCATATGTTAATTTATCAACGTTAATAATATCATCAGAGCAACTTTCCCTGTATTTTTTTATAAATCTCGATCCTATGAACCCAGATCCACCAAAGACCAGTATACTCACCTAGTTAATATTCCAGTGATAGTAATACCAATGTTAAAATAAACCAATAATGTTTCCATCATCGTCTATATCTATTCTTTCAGCTGCTGGAACTTTTGGCAATCCAGGCATTGTCATTATATCACCGCAAACCATTACAATAAATTCTGCTCCTGCAGATAATCTTACTTCTCTTATTGGAATAATATGATCTGATGGGGCACCTCTTTTTGAGGGATCAGTTGAAAAAGAATATTGAGTCTTTGCTACACAAACTGGAAAATTACCATAGCCATTATTTTGTAGATCATCAATTTGTTTTTTTATATTGTCAGGTGCCGAAATGGATGAAGCGCCGTAGATTTTTTTTGCAATCGTCTCCATCTTTTCCCATAAAGGCATGTCATCTGGATATAAGAATGTAAAGTTATTGTCTGACTCATCAATCGTTTTAACTACTGTCTCAGCTAATTCTTTAGCACCTTGGCCTCCGTCTGCCCAGTGCGTCGATGACACGATAGGTACATTTAATTGCTCTGATTTAGCTTTAAGCAATTCCTTTTCTTTATCCGTATCAAAACTAAATCCATTAATACCAACCACAACTGGCAAGCCGTAGTGATTTTTTATATTATTTACATGCCTTTCTAGGTTCGATAAACCTTTATTTAAGTAGTCAGTACTCTCTTTATTAAGATCTTCTAGTGAACATCCACCATGATATTTGAGAGCCCTTATGGTCGCAACAAGAACAACAGCAGAGGGTTTTAAACCAGCTTTTCTACATTTGATATCAAGAAATTTTTCTGCACCAAGGTCTGCCCCGAAGCCTGCCTCGGTGACAACATAATCTGCCAATTTGAGCGATGCTTTTGTTGCAATAACAGAATTGCACCCATGTGCTATATTAGCAAACGGACCACCGTGAATCATGGCTGGATTGTTTTCTAGCGTCTGTACAAGATTTGGTTTCATTGCGTCCTTGAGTAGAACAGTCATGGCGCCATGTGCATTTATATCTTTTGCTAGAATTGGTTTACGTTCGCGCGTATATGCTATTACGATTTTACCTAATCTCTCTTTGAGATCAGAGACGGAGGTAGCAAGACAAAAAATAGCCATTATCTCAGAGGCTACAACAATATCGAAACCATCTTGTCTAGGGTAACCGTTTCCAACAGAACCAAGTGAGCAAACAGTGCTCCTAAGAGCCCTATCATTCATATCAAGCACCCTCTTCCATGCAACCCTTCTAACATCAATGCCTAATTTATTTCCGTGATGTATGTGGTTGTCGAGCATAGCTGCAAGTAGATTATTAGCCAATTGGATCGCGTTGAAATCTCCTGTGAAATGTAAATTTATATCTTCCATAGGTATAACTTGTGCCATACCTCCACCTGCCGCTCCGCCTTTCATGCCAAATACAGGTCCAAGCGATGGTTCTCTGATAGTTACGAGTGCTTTTTTTCCAATAGCGTTCAATGCGTCACCAAGGCCAACAGAAGTGGTAGTTTTACCCTCACCTGCCGGTGTAGGGCTTATTGCAGTTACAAGAATAAGATGACCATCGGGTTTAGACTCCAAGGAATTTAGGTAATCGAGTGAAATTTTTGCTTTATAGTGACCAAATGGCTCTAGAGAGTTCTCTGGTATATCAAGTTTTGAGGCAATATCGGCTATTTTTTGTAGCTTAGCAGCTTGTGCGATTTCAATGTCGGTTTTCATGTTTTGCTCTCTCTAATTAACTTACTAAATATAGTATTTTTATGAATTTTCTTCAATAGAATTATATTTATTTATTTCTCTTGTCTGTGAGAGAAGGAGGTATAAAAGAAAAAAGAAAAATACAATAGCTTGGTTATGAGCAAATTGTGATTGCGTTATCATGAAACCGACCTGAGACACTATAGTCAGAATTCCACATCGTGTTATATATGTATTTTGTAACCTCAAAAAAATAATAAAAAAGTAAACTAAAGTACTAATAAATATAGATACTGTAATAATTCCAAATTTCGCAGCAATATCCAAAAACTCATTGTGTGCATGATCTCTTGCGGTAATATTCAGATTATCTTTATAAATTTGTTTTTTTATCAGATCTTCAAAGTTTCCGGGGCCAATTCCAATAAAAGGATGATTATAAATCTGAGTAAAAGAATAATAATAATAATAAATTCTCTCATTTTCAGAGAAATTCTCATTAGTAGAATTAGTAATATTATTTAAGTCAATTGTAGCTATAGAGTCAATGAAAGTTGCGATCCTAGCTGATAGAGGTGAAAAATATATTAGTACAGATGAGATAGTGATTACGAGAATAATGGGTTTAAACAATTTTTTATCAAAATATATTATAAATGGTATACATATTAAAAATGATAGTATAGATCCTTTTGAGTTAGTCTCTAGTAATAGAAAGAATGCAATAAGCAGTGAGCTTATCTTTATTATGAAATTAATTTTTTTTTGGCTGAACATTAAAATTATAAATAAGAGTATAGTCATAATCATATTACTATATGTTAGAACTACTGATGAAGAACCAGTATATCTATGATCGTGATATAAGTTAGATCCATAAAATAAGAAGAGTGATATGCTTGATATAATGCAAAATATAAACAGCCATGAGATTTGGTTTTCACTAAACTTTATCTCTTTCATTAATAAGTAAATTGGTAATAATATCAGTGGTCTCAAATAGGTATCCACTTCACTTATTGGGCTTGCATGTATGAATGCCGCGGTCAATATCAACAGGGTAAAAGAGAAAATTAGAGATATTAATATTTTGTCTACTTTTGTTAAATTAATTTTATTAGTAGCAAGAAATGACAAGCTGATTGCTAATATTAGAATTATGATTAAATTTGAAATTTCTCTTGATACAAATGTCGTAATTAAAAACATTGATATAAGTAACTTAAGGAAGTTATCACTCATGTTTATTTTTTTATTTGGAAAATACTTTATTATTATCATTACCTAAGAAAACTATTATTAATAAAATTAATATGGTTAAGATGATGCATTTTACTGAATCTACCACGAAAAATTACAGTATAAGGTTTTTTAATTAGATTACAGTAGTGCATCCAAAAATTATCAAAACCTACACCTATCTTTACGTTCGAATTTCTAACAATTTGAATGCTATCTATGATGTTATTATTTCTCATATCGATGATATTTTTTGATGAATATGTTATCAAACGATCTTTAATATCACCAATAAGCAATAAATTTAAATTTTTTTCTAGAGCTAAATTTAAAGCTGTATTGAATATCTTTTTCTTCTTAAAATCAAGCATGTCCCTAAATTTTCCACTATTGAGGTATGGGCTTATAAAAATAGATGGTTTAATTTTTTTTTCATTAGACTTGGGAGTTTCATCAAATGATATACAAGAAATAACTTCAGAGTAATCATAAAGATAATCTATACCCAGGTAATTGTATAATTGATGAATTAAATATTCAGGGTATTTCTTATCTATATAGTCACTCGGTAATCCGAGACCAATAGTATTTAGACCTTGATAATTTGTAAACTCATACGGATGTACTATTATAATTGCTTTAGAAGTGTTAATAAATTTATTTTGAGTAATTACTATATTTTTAGAGCTTTTAAGAAAATATTTTATAAATATATGTGTTTTTTCTGATGTGTATATTTTTACTCTAAACTTTCTGCTTAAAACAATTATTAAAGGCAAGTAAAATAATATATCTCCATAGTGAATGTATTTAATGTTATCTAGTATAAAAATAAAATCATCTTTTACGGACATCATTCTCTTGTGTGCATAGATACAATCTATTTGATAAAATTTTCGTAGTAAAATTCTTTTTGTAAGTGATATAAATGCACTATTACTCATATAATGTATTATTGCATGAAATATTAATAAATAACGTAAACAAATCTTGACTATATTGCTATTATAGAAGCGTGGATTTATCTGGACCATATTTTACTGCATATACTGCCTTCAACAAGAACGGTGATATAAATTATTATTCTGTAGAAAAATATATAAGTTTCCTTCTCGCTAATGGTGCTAACAAGATATACCTCATGCCTTATAACGGGAGGTATTCACAGTTATCATTTCATGAGATCGCATCGCTTAATAGATTTGTAATAGAAAAAACGAAAGAAATTAATAGCGATGCGCTAGTAATTGTTAGCGATCCAATACATTGTTCAACAGACGAATCGATTAAATTTGCAAATGAAGCTAGAGAAATTGGGGCCGATATTTTTTCAAGTATCTGTAGAGAGAAATTCTACTCTACAAAACAAATATATTTACATTATCAAGCTTTAGAAGAAGCAAATATTTCTGTTATCGCACATTTAATGCCTCTTCTTTCAGCAGATGACGGTAGTACAGTTCCATGGCCAATAGATCTGGTTGATGAAATTTCTCAGTTAAGTCATATAGTAGCTATGAAAGAGGATACGAAAGATATTAATTATGGGAAAATATTATTAAAACGAGATCTGGATTGTAAGTTAATTTTTGCAGGTAGAAAAAGTTACTTTCTTAATTTTATTGACATTGGAATTGATGGTTACTTAAATGGTATCTCAATGATTAATCCGTCATTTTCATTTTATTTCTGGAAGTTATATCAAGAAAAAAATATAAATTATCTTAATGATTTTGTAAAAATTATTGATAACCCTTTTTGGGATATCTTGGTAAAAAAGTTTGGATGGCATAGAGTAAATAAAGCGTCATTAGAATATTTTAACTTAATGGAAAGAAATGAACGACTTCCTATGATAAGCTTAGATAATGAAGAATATGATTTCCTATCTAACTTTTGGGACAATCATGTTAAAGAGATAAATAAATGCACAAAGTTTGTTTTATACCAGCAAGAAGTCAGTCAAAAAGACTAAAAGGCAAAAATATTCGTGATTTAGGTGGTATACCACTTGTTTGTTGGACGATAATCTTTGCTTTAAAATCAAAAGAATTTGATCAAGTTATTTTTAGTACCGATAGCGATGATTATGTACGCATAGTCATAGAGCACCTTAATGTATATAATATTGACCACTCATCATTGTCTTGTGAAATCAGAGATAATAGATTCTGCTCAGACAATACGAAGATATTTGATTATTTAAAAAATGAATTTACTAATAGCGCTCTAGAAAAATCAGGCGGGCTTTTGGTGCAAATGCTTCCAACATCACCCTTTAGGGTATATGGTGATTTAATTAAAGCAATTCAATTATCTCAAAATAATAATGTCGGAATATTTTCTTGTACGAAATACGACTTTCATGTTCAATTTGCATTTCAGATTAATGAAAACAATTTTTTGCCGTTATTTGATAGCTCGCCAATGCTAACTGGGGCTACAAGGAGTCAAGACCAATCTGTTTATTACCATCCAACTGGAAACTTTTACATATTAGACTATAAAAAACTGAAACATAAAATGACGACGATTTACACCGACTGTCGAGCGTATATTGTTGATAAAATATCGTCAATTGATATTGACACATTGGATGATTTTAATTTTGCTGAAAGATTCGCAACGATAGAGCGTAATAACCTACTTAAACAATAATAAAATGTTATATATATTCGAAATGGCAAATAATCATCAAGGGGATTTAAAGCATGCCTTTAAAATAGTAGATGAAGTTAAAAAAATTAAAAAAGATAAAAATATTAAAGCAGCAATTAAATTGCAGTTTAGGAATTTAGATACGTTCATCCATAAGTCTTATCAAAAATCAAATCTAAAATTTGTGAAGCGTTTTAATGAAACAAGGCTTACTCAAGAGGAATTTAGTAGCCTCGTAAAGTATATAAAGAAAAATAACATCTTGACTTGTGCCACACCATTTGACAATGAATCTATTAAATTAATTGATAAGTTTGACATAGATATACTTAAAATAGCAAGTTGCTCATGTGATGATTGGCCCTTGATTAAAGACGTAGCTAAATATATTGAAAGAAAAATTATTATCTCAACTGGGGGTATAAATATAAAGCATCTTGAAAAATTATATAACTTATTTCAGAACCATCGTCGTAATATCTCATTTCTTCATTGCGTTGGTGATTATCCAACTCCTAACAAATTTGCGAATATTAAACGAATTACTCAGATTCAAAGCAAATTCCCAGATATAGAAGTAGGTATATCATCTCATGAAGAACCAAATGGAAAATCGATTGTCCCCTACGCTGTAGCTTTAGGTGCAACGATTATTGAAAAGCACTTTGGGTTAGCAACAAATAAAATTCAACTCAATAACTATTCCCTAAATTCCAAGCAATTCAGATCTTTAATCGATGAAGTTAATTTCTTCTTAGAGGGTTATACGGGGGTCAGTGATACTCAAATTGAAAGCTTGAAATCACTAAAAAGAGGCGTTTACCTAAAGAAAGACATGAAAGTTGGTGAATCAATAAAACTAGATGATTTATATTTTGCAATGCCTCTTGTAGCTGGTCAGTTCGATGCATCAATGGTTGATGATGAATGGGGGTGGGTTCAAAGGAAAAATAACGTTATAGGCAAAGTATGCACAAAGAGCATTAAAAAAGATTCGCCGCTTCTTTTTAGAAATGTAGGCAATATGAGTGATGATAAAATTATTACTAGAATTATAAAACAATGTCGAGCTTTACTTAAAAAAGCAAAAATCAAAATACATGAAAATGATGCTGTAGAAGTCTCATGTCACTATGGGTTAAAAAATATTTTTAATACTGGTGCTGTAATTATAGACAAGGTTAACAGGCAGTATTGTAAGAAATTACTTATTTTACTTCCTGGACAACGACATCCTGTCCATTTTCATCCACAAAAAGAAGAAACATTTGAGTTATTATATGGTGATTGTGAAATCCTTTTGAATGATAATAAAATTAAACTTGAACAGGGTTTGCCACTGCTAATAGAAAAAAGAACGCCGCATTCATTTAGCTCTGATAATGGAGCGATTATTGAAGAGATATCTACGACACATATTAAGGGTGATTCTGTATATGAGGATCCCAAAATAAATAAACTCAGCCTTTCTGATAGAAAGATAAAGATTCAACTATCATAAGAAAATGAAGATTTTATTTTTTATAGAACCTTGGATTGAGCTTAATATACCCTTTTGGAAACGAGACTATATTTGGTGGTTCAAAGATAATATATTAAAGGCATTTGAAAATAACATAGATGATACTGAAGCTATGTTTATCATTAATGAAGGCATCGAGCTTGATTGTGATACCTCATCTATGCAGTTTTATGATGTAATTCATCAACATGAATTACTAGAGATATTTTCCGATTCAACTGTTGCTTTGAAAGCATGGCAAAATTCATCTTTCACAGAAAATGAATTGCATTCGATGATAATGTTGATCAAAAAGAAACTATGTAATTTTGTGCCCGATATAATTTTTACAATATCTCCCGTGCCATATCTGTCTCAGTTATTTCCTAATGCAAAAATATTTCACAAACATGGATTTAATTTGCGAGAACCCTTTCCTGATGAAATGCTATCATTTGATCACAGTGGTCTATATGGTAATAGCATTTGGGGTCAAAATATTCAATTTTTTAAAGAAAATAACCTAACAAAAAGTGATACTGATTTTATAGAGAGTTTTAAAGCAATATTTAAACCAATATTTGATACTATTTCATCAGAAAACTACAACACAATTGATATGATAAAGTCAAAATTCAATCATTTGATTTTATTCCCTCTCCAACATAATGATCACAATATATACAGACATTCGACTGATTACCTTTTGCCCTCAATTATCGAGAAAGTATTCAGTCGACTAGATTCATCAATTGGTGTCATAGTAACTCAACATCCTGACTCAATGCTACTTAAAAAGGATCAAATAGCATATTTTAAAAGGAAATATAAAAACTTTATATATTTAACTGACACAGAATCTATGCACAGTCCGTCACAAGACCTTTTATTACTAACTGATGGTATTATCTCAGTGGCTTCACATCTGTCATTTCTTGCACTTATACTTGATAAACCCATTTTCTCTTGTGCCGATAGTCACATAAATAAAATATCTGATAACAATAGTATCTATCAAATAAAGGAACTTCTGGAGAGGGGTTGTTCCAATAACGATTTCAAAAACTTACTTTTATTATTTTTTATTAAAAAGTATAATTTTAATTACGAGTATTTTCAAAATCATGAATGGCTTTATAATAGATTTATGTCAATCTCTCAATCAACAAATATAGACTCATATCCGGATATTGATACCTCTCAAAAGATACTAGATAGTTACATAGATCGAATAAGAATACCCAAAAAAATGAAAGATATATATCATGACAGCGTCACAAAATCAGAATAATTCAAATAAACTCAGTAATTTAGATTTGTATTCTGACGGATCAGTCGATTCGATAATTAATAAACTAAACAAATATGGAATCACACTAGTAAAGAAGTATGTACCTGATTCATCTATATCAAACCTCATAGATGAATTTAAGTTTATTTTGAGTAACAATAATCTTAGTTGTAATTTGATACGTCAAAATCATCCTACTAATGAAAATGGTATCATGCAAACTATCGACCCTATATGCGCACAGCATGAACATGATCTTCCAATGATAGCATCATTATTTAGAAATGAATTTATGAATAATATATGTAATGAATATTATCGACCACATGAATTTACATTAAACCCAGAGGTATTACTAACACATCTTAGAGAATCTAAAAATCGTATACTTCCCTGGCATTTTGATCGATTACAGACACTGAAATTTTGGATATATCTTACTGATACAAATGAGTCGAATGGTGCCATGGAATATGCGCCTGGCACCCACTGGGAGGGTCGCTACAGAAGTCAGTTTCACTTATCTGTCGGTGATCTTATTAGAGAAATACCTAATGACATACCAGAAGATAGGATAATAAACGGTAGGATAATTGAGTGCCAAGCTGGTGATTTAATGATTTTTGATCCAGACGGGTTTCATCGTGGTGGAGTCATTTCACCTGGTAATGAAAGATTAGCTTTGAGAGGCGATAGTTTTCCTAACCTTGGACGGAAACATGGTGATACAGAAGGCCCAATAGTTCGAGTTCTAGGAGAAAGAACGGAAGATAAAGCAATCAACCGTAATGGGCTCAGTGGTACAGATAAATATAAAATTATTACGAATAAATGACATACATTAGATTAGAAGATGTGTCAGTCGATGGAATAGATTCGATATCAAGAGCTGAATCCCTCAAGTCTTTTCTTACAAAGAAAAGAGGTAAATATATACCTGAGAAAGTTGAAATACTAAAAAATATATCCCTGGAAATAAATAAAGGGGACAAATTAGGTATTTTGGGGTTGAATGGTTCTGGTAAAACAACACTATTAAAAGTAATTGCGGGCTGTTATCTGCCACAAAAAGGGGATGTATTTATTAATGGAAAAGTAATGTCGTTGATGGGGCTAGGTGCAGAATTTATGCCTGAGCTTAGTGGAAATGATAATATTAAGCTTGCTTACGCATTTAGAAATAATTTACTTGAATATAGCGAAAATATAAAAGAGAAAATTATCAATTTCTCAGGGCTAAAAGAACATATTGATAAGCCGTTGGTAAATTACTCCAGTGGCATGATTGCAAGATTTGCTTTTTCATCTGTTATATTTCAAACTTGCAACATATTGCTCTTGGATGAAGTTTTTGCGACAGGTGATGCTTTATTTGTCAATAAAGCAACCGAAGCAATGAAAAAAAGGTGGGAGAGTGTTGATATAGGAATATTTGTTAGCCACACATCATCGCAAATTTCTGAAATATGTAATAAAGCAATCATACTAAAAGACGGTGAAGTATACGCTTCTGGATCAACTTCAGATATGATTGACATTTATAACAAGGAAATTATTATTTAATGCAAGGTTTTACATCACGACTTCATTCATCTATCTTGTCTGCCCATTACTGGGCTAATGTCAGTATTATAAGTAAAGCAACAATTAAGCAAGAGTTTGGAAGTTCTTTCTTATCGAATATCTGGCTTATTATCCGGCCTTTCATTCTAATTTCTGTGCTAGCTATTATTTTAAGTAGGATAACTAGGTTTGATGGTGCTGATAACTACCCATTCTATCTAACAGTTAATCTTGTGCTATGGATATATATCTCAAACGTAATGTCAGCATCAACCTCCTCTATTCTTGGAAGAGCAAGTATATTTAAGTTTACACCAATTTCGAAAACGATATTCATATTGGTTGACATTATAAAATTTACAAAAATATATTTAATTTCACTATTTTTAGTTGTTGTGGTTGTTGGTTATTATACAGGGGCAACTATTCAAACATCTTATCTATTATTTCCGGTGTATTTTATGCTCCTACTAATATCACTTTTTTCAATTTCTATTATTTTCGCATATATAACACCTTACTTTCGAGATCTAAAATTTCTAGTAGAAGCTTTAATGCCAGCATTTATGTGGTTAACGCCAATCATGTACCCAATAAGCGCAATAGATGGCATATTAGGAACAATCTTATCCTATAGTCCATTTACAATAGTTATGAGCCCTTTTACATCAATTTTATACTACGGTGAAATACCAACCATTGATGACCATATAAAATTATTTATTATATTAATTTTCCTTATAACAACAGCAATTTTTGTTTATAAAAAATTAGCTAGAAATGTTGTTTATTATCTTTAACGTAAAGTAGATACATAAAGATTAATCATCTCACTGAACGAGCTTTTAAATCTTGGATTATAATCTTCGTTTGCAAGTGCACTTTGAATCGATGTCTTTAAATTTGTTAATGAGGCTACGTCAAATACTATCAATGATTGGTCTAGATATGGTTGTATCATAAATGCAACACCAGTATCAGAGAGAATTGTTTTGTTTGAATTCTGAATAGCGAGTGAGACTATACCGCTGCCTGATTGACCAGTTTCAAAATATGGAACAATACATAGATCAACTGATCTCATATATGAGACTAACTCTTCATCAGATACACCAGTTTTCCATACAACAGATTTCATATTGACTATTTTTTTATCTAGTGAATCTATATAACCGCCTTTTTTTCCATATTCACTTGATTCAGGGTGGGCTCCACCACAAATTAATAAATTAATGAGGTGTGGTTCCGACTTCATAAGATCGATAACAATATCATAGTTTTTATATTCAGAGACAAATCCAAAAAGCCCGACTACAGGTAAATTTTTATTAAGAAATTGTTTACGATATTCATCTATTTTTGTAGATCTATACTCAGGCCACATTATAGGATGTAGCTCAACTTTTAAATCATCATAAATTAGTTTAAGCCTTTTTTTTTCTCTTTCGGTATGCACTATAAATGTAAGCTTATTCTCATAAGCACATTTAACAACACTCTTATATGCCTTCGTGAGAGTGTATGATTTATAATATTCTACTAATGCTGATTGTATAGAACGGAGAAGTCCAAATTGCTTTCCTTTGAACTTTCTGTATATATCTCTGAGCAAGGGTACATTAGCTGTATCAATTCTATGCATTGTAATAGAACCTTTCTTCATGGATTTAATGATTGATTTTAGATTTTTTACAGCCTTAGTAGGTGTTGTACCATATAGACCTAATTCAAACTGTAAATTACATGCGTCACACTGTTGTATTTTACTAGTAATTTCATTAATAATTTTATCTTCTTGCTTGTATCTTAAGCTAGTAGGAATATCAATTTGTATGATTTCTCCATCTTCCTTATCGAAGTTATCCTTGAGAGCATTGGCGATTGCCATTGAGTAAGTTGCATTACCACATAAAATATTAAAAGAAGAAATGATGCCTATTTTCATTTATGTTACGCTCTAGATTTCTAAAGATTGAAATAAAGCATAATCTTTGGGTATGCCAATATCAATAAACTTATTATCATAATGAATACATTTTAAATTTTCATTTGATATCATCTTCGGGAGTATATCATACTCAATAGACATGTTCTCCTCATTATAATTTTCAATAAAAGAAGATAGTGTGCTACTCATAAAAACATACAATCCAACACTTATATATGCCTCATTTGTAAGTTCCTTTTCTTTATAAGAGGTTACCATGTTCTTATCATTAAATTGTACAGTTGCATATCTTTCCGTATTAGACATCTTCTTTAAATAGATATAGTTAGTTTCACTCGAGTATTTATCAACTTCTATGCCATTTAGTGATAAATAAGTATCGCCATTAATCACAAAAGTTGATTCTATCTTATATTTTTTCAATACATTAAGAAGTGCTCCCCCCGTCCCTAGAGGACTATTTTCTTCAGAGATATGAATAACGAAATTATATCTATTTTTTATAGTATTAACATACTCCTTTATCTGATTACTTCTATAGCCTGTACAAATATAAACATCGGTTATTTCTAGAAACTTAATTTGTTCAAGAATAAAAAAAATAAATGGTTTACCGTTAATATCTGCTAATGCTTTGGGTTTATCTTTAACTGCAGGTCTTAACCTTGTTCCCTTCCCCCCAGCTAGTATTACAAAGGACTTAGGAGGCATTATTACCAAATAAACTTTCTTCTACACATTCACACATTACGTGTCCTGCAATGGCATGTACTTCTTGGATTTTTGTGGTTTGTTCTGAATTAACAGATATAACAACATCAGAGGTTTTCGCTAATATTTCAGTATTTTTACCTGTTAAAGAAATAATTGATTTAATTTTACCTTGAGCTTGTTCTAACAGCTTGATTATATTTTTCGATGTACCTGAGGTTGTGTACACTATCAATGTATCATTTTTATCAGCCAGCGCCTCAAACTGTCTCGTAAAAATATTCTCATAACCGTAATCATTTCCAATACATGTCAAGTTTGATGTATTAGTAGTTAGCGCGATAGCTGGTAGCGTTTTTCTATCAAAATTAAGCCGCCCTATAAACTCAGCACAAATATGCTGGCTATCTGCAGCACTTCCTCCATTACCTGCAAGAAGTACTTTACCCTTAAGATTGAACGTTTCGATGAGCTTTGTTGATGCATCACTGATTGATTTGACAAAGATTGGATCTTCTAGCGTTTCGTTAATAGTAGATTTAGTTGTATCGAACGATTTTTTTATTATATCTTGGCAGTCCATTATAATATCTCATAGCAGTCCATAACACTATTTATTATAATGAAATATGTAAAAAAATGCTAACCAATAGCTTAATTAATATATAATAACTTAATCTTCTATATTTCCCATGATTGAGCGCCCAAATCATCAAATGTAACACTCTCTATGCGTGAATTCATTGACTGAAGAGATCTCATAAGACCACCTTTAACGGTTGGATCGCATAAGAAAACAAAAAACCCACCTCCACCAGCGCCTGAAACTTTTCCAGCAGTTGCACCGTTTTTAAAAGCAAAGTCAAATATTGATCGTAATGTCTCAGGTAGAATTTTTTTTGATGTTTGCTCTTTAAGTTTCCATAATAAATTAAAAGTTTCAGTGAAATCATCTAGAGCGCCTTTCAGTAATTGGTTTTTTAGTGTATTGGTAAGATCTTTCATTTCTAAAAGGTTACTATCTGTGCTAGTAGTTTTTATATCATCAAAAATATCATCTATATTAGAAACACGATCTACATGTAACATTAACATTCTTGACGTTAGTTCAGCTTTTATCCAATTAGGTATTTTCAGTCCATGAACTTGAACATTTTCAGGTGTACCAGGTTCTGTTAACATATAATTGAAACCGCCAAAAGTAGCTGCATATTGATCTTGAAAGCCGCCATTGATATTACATATATTTCTCTCTATATTTATTGCAGTCTTTGCCAAATCGTAATCATCTAGGACAAAATTAAAATATTTTGATAAGCATTTAATCTGAGACACAAGTATAGATGAAGATGCTCCGAGTCCAGACCCATGATAAGTGTCACACATTGACGAAAATATAATCTGACTTTTCGGGCAGTGGTTAAATTCATTATGAAAATACTGTAGTGTCGCTACTTGAAATCTAACACTGGAATCTACTAAAGATAGATCTACTTTTAATAATTCCTTAATATCACTGTTAAGTATATAGTTTCTATCCTGAGATATAATTGATGATGTATTAGCATCAGAATAAGTAATTGTCGAATGAGCATACTTTGCAATTGTAACATTAAGAACTGATGCTCCATATTTTTCATTGAACGGGTTGACGTCTGTTCCGCCGCCTCCAAGACCTAGTCTCATGGGCGCTCTACTTCTAAAAACTTTATTATTGGATATTATTTCATTCACTTTCTTATATTCGAGTAATTATCACAAAACCAATCGCATGTATGTTTAATGCCAGTATTGATATCAAATTCATATTCAAAGTCAAGCTGTTCAATTTTTGATAAATCATAATATCTCTGTTTTGCTCCGTTTGGCAAATTCGAATTATAGTGATAATCAGTATAAGAGAAAGTATTTGATATGTTTGTTACTATGTCTTTTATAGAAGATTTATTATTACTTCCAATATTAATAGGTCCAGATATTTTCTTCATAATATCAATTATCATTCTTGAAGCATCTTTAACATGAAGAAAGTCTCTTATCGCAGAGCCGTCACCCCATATTTCAACTTCTGTAGCATTTTTTTTCCCAAGATAAAACTTATGAATTAATGAAGGGATTACATGCCCATATTCAATATTAAAATTATCATTTGGTCCATATAGATTACATGAAACAATATAGCTCCATTCAAAATCTTTTTCAGATTTTAAAGTTTCTAGCATAGACAACATATGACGCTTTGCTTGCGCGTAACCATATTCACTATCATGAGGTCTACCATTATAAATATCTGTTTCTTTTAGCGGAGATGGTAAATCAGATGGATAGATAGCCCCAGTTCCTATTGCAACAAATTTTTCAAGATCAATTAATTTTGATGCAGAAATAATATTATAGTTAATAAGTGTATTATCACGAATAGACTCCCAATTGAATTTCTTGTTTCCCCCGATACCAAATACTTTAGCTGCTGTATGAATAATATAATCAGGTCTATTCTTTAAAATGAAGCTATTTACTTGAGATGAGTCTAGAAGATCACATTCATCCCTACTGAGAGCAATAACTGTATATTCACTAGATTTTGATAAGTATTCAACCAATGAGCATCCAAGCATCCCGCTCGATCCTGTTATACAGACTTTTTTCATAATTATCTTTGCAAGTATGTCCCGGTTTTTTTGATTTTATTTCTCCAATAATTTAATAAGTCTGTCATCGTTTTTTCAAAACTTATTTCAGGTTTCCAGCCAGTGTGATTAGAAAATTTCGTTGTATCTGGGACTTGAAGATCAGCATCAATTGGTCTTAATCTCTTAGGGTCGGTTTTAATGTTGATATTACTCTTTGTTGACAAGCTAATAAGAAAATTAAGCATGTCTTTTATACTCAAAACATGAGCACCCCCGATGTTATAATATTCTCCTTTCAAAGGATTAATTGTAACGAGCATATAATAAGCTCTAACCGCATCTCTAACATCTGCCCATGTCCTAAGTGAATCTAGGTTGCCCGTCATTACAATTGGATCAATCATATCGGCCTCTATCATAGCAATCTGTTTTGCAAATGTTGATTCTGCAAAAATATCTCCACGCCTTGGGCCAGTATGAGTAAACATTCTTGTTGTCATGATGGTCATGTCATATGCTTTAGCGTAATGTCGACCTATTAAATCTGTTCCTATTTTAGAAATAGCATATGGAGATGCGGGATCAAATTGGCATTCTTCATCAATAGGCAGTTTATCTTTTGGGACACAACCGAAAACCTCAGATGATGCACAAACATGTATTATGGCATCTCTTTTATGGTTCTTTAATGAGGAGAGAAGTCTTTCAGTACCTGTAATATTTGTATCATAAGTTTCAATAGGGGCATCAAAAGAAACTTTAGGGAAACTTTGAGCTGCAAGGTGAAAAACATAATCAGGTTTAATATCTTTAATAGTTTTATCTATAGATAGGCTATCTCTTAAATCTGCATGATGGAGAAAAATTCTGTCATAACTATTAATTTTCTCTATCAAATGTGAAATATTCTCAATGGGAGATCTCCATCTACATATTCCGTGGATCTCCCAATCTGTATTAGTCAATAAATAATCTACAAGGTGGCTTCCCACCATTCCTGTAATACCAGTAATTAAACATTTTTTCTTCATGCAGATGAATGATAATACGAAGAGGTTATAATTTCAGCATATAAATTAATTTTATTAAAATTTCTTTTTATCGAGCAGTGAACATGTTCCTACGAATTGATCATTAATATTTATGCTACCTGATACTCTATTAATTTTAATATCAGTCTTAGAGTTTTTTGCATTTATAAATGCGTCATTAAATGTAACTTGAAAATTTGTTATATTTTCTCCATCATACATATCAAATGAGTTAGCATTTTCATTGAAAACATATGTGTATTCAAGTTGATCAATTTTACATAGAATATAAACGTTATTAATTCTAGTTATGTTTTTACTTTTTGGTATTGATATTTTTTTATCCATATCTTGGACACTGATATCTTCTCTTTTTTCCGGTATATCGTCGATATAAATCTCGCGAGATTTATCTCGCGTTACACAATGTTCAAATGGAATCGTTAACAGTCCAGAGTCGAATAGGTGTAAAGTCACACTGTTATTATTAATCATAAAGAAGTGATTTCGGTATCCTATAAAATAATCTCCCCTCTGTTCGTTAATCGATAAACAAACCCTGTAGCCAGAATAAGTATCTCCCAGATGGTCTATGGTCATGGTCGAAGGCTCATTTATAAATTCAACCTTCGCTGTCTTATAATTTTTAAGATTTTTAATAAGATAGTCTTTTAAAATTTTTTGATAATTTTCTGGTAATTTTCCATAACTAACTTTTTGAATATTATCAGATTCACTGGGAGAAATTAATGAAGGTGCCGGTATGCTTCCACAAGAAGTAATAAATGTTGTTATAAGGATAATTTTAAATAATTTCATTTGCCCAGGGCCGGAGTCGAACCGGCACGAGATTGCTCTCGAGGGATTTTAAGTCCCTTGCGTCTACCAATTCCGCCACCCGGGC
>MDSZ01073142.1_pt1 | contig 21958 bp, 17 predicted proteins | sample 811201 | NCBI WGS metagenome assembly MDSZ01 (sample SAMN05326647, study PRJNA326480) | marine metagenome | isolation source: seawater | place: Indian Ocean: North | collected 2010 | reverse complement strand
TTTATAGCTGCAGGAATGGGTGGTGGCACAGGAACTGGAGCAGCACATGTTATTGCAAGAGCAGCAAAAGAATTAAATATTCTAACTGTTGGTGTTGTTACATTACCATTTTTATACGAAGGACCATCTAGAATGAAAAGAGCTCAAGTTGGTCTTGAGGAATTAAGAAAACATGTGGATACAATTATTGTAATTCCAAATCAAAACTTATTTAAAATTGCAAATGAACAAACAACGTTTGAAGAGTCATTTAACCTCTCAAACAATGTTCTTATGCATGGTGTTCAAAGTGTTACAGATTTAATGGTTAGACCTGGAATAATTAATCTAGATTTTGCTGATGTTGAAACTGTCATGGCTTCAATGGGTAAAGCAATGATGGGAACAGGCGAGGCTGAAGGCGAAGGAAGAGCAATGAAAGCCACAGAAATGGCTATTAGTAATCCATTAATAGATGATTATACTTTAGCAGGTGCTAAAGGCTTGTTAGTTAATATTACTGGTGGAAAAGATTTGAAATTATTTGAAGTAGATGAAGTAGTAAATAAAATAAGGTCGGAAGTTGAAGCAGATGCGGAGGTTATAATTGGAGCTATAACGGATCCTTCACTAGAAGGTAAAATAAGAGTTTCTATTGTAGCTACATCACTAGACGGTCAGCAACCAGAGACAAAGTCAGTGATAAACATGGTGCATAGAATTCAAAATAGAAACCCAGGTTATTCTGATTTTGGATCAATTAATTCAACAGCTTCATTTGCATTTACTAATAATATATCAAATAATGTTACTCACGGGGCAAATGCTCTAAAACTTGAAAATGAAATTGTTTCAGAAAATTTAAGTGAGTCAGTAAATGATGTAAATAATCAATATCATGAAGAGTTGTTAAAAAATCAAGAAGCAGAAAGTATAGTAGAAAACACTTCTGAAGAAAATGAAGTATCTTTTTCACAAGAAGCAATAGAAACAACTGAAAATGATCAAAATAATTCTGCTGATCTTAAGGAATTTGGTGTTGATACAAGCGAGCCAGATTTATTTAGCTCAGAAAATCAAACTCTTGGTTCTCAGGATTTATTAGGTTCTTCTGATGAAAATAAAGATGAAGATGACCTTGAAATACCCGCATTTTTAAGAAGACAAAAAAATTAATGGTCTTCAAAAAAATAAATGTAAGCCACCATGGTATCGGAAAAAACAAAACATTATCCGGTACTGCTAAATGAAATTATTAGCATTATTACCCCTCAACATGGTGGCACATTTATTGATTGTACCTTTGGTCAGGGCGGATACACTAAAGAAATTTTAAAATTCAATAATACACGAGTAATTGCTATTGATAGAGATAAAGATAGTATAAAAAAAGCCACAGAAATTTCAAAAAAATTTAATGACAGATTTATTTTTAGAAATAAAAAATTTAGTCAATTACAAGATTTAAAACTTAAAAATGAAAATATAAAAGCAGTTTTATTCGATCTTGGTTATTCTTTTACACAAATAAAAGATTTATCAAAAGGTTTGTCATTTAATTCGCCAGGACCGCTTAATATGCGTATGGGGTTAAATGATTTTTCAGCTAATGATGTAATTAATAAACTGAACACAATTGAATTAGAAAAAATCTTTAGATTTTTTGGCGAAGAAAAAGAAGCAAAAAAAATAGCTAATCAAATTGTGTATCAAAGAAAGAATAAAAATTTGGACACCAAAGGATTGGTTGAAATAATTGAAAAAATGAAAAAAAAAAAAAATTTCAAAATTCATTGTGCTACAAAAGTTTTTCAATCTTTGAGAATTTTTGTAAATAAAGAAATTAGTGAATTAATAAATGGATTAATATCTGCATCAAAAATAATAAAAAAAAATGGTGTAATAGCAGTAGTTACTTTCCATTCATTAGAAGATAAAATTGTTAAGTATTTCTTCAAAAGCTTATCAGGAAAAAAAAGTATTTCGAGATATCTTCCAGAGATTGAGCAACAGAATTCTATATTCAGAATTGTAGAAAAAAAACCCATAAAACCTTCGACTGAGGAATTACATAAAAATTTTCCCTCCAGGTCCGCAAAATTGAGATATGTGATAAAAAAAAATAATTTCTATGATTTCGAAACTGATATTTTGGATAAGTTTAAATATTTATTAGATATTGAAAATATTGGTAAAAAATTATGAAAAAATTTTCGGTAATTTTTTTAATTTTATTTTTAATTTTATTTACAGCTATTATTAAAAATTCGACAAAAAGAATAGATGATCGAATTTTCTCAAAAAATGAAATTATAAGAAGTTTAAAAAAAGATTTAGAAAACATAAAATTGGAGTATGATTATTTAAGTTCGGCTAATAAATTGCTTGAATTTCAAAGCTTATATTTTGAAAGTGAATTAATCGAAAAAGATATTCAGGAAATCAATATAATCAACTTAAAATTAAATCAACTTAAAATAGAAAAGTTAAATTTTGTAAAAGATAAATGAATAAAAAAAATTCTGAAATAATTTTAGAAGATAATCAAAATGAGTTTTTATATAAAAGAAATAAATCTAATTTGAATATATCTTTCAACAGAATTTCATTTATTTTTTTTATTTTTTTTATCATTTTTATAATCTACTCGATTCACTTAATTCATCTTGGAACTAGAAAGTCAATTTCAAGTAATTATCAAATTCAAAAGCAGTTAAGTAATCTTTATAGGGCTGATATAGTTGATAGAAATGGAAAATATTTAGCAAAGACAGTAAGTTCAATAGATATTGGTATAAGTACAAAAAAAATTATCGACAAAAAAAAACTTTTATTAAATTTAAGATATATTTTTCCAAACAAAGATTATACAAAAATTGCGTCCTACTTTGAAAATAAAAGTTTTTTTTATTTTGAAAAAAAAATTTCAGATGAAAATTATGAAAAAATAATGAAACTTGGAGATAAATCTATTCAACCTGAGGAAAAATTGACTAGAATATATCCTCAGAAAAATCTATTCAGTCATATTATTGGTCAAATAGATGATGATAATAATGGAATATCAGGATTAGAAAAATCACTAGATAAAAATTTAAAAAATATCAAAAAACCAATATCGTTATCAGTTGATAAAGATCTTCAATTTCTAATTAGAGATGAGTTGGTAAAGTTTAATGAAATTTTTAGAACCAAAGGTAGTGCAGCCATTTTAATGAATGTAAATAATGGTGAAATTTTATCACTTGTTTCCTTGCCAGATTTTGATCCAAACAAAAGAGAAGCAATTTATGATGTTAATTTTATAAATAGAGCAACAAAGGGAGTATATGAGTTTGGCTCTGTTTTCAAAACTTTTACATTGGCAGCCGCTTTTAATGAAAAAATCATTGAGTCAGATACAGAATTTGTTGATTTACCTAAATCTTTAACTTGTGCTGGTTTTCCAATTAGAGAGTATGACAATGAGATACCCTCAGATCTGACTGCCGAACAAATTTTAATTAGATCTGGGAATATAGGATCTGTCAGGATTGGTCAAAAAATAGGAGAAGAAAAGTTTAAATTGTTTTTATCTAAACTTGGCATACTAGAAAAAATAAATTTTGATATAGAGGAGGTTGGAGTTCCAATAAAATTTAATTGGGGAAAATGTCCTCTTGCTACTGCTTCTTTTGGTCATGGTATTACAACCACATTGCTTCAGTTAGCAAAAGCTTATTCTATTATTGTCAACGGTGGTTACGATATACAACCAAGTCTAATTAGAAATCACAAAAATGAAAAAAAAGAAAAAATTTTAAATAAAGAGGTCTCAGAAAAAATTCTACCTATTTTAAGAAAAATAGTTACTACAAAAGAAGGTACAGCATCACTAGCAAATGTTTTTGGGTATGAAATTGGAGGAAAAACTGGAACTGCTCAAAAAAGTATAGGTGGGAGATATTCAAAAAATAAAATAAATTCTTTTGTCTCTGTTTTCCCTACATCAAAACCTGAATTTGTTTTAGCAATTATGTTGGACGAGCCAAAAACTAACAGTGAATATGTTTACAATTATAGAGATGGTTCAAATATCAAATATAAGGGAACACCTTACAATACTGCTGGATGGACAACTGTAGAAGTTACGGGTCAAGTTGTTGAGAGAATTGGGCCTATTTTAGCCACAAAATACAGTGAAGTTAATTAATATATGTTACTTAAAGATTTTATTCCAAACTTAAATAAAAAATATAAAAGAGTTTTTTTTTCAGGTATTTCTTTTGACAGTTCTAAAATTAAAAAGAATTACATATTTTTTGCAATTAAAGGAAATAAAGTTAATGGTAATGATTATATAGATTTAGCTATTAAAAAAGGTGCAAAGATAATTGTTACCCAAGAAAAAAAAAAAAATAAAAAAGGACAAAATATTATTTTTTTACACTCTTCAAATGTAAGAAAATTATTAGCAGAAATTTCTTATAAAATTTTAAATAAAAGTCCGAAAAAATTAGTAGCTGTTACAGGCACAAATGGTAAGTCATCTATAGCTGATTTTTATTATCAAATACTTAATTTGAATTCCAAAAAAGTTGCTTCGATTGGAACAATAGGAATTAGATATGAAAATAGATTAAAAAATATTTCAAATACTACATTAGACCCAATTCAACTAAGTTTAATTTTAAATAATCTTATCAAAAAAAAAGTCCAATTTGTAATTTTGGAAGCTTCTAGTCATGGCCTAAAACAAAATAGATTAGATGGATTATTATTTGATATAGGGATATTTACAAATTTATCTCACGATCATCTAGATTATCATAAAAATATGAATGATTATCTAAATTCTAAATTGTATTTATTTAATCAGTTAGTTAAAAAAAGAGGAAATATTATTACTGACGCAAAAATACCACAAAAGAAAAAAATAGAAAATATTTCATTAAAAAGAAAGATAAACTTAAATCTTATTTTTGATAAAAAAAAACACGATATCGAATTAATCTCACATAAATTTGAAAATGAAAGACAAATTTTAAATATAAGATTCAACAATAAGGAATATAAACTCAAGCTGAATTTGATAGGAAAAATTCAAATTAAAAATATATTAATGGCAATTTTGGCCGCTAATAAATCTGGACTAAAATTTGATAAAATAGTTAAAAAAATTAATTATTTAAAACCTGTAAAAGGACGTCTTGAAAAGATAGGCAGCCTTAAGAATAATAGTAAGGTTATTTTAGATTATGCACATACACCAAAAGCATTAGAAGTAGTATTATTGAATCTTAAAGAGCAATTTCCCTCAAGTAAAATAAATTTAGTTTTTGGTTGTGGTGGAAATAGAGACTTTAAAAAAAGATCTGTTATGGGAAAAATTGCTACCAAATATGTAGATAAGATATATTTAACTGATGATAACCCAAGAAATGAAAATCCATCTAAAATAAGAAAAGATATTAAAAAGGGAATAAGGAAAAAGGAAATCCAAGAATTTTCTGACAGAAAGAAAGCAATTAATGAAGCTGTGATGAATCTAACTAGTGGAGATTTATTATTGGTAGCTGGCAAGGGTCATGAACAAATACAAGATTATGGTAAAAAAAAATTGTTTTTTTCAGATCAGGAAATAATATTAAAATCCATAAAGTTAAAAAATAGGACTTTATCGAAGAATATTAAATTGAATATTCTTCAAGAAGAGTCAAAAACAAAAATTTATAACAACCTAAAAATCAGAAATGTTTCGATTAATTCTAAAACTATAAAAAAAAATGATATTTTTTTTGCCATTAAGGGTAAAAAATTAGATGCCAACAAATTTGTACCTGAAGCATTTAAGAATAAATCAGCTTTAGCTATTGTTAATAAATATAATAAAAATTTCCCTTTATCTAAACAAATAAAAGTTAAAAACACTCTTAATTTTTTAACTAATTGTTCTTCCAAACTAAGAGAAAATATTGATGCAAAAATAATAGCAATTACAGGTAGTTGTGGAAAAACGACATTAAAAGAAATGATAGGATCTACACTCAAGAAGATATCAAAAACTACATATTCACCAAAATCTTTCAATAATAGATATGGAGTTCCATTAAGCTTATTTAACCTGAAAAATAATGATCAATTCGGTATTTTTGAGGTTGGAATGGATAAAAAAGGTGAAATTGATAATTTAACAAAAATAGTAAAGCCTGATTTAGGCATAATTACAAATATAAGTTATGCTCATTCAAAAAATTTTAAAAATATAAATCATATAGCAAATGCAAAAGCAGAAATAATGAACAATATTAAAAAAGGTGGCTCAATTATATTAAATATGGATGATAATTTTTTTGATTATCATAAAAAGCTTGCAATTAAAAAAAGATTAAATGTTATTTCCTTTGGTATTAAAAATAAATTGTCGATGATAAAATTAACCAAAATAAAAAAATTAAAAAATAAAAGTGAATTATTTTTCAATGTAAATAATATAAAAATATCTTTTTATTCAAAAAATGATAATAAAAGTAATATATACAATATATTAGCAACATTAGCTTCAATAAATCTATATAGAGACATTAAAAATTTAAAAAAAGATATTTTTCTAAATTTTAGGACTCCCAATGGAAGAGGTGATATTTCAAAAATAAGATTTAATCATAAAGAATTTTATTTAGTTGATGAGGCATATAACTCAAATCCTCTTTCACTTAAAACAGCTATTGAAAATTATGCTAAGATAGAAACAAAAAATTCAAGAAAATATTTGATTTTAGGTGACATGCTTGAATTGGGTAAACACTCTATTAAACAACATAAATTAATTAGTAAAATTATCAATAAAACAAAAATTAATCATGTGTATGTTATTGGAAAATATATCAAAGAAACTTTTAAAGGCTTAAAGCTAAATAAAAAAGGAAAAATATTTAATAATATTTCAGAGATTATTGAGTTGATTAAAAGTGATATTGTTAATAATGATTATTTAATGATCAAAGGGTCAAATTCTACTGGTCTCAATAAAATAACATCTATTTTAAAACCGAGAAACACTAATGTTATTTGAATTATTACTTAAATATGTTGATACTTTTAGTTTTCTAAATGTATTTAAATATATCACTTTTAGAACTGGATTAGCATTTTTTACATCTTTGTTTTTAGTTTTATTAATTGGTGGACCATTTATTAAATTATTTTCAACAAGGAAAATTTTTAATCCTATTAGGGAAGATGGACCAACCGATCACATTGTAAAAAAAATTGGCACACCAACAATGGGAGGTGTCATAATTTTGATAGGCTTGATAATTTCTGTATTACTTTGGGCAGATTTGACAAATGTATATATTTTATTTTGTTTATATATTGTTACATCATTTGGTTTTTTAGGTGCTTATGATGATTATAAAAAAATTAGTAATAGTAGCTCATCTGGTATTTCTTCAAAATTAAAAATAATAATGCAAATTGTATTAGCTTTATTTGGAATATTTATTTTATCATTTTTTGTTGGTTATGACGAATTTCAAAATCTTTATTTCCCATTTTTTAAAAATTTAATTTTTAATTTAGGATGGTTTTTTATTCCTTTCTCAATTTTTGTAATTGTTGGATCCTCAAATGCAGTAAATTTGACTGATGGTTTAGATGGACTTGCAACAGTTCCAGTAATTTTAGTTGCTGGATGTTTTGCATTCATAAGTTATGTCACTGGAAATATTGTTTTTTCAGATTATCTTCAAATTCTTTATATAGAGGGCGCTGGTGAGGTGGCAATTTTCTGCAGTGCTATAATTGGTGCCTGCTTAGGTTTTTTATGGTTTAACGCTCCACCTGCAAAAATATTTATGGGAGATACAGGCTCTTTATCTCTTGGAGGTTCTTTAGGTGCGGTTGGAATAATTACTAAACACGAGATAGTTTTAGCTATTGCGGGTGGCTTATTTGTTCTTGAAGCTATGTCGGTAATGATACAGGTAGTTTCATTCAAGCTAACTGGTAAAAGAATATTTAGAATGGCTCCAATTCATCATCATTTTGAAAAGAAGGGTTGGCCAGAGTCAACTGTGGTAATTAGGTTTTGGATTATTTCAATCATTTTGACAATGATTGCTCTAGCAACTTTAAAATTAAGATAAAGATGAGAAATATTTCAAATATTTTTTTGAGCAAAAAAATTTTGATTTATGGTTTAGGAAAAAGTGGATTTTCAACATTTAATTTTTTAAAAAGTAAAAGTGATGTTTATCTATATGATGATTTTCATATAAAGATTAAAAACCAAGATTATAAAAAATATATAGTTAATTATAAAGATATCCCAAAATTAAAATTTGATCGAGTAATTATAAGTCCAGGAATTGATATTAATAAATGTAAATTATCAAGATTTTTAAAAAAAAATTTTAATAAGATTTATTCAGATTTAGATATTTTTTATGAATTTTATAAAAACAAATGTATTACAATCACAGGTACAAATGGAAAATCTACAACGTGCAAACTTTTATATGAAGTTTTATTAAATCAAAACTACGATGTTAAATTAGTTGGAAATATTGGAAACCCAATATTATCTGAAAAAAATATTAATAAAAAAACATTTTTTGTAATTGAGGCCTCTTCATATCAATTGGAATATAGTAAATTGTTTAGATCCAAATATGCTGTATTGTTAAATTTATCTCCTGATCATATAGAAAGACATAAAACGTTAAATAATTATATTAAAGCAAAATTTAAATTACTAAAAAATCAATCAAAAAAGCATTTAGCATTTGTTAAAAAAAATGATTATTTGATTAAGAAAGAATTAATGAATAATAAATTTAAGAGTAAAATCATAAAAGTCGATATACAAAATATAAATTTTTTTTTAAAAGATATTAAAAATAATTATTTTTTAACTGACTCAAATAAAGAAAATTTATCATTTGTGTTAGAAATATCAAAAAAACTTGCTTTAAAAAAAAGGTTATTAAAAGAAACAATACAGAAATTTAAAGGTCTCAAGTATCGTCAGCAAATTATTCTAAAAAAAAAAAATTTAACAGTAATAAATGACTCTAAGTCTACTAGTTTTTCATCATCAATAAATCTTTTGAAAGAAAATCAAAACATCTACTGGCTTCTTGGTGGTATTTTTAAAAAGGGTGATAGATTTAATTTATCAAAAAAATATTATAAAAACATAAATGCATTTATTTACGGAAAAAACTCTAAATTTTTTGAGGGACAATTAAAAGGAAAAGTACAATTTAAAAAATTCAAAAAAATAAATGATGCACTAAAAGATATTATACAAATTATAAAAAATCAAAAATTAGTAAACAAAACTATTCTTTTTAGTCCATGCGCGGCATCTTTTGATGATTTTAAAAATTTTGAAGATAGGGGTCAATTTTTCAATAAATTAATCAAAAAATATTTGAATGGAAAACAAAAGATTAATTTATAATTTATACTACAGATGGTGGAAAAATATAGATAAATTTATATTTTCTCTAATAATTTTATTATTTTTTGTAGGTTTATTTTTTTCATTAGTTTCTACATCCTTAATTGTGTCAGATAAATTAGATACAAATGATTATTCATTTTTTTTTAAACATTTGATTTTTATTGTTTTAGGAATTGTAACAATTTTTTTTCTTTCCTCTTTAAATCAAGAAAAACTCCTAAAATTTTCATCAATAATCTTTTTAATTTCACTTATTCTTTTGCTTCTAGTTCCTTTAATAGGAATAGAAGTTAAAGGATCAAAAAGATGGATTGATTTATATTTATTACCTAGATTTCAACCAATTGAATTAGTGAAACCATTCTTAATTATATTTATTAGCCAAATCTTAAGTAATCAAAAATATAAGAATATTTATTTTAAATATTTAGTTTCTTTTTTGTCAACTTTGATAATTGCCTTATTATTAGTTTTTCAACCAGATATTGGACAAACCTTACTGGTTTTTTTTTGTTGGATAGTTTTAATATTTACTTCTGGTATAAGTATATTTTTTTTATCAGTTTTATTTTTAATTCTTCTATTTGTATTATTTTATTTAATATTCTTTTTAGAAAAATTTGATTACATTAAAAATAGACTAATGTCTTTTTTTGACAACGAAAGTGGCACACATAATTTTCAATCAGATAAGGCACTGGAGTCTATAACAAGCGGTGGTTTTTTTGGTAAAGGCATAGGAGAGGGTACTCTTAAAAATAGAGTTCCAGAGGCCCATACTGACTATATTATATCAGTTATTTCTGAGGAGTTTGGTGTAATTGCCATAATTTTAATCTTATTATTGTTTTTAATATTAATTTATTCAGTCTTTAAAAAAGTTTATTTTGAAAATGATGAAAGAACCAAATTAATTTTAGTAGGATGTGCAAGTTTAATTTTAATGCAAGCAATGATACATATTGGAGTAAATATTAGATTATTTCCAACAACGGGCATGACACTTCCATTTATAAGTTATGGAGGCTCTTCAATAATAAGTATATCAATTTTATCTGGTATTATTTTGAATCTTACGAAACGCAAAATTTCATAATATGAAAAAAAATTTGTTTATTACTACCGGAGGTTCAGGAGGTCATGTAATTCCAGCATTGATTCTTAATGAACATTTATCGAAAAAAACAAATGTTTTTATTTCGACAGACAAAAGAGGATTACAATATTTTGATAAAGAAACATCTTCTTTAAAAGTAATTAATACTCCAAAATTAAATAATATTTTTTTCCCATTAAATTTTATAAAAATTTTATTTTTAATTCTAAAATCAATTATATTTTTAAAAAATAAAAAAATAGAAAAAATTTTTTCTACAGGTGGGTATATGTCAATACCAGTAATTCTTGCTGCAAAAATACTAAATTTAAATATTTATCTCTTAGAACCCAATTTAGTATTAGGTCGTGCAAATAAATTTTTTTTGGGAACATGCAAAAAAATTTTTTGTTATAATGATCAAATAAAAAACTTTCCAAGAAATTTTCAAAATAAAATTGTTTTAATTCATCCTTTGGTTAGAAAACACTTCTATGAACAAAATAGTTCTTTTAAAGCAAAAGAAAAATTTACTATTTTGATAGTAGGAGGAAGCCAAGGCGCAAGTATTTTTGACGATAAGTTAAAAAATAAAATAATAAATATTTCTAAAGAAATACCAATTAAAATTATTCAACAAACAAATAAAAAAAATATCTCTATCCTAAGTGATTTTTATAAAAATAATAATATAGAAAGTAAAATATTTAGTTTCGATAAAAACCTATCAAATTTTATTAAGCAGTCAGATCTTTGTATATCAAGAGCTGGTGCCTCAACTCTTGCAGAATTATCAATTTTAAATATACCATTTATTGCAGTGCCCCTACCAACTTCTAAAGATAATCATCAATTCGAAAATGCCAATTTTTATAAAAAAAATGGTTGTTGTTGGTTACTTGAGCAAATTAATTTTGAGGAAGAAATTGAGAAAACTTTGAGAGATATTATCAACAATAAAAAAGATTATTTACAAAAAAAAGAAAACTTAAAAAAAATAAATTACCAAAATACCTGGATTAATGTTAATCAAAAAATATTGGATAATATAAATGAAAATTGAACTAGCCAGAACTGAAGTCATACATTTTGTTGGTATCGGGGGTATAGGTATGAGTGGATTATCTTTAATCATGAAAGGTAAAGGTTTTAAAGTCCAAGGTAGTGATATTTCATTCAACAAAAACATTGAAAGATTAAGAAAAGAAAAAATCAAAGTTTTAATTGGACACAAGAAACAAAATCTTAAAAATGCAACAATAGTAGTAATTTCTTCTGCTATAAAAAAAAATAATCCAGAAATTATAGAAGCAAGAAGAAAAAATTTACCAGTAATAAAAAGAGGTGAGATGTTGGCACATATTGTTTCTTTAATGAAAAATATTGTCGTTGTTGGTTCTCATGGCAAAACTACAACAACTTCACTTATAGCTTCAATTTTTCAAAAAACTAAATTAGATCCTACAATAATAAATGGAGGAGTTATTAATTCAATAAAGAATACCGCAAAACTTGGAAAAAGTGATTGGTCTATTCTTGAGGCAGATGAGTCTGACGGAAGTTTTGTTCATATTCCGCCTACTTATTCAATAATCACGAATATAGACAGAGAACATATGGATTATTACAAATCAATGAACGATTTAAAAAATTATTTTATTAAATTTATTGAAAAAGTTCCGTCATTTGGAAAGTCATTTATTTGTATTGATGATAAAATAAACAATGAATTAATTAAAAAATTTAAAAATCAAAATTTTTACACATACGGAACTAACTTATCTTCTAATTTTTTAATTAAAAATGTTAAACAAGATAAAATATTTTCTGAATTTGATTTACAAGTAAACGTTCCTAATAAAAAGAAATTATCTATAAAAAAAATAAAAACGCCACTACTTGGTATTCACAATGTAAGAAATGCAGTTGCTGCAGTAGCTGTTGCTTTAACCATAGGTATCTCCATAAGAGATATTAAGAAAGGGTTAATTAATTTTAAGGGAGTTCAAAGAAGATTTAATAAACTTTTTACTTATAATGGAATTGATTTTTACGATGATTATGCACACCACCCTACAGAAATAAAGTTTGTATTGGAAGGAGTAAGCAAAGTTTATAAAGATTATCAAAAAGTTTGTGTCTTTCAACCACATCGTATTTCTAGATTAAAAGATTTAAAAAAAGAATTTTCTTTTGCATTTCGAAATGCTGATTTAGTAATATTATGCCCTATTTATACTGCAGGTGAAAAGATAAACTTAGGATTTAATTATGTGAATTTTGCAAAAGAAATAATTAAGAATTCTAGAGTAAAATTATTTTTAGTTAAAAACAACACACAGCTAGCCAATTTTGTAAAAAAAAATATGTATGGAAAAAAAATTGTAATTGGCATGGGTGCTGGAACTATCTCAAATTGGATGAGAAATCTTCCAAAATTAATATAATGAACGTTGAACAACTTCAAGACCTGTTAAAAGAATTTGGTAATAGTATTAGATTTCAATATGATTTAAAAAAAAAGAATTGGTTTAATATTGGTGGACAATCAAAAGTTTTTTATAAAGCTGAGGACTTGAGAGAGTTAATTAATTTTTTGAAAAAATTAAATAATGATGAAAAAATTTTTATTCTTGGAGCAGGTTCTAATACTTTGATAACAGATAAACTTTACGACGGAGTAGTTATTAAATTGAGCAAAAATTTTAATAATATTTCTTTACTTGGTGATGATATAATAGTTGCTGGAAGTGCTGTGCTAGATAGATCTTTGTCAGAATTCGCAATGAAAAATAATTTAAGTGGATTTGAATTTTTGTCGTGTATTCCTGGTACAATTGGTGGGGGAATCAGAATGAATGCTGGTTGTTTTGGAAGAGAATTTAAAGATATTCTTTTATCAATCCAGGCAATAGATAAAAATAATAATGTAATTACTATTCCCTCAAAAGATATTAAATTTGATTATAGAAAAAATAGTTTGTCTGAAGATTTAATTTTTCTAAGCGCTTCATTTAAAGGAACAAAAAGTTATTCTACTAGGATTAATGATGAAATGACTATACTTAAAAAGAAAAAAGAAAAAAATCAACCAACTAAAATTAAAACTAGTGGAAGTACTTTTAAAAATCCAGTAGGTCAAACTAATAAAAAAGTTTGGGAACTAATCAAAGAGTCTGTGCCTCTAGATAAAAAATTTGGTGATGCGTGTATTTCAGAGAAACATTGCAATTTTTTTGTAAATAAAGGTAATGCATCATTTGAGGATATGAAAAAGTTGATTGATTTTGTTAGTAAAAGTGTTTTGGAAAAAACTGGAATTAGTTTAGAAAAAGAAATTAAAATTTTAGAATAACTTGAAAAAAAAAATATTAGTAATTTCTGGCGGTTCATCTAAAGAGCGAGCTATAAGTCTTGATACAGGTAAGCAGGTGGCAAGGGAATTGAGCAGAAATAAATATAAAGTTAAAATAGCAGAACCAGATCAAAAATTACTAAAAATAATAAAATTATTTAGACCAAATATTATATTTAATGCTTTGCATGGTCAGTATGGTGAAGATGGTTACATTCAATCAATCTTAGAAACTACCAAAGTGCCATATACTCATTCAGGAGTAATTGCTTCAGCTATCGCTATGGATAAAGAGTTATCTAAAAAAATTTTTATTAAAAATAATATTTTAACACCTAAATACTTATTGTATTCATTTGATCAATCAAAATCTGAGATATTAAAGTTAATTAAAAAAAGATTAAAATTTCCAGTTGTTATAAAACCCATAAATGAAGGTTCAAGTGTAAATGTATTTATTTGTTCAAAAAATAATATATTTACGAATCTTAAAAAGCTTAAAAATTATAAAAAAATAATTATAGAGGAATTTATACCTGGAAGAGAAATTCAAGCAGCAATTATAGGATCTCAAAAGCTTGGTGCAATCGAATTAAAACCAAAAAGAAAATTTTATGACTATCAAGCCAAATACAATTCCAAAGCAAAAACAAAACATATCATTCCAGTTGATTTATCCAAAAAAGACTTTAACAAAATTATGAGCTTAAGTATGAAAGCACATAAATTAATTGGCTGTAGAGGAGTTACTCGTTCAGATTTTAAGTTTTTTAAGAAAAAATTTTATTTGTTAGAAATAAATACTCAACCGGGTATGACAAATCTTTCGCTAGTGCCTGAGATAGCAGCTCACAAAGGAATTAGTTTCATCAAATTATTAGAGCTTATTTTAAAAGATGCATCAATTAATAAATAAAAAAATTATTATATATTTTTTTTTATTTGTTTTATTTGCTAGTTTAAATAATAAAAACTTAAATTATTTAGAGTTTTTAAAGATAAAAAAAATTAATATTTCAGGTTTAGATAATGAAAGCAGTAGTAAACTACTAAAAGAGTTAAGTCTCTTCAAAGGAGAGGGTCTACTTTTTTTTGATAAATTTCAAATAAAAGAAATTTTGAATTCTAATGACATGATTGAAAAATTTTCTATTTTTAAGAAATATCCTTCAACTTTAGAGATTAAAATTAAAAAAGTAAAAATTCTTGCTCATACAAAAAAAGATAATGCCAACTTTTTTATTGGCTCTAATGGTAAGTTAATTAAAATAAAGGATATTGAACAGCGTGTTCCTTTTATATTTGGAAATTTTGAAGTTGAGGATTTTTTAAAATTAGAAAAAAAAATTAAAAAATCAAAATTAGAAACACATCAAATAAAAAACTTATTTTTTTTTAAGTCTGGGAGGTGGGATATTGAAATGTTGAATGGTATATTAATTAAATTACCAAGAAAAAAAATAAAAGAATCTTTAGATTTATCTGTGACAATATTAAACGATAATAATTTTGAAGATATTAGAATAATAGATTTACGCCAACGTGATCAGGTAATAATTAATGGATAATAACTCTAATTTTCAAACATATCTTTTCATTAACTCAAAAAATTTTGAAATTTCTGTAAATAATTTATCTGATTTTAAAATTTTATATGAAAAAAAGAAAATATATCAAAATAACTTTAATGAATTAGATTACAATCAATTAGATATTTTTTTAAAGGAAAACATTTATGAAATAGAAAAAAGATTAAATAGTTTTGTCAAAAATATAATTTTAATAATTGATTTTGATTTTTATTTCAATTTATCAGTTTCAATTAAAAGAAATAATAATAGAAAATTTATTAAATTGGAGGATATTAACTACTTATTGAATGATTTAAGAGATCAATGCCAAAAAACTATTTCCGAACAAAAAATTATTCATCTAATAATTGATAACTATAAAATAAATAATGATAATTACTCTTTTTTACCAAAAGAAATAAATTGTGATTTTTTCTCTTTAGATGTAACTTTTGTTTGCTTATCAAATGAAATTTTTAAAAGATTAGAAAAAGTATTTGAAAAATATCATATATCTATTGCTAAAATAATTAATTATGAATACATGAAAAATTTATTCAATGAGGATATAAATGAGCCCTTTGTTATGGCCGATAGATTATTAAAGGGTTATAATAAAAATGAAGTAATGTTTACTCAAAAAACAATTAAAAATAAGGGTTTTTTTGAAAAATTTTTTCATTTTTTTAGTTAGATTGTATTTTCTAGTAATATTTGTTGTTTTTGATATCCGACTTATAAGTACTAAATTGCGTCGATGTCTTTACTAAATCAAAAAACAGTTAAAAAACCAGTTAATTTTTCTGGGGTTGGCTTACATAGTGGAAAATTAGTAAATGTCACGATTAAACCTTCAAATCCTAATACTGGAATCATTTTTAAAAGAGTAGATTTAAATACAAACAATTTAGTAATTCCAAACTTTAATTTTGTCAGTAACACCTCTTTAAATACAACAATTTCAAATGAGTTTGGTGTAAGAGTTTCTACTATTGAACATTTAATGGGGGCATTATTTGGATTAGGGGTTGATAACGCTATCATAGAAATTGATAATGAAGAAGTTCCAATACTTGATGGCTCAGCAAAAAATTTTATTGAAAATATAATTGATGTTGGATTAGAATTAAGTGACTCACCAATAAAGATAATTAAAATTAATAAAAAAGTTGAATTTAAAGACGGTAAAAGATCAATATCAATTGAACCATCTAAATTAAGTTTAGATATTGATTTTGAATTAAAATATGAAAATCCAGTAATTGGCAATCAAAAAAATAAGATTAATGTATATGAGGATGATTTAAGAGATATATTTAATTCAAGAACTTTTTGCTTGTTTGAAGATATAGAAATTATAAAAAAAAATGGTTTAGCTAAAGGTGGTACTTTAGATAATGCAATAGTAGTAAAAGGTGATCAGATTATTAACGAGGAAGGTCTGAGAAATTCTAAAGAATTTGTGAATCATAAGATTTTAGATTGCATTGGTGATCTTTATACATGTGGATATAGAATGATTGCTTCAGTAGTTTGCTCGCAAGGTGGCCATTATTTAACAAATCAGTTATTGAGAAAAACATTTGAAAATAAAGAAAACTTTTCAATAGTTGAAATCAAAGAAAGAAACCTTCCACATAGCATTATTAATAATAATCTATTGAGATCTATAGCTTAAGAAATATAGATCTTTATAATTAAATCCTAAAACTGTATAAATCTAAGATGACTCAATTTAGGTTTGTTTTAATTATATTAATTTTAATTCAATTGGTTTCATGTGCCAAAGAAGAAAAGGAAATTTCTTTAATAAAAGAGACAAGTCAAGATTTAGAAATGGTAAGTGCTTACAAAGAAGCCTATGAAGCGTTACAGGATAATGATCCATATTTTGCAGCAAAAAAGTTTTTGGAAGCAGAACTTTTATTCCCTCAATCTCAATGGGCTCCAAGATCTGCTCTGATGGCTTCGTATTCCTATTATTTACAAAATTACTATGCAGAAGCTCTTTTCAACTTAGAAAGATATATTAAGACATACCCGAATGATAAAAATTTATCATATGCACATTACTTGATTGGAATGTGTTATTATGAAAGTATCGAAGATGAAAAAAGAGACTCGGCACCTTTAATCAGAGCAAAAAAAAAATTTAGTTTTATAATTGAAGAATATCCGAATTCCGATTTTGCAATGGATGCAAAATTTAAAGTTGAATTGATTGAAGATATTTTGGCATCAAAAGAAATGTATCTAGGCAGACATTACATTAAAAAAGGTAAATGGATTGCAGCAATAAATAGATTTAAAAATGTTATTGAAATTTATGATCAAACTATTTTTGTTGAGGAAGCGATACATAGACTTGTAGAAGTTAATTATAAATTAGGTCTTGTTGAGGAATCACAAAAATACGCAAAATTATTGGGTTATAATTATCAGTCAGGAGAATGGTATAAAAAATCATATAAAGTATTCAACAAAAATTATGAGATGAGAAATGTTGGGAAAATAAAAAAAGAAAAAAAAGGTGTTATCAGTAAATTTAAAAGTCTTTTTGATTGATATGGATAAAAATTTAATCAAAAAAAAGTATAAAGAAAAAATTAAATCTCTAAATCATTATAATAAAAAATATTTTGATGAAAATATTTCTGAAATAAGTGATACAGAGTTTGATAAAATAAAAAATGAGATACTGGATTTAGAGAGAAAATATGATTATTTAAAAGATAAAAATTCTCCTTCAAATAAAGTTGGCTTCAAACCCTCAAAAAATTTTAAAAAAGCAAAACACAAAGTTCCAATGTTATCTTTATCCAATGCATTTGATGAGGAGGATTTAGTGAATTTTGAAAAAAGGATAAAAAACTACTTACATACTAATGAGGAACTTAAATTGGAATATAGTGTAGAACCCAAAATTGACGGTATTTCTGCATCGCTTATTTATAAACATGGAAAATTTGAAATGGGATTATCAAGAGGAGATGGAAGAGAAGGTGAAGATATTACTGAAAATTTAAAAACAATAAATGATATTCCTAAACTTATAAATCAAAAAGATTTTCCTGAAGAGATCGATATAAGAGGAGAAGTTTTTATAAAAAATATTGATTTTAAAAATTTAAAAAATAAATTTGCCAATCCTAGGAACGCAGCCTCAGGATCTCTAAGACAAAAAAATCCAAATGATACAAAAAAAATTCCACTTAGATTTATTGCCTATACTTACGGGTTTTCATCTCAAATGGATGTAAAAAAGCAAAGTGATTTTTTAAATAAATTAAATTTGTGGGGATTTAAAACAAACCCACTTAATTCAACAATAATTGGTGTGAAAAATCTTCTATTGAATTATAATAAAATTGAAAAAAAAAGAGATGGACTTGATTTTGATATTGACGGAATAGTCTATAAAATTAATGATTTTAATTTACAAAAAAGATTAGGAAATGTCGCCAATGCACCCAGATGGGCGATAGCACATAAATTTTCAGCAAATAATGGGATTTCAGAAATACTTGATATAGACATTCAAATTGGAAGGACAGGAGCCTTAACACCAGTGGCAAAAATCAAACCTGTTAATATAGGTGGTGTTGTTGTTTCTAATGTAAGCCTTCACAATGAGGATGAAATTAAAAGAAAAGATATAAGAATAGGTGATACAGTTTTAGTAGAAAGAGCTGGAGACGTAATACCTCATATTCTTAGAGTAGAACAAAAAAAAAGAAATAAAAAATTTAAAGAGTTTATTTTTCCTTTAAACTGTCCTTCTTGCGGATCTAAAACAGTAAAAGAATATAATTTTATTACAAAAAAAAAAGATGCAGTAAGAAGATGTTCAAGTGAAGGATATGAATGCGAAAAAGTATCTATTGAGAAAATTAAACACTTTATATCTAAAGAAGCGTTTAATATTGATGGACTTGGAAAAAAAATTGTAGAAAATTTTTGGGATTTAAGATTTATCAAATTTCCACAAGATATATTCAAATTAGATTATAATAAGATTGAATCTTTGGAAGGTTGGGGTGAACAATCGATTAATAATTTAAGATATTCAATAGATGAAAAAAGAAATATTTCACTAGAAAGATTTATTTATTCACTAGGAATTAGGCATATAGGTCTTGAAAATGCCAAAGTTATTGCAAAAAATTTAAAGACATCAAAAAATTTTTTTAGTCTATCAATCACAAAAAATTATAATGAGTTACTTAATATTGATGGTATTGGTGAGACTCAAATTAAATCTATAAAAGATTTTTTTTCTAATAAAACTAATATAAGAGTTTTAAGTGAACTTAACAAAATTCTTAAAATATCAGATGCAAGTGAAATTAAAAAAGATGGAATTCTTCAAAATAAAACCTTTATGTTAACTGGAAAATTAATTGATATGAGTAGAGCTGAAGCCAAATCACTTATAGAGGAAAATTCTGGTTCAATTGTTAGTAGTGTTTCAAAAAAACTTGATTATCTTATCATTGGTGAAAAGCCTACTAAACATAAAATTAAAGCTGCCGAAGATCTAAAAATAAAAATTTTGAGTCAAGGTGAATTATTTAAAATGATAAAAAACTAGCTAACCATTTTTTTTCATTTATATTTAAATATTTTGATAACTTAGAATAAATTTCTAGGTGATAATTAAATAAATAGTTTTTTTCAATTTTAGTTAGTAATTTTTTATTAATTAAATCTTTTTCTAAAGGAGCCAAAGTTAAGTTTTTAAAATTAATATTATTTTTTTCTTTTTTTATATAAATTAAATTTTCTATTCTTATTCCAAATTTTCCTTTTTTATAATATCCAGGTTCATTACTTAAAACCATACCTTCCTTAAGTTTGATACAATTAAATTTTGAAATCGCTTGTGGTCCTTCGTGAACATTCAAGAAAAAACCAACACCATGACCAGTTCCGTGGCTGTAATCTAAACCATCTTTTTTCAAAAATTTTCTTGCTCTTACGTCTATTTTTTTTCCAGTATCATATTTTTTAATATCGGATAACACTACAGCAATATGACCTTTAAGAACCCGAGTATATTTATCTTTGATATTATTATCTTGGCTAGAAAAACAAATAGTCCTGGTAACATCTGTTGTTCCATAGTTGTACTGACCACCTGAGTCACACAAAAAAATATGATTTTTTTTTATTTCCTTATTTGTTTCCTTTTGGGCTCTATAATGAACTATTGCTCCATTAGATCCAGTTCCTGCAATGGTGTTGAAACTTGGAAAAAGATAATTTTTGTTGAGTTTGCGAAAATTTTCTAATTTTTTTTGTGCATCAATCTCTGTTATTTTTTTTTTATTCATTTTTTTAATCCAATAAATAAATTTAGTTAAAGCAACACCATCTAATAAATGTGATTGTATCATGTTTTCTATTTCCACTTTATTTTTAATTGATTTCATTAAGTAGCATGGATCAACTCTAGATTTTATTTTGAAATAAGATTGAATAACATCTTCATTTGTAATCGAACATGATATTTCATCAATACAAAAACTTTTACCTTTTAAGGATTTTACTATTTCATTGAAATTGTTGTATTGGCAAAATTTTAGTTTTTTATATTCTTTTTTTGTTTTCATTTTTGAAATTTTTTTGGGACATGAAAAGAAAAATATTTTTTTATTTTTTGTCAAAATTAATTTACAGTTTGGTATAGGACTATTAGGATTGTCTCTACCTCTTAAATTTAATAACCAAGCCACATTTTCTGGAGCACTTATAAATATATTGTCAATTCTATTTGAATTCAGCTTTTTTAATAATCTATTGATTTTTGAATTTATACTCTCTCCTGAAACTTCTTTTTTGATGTTATAAAATTTAGTTATAGACTTATTTGTCTTTTTCAAATTTATCAACTTATCAATTAGATTTTCTTTTATTGGTATTAATCTAACATTTTTTTTAAATTTTTTTTTAATCGAAAAATTTGTGAATAGTTGGGGGTCAAAACCTAAGTTAAGTTTTTTTGGTTTATTTTTTAAAATAATATCAACAGAATATTTTGGAACTTCAATTATCTTAAATTGTGATCCTGATTCATTTTTTGCTTGTATTGTATATCTTCCATCAACAAATAAATAATTTTTTGATTTCAAAACTACAGCAAATCCTGCTGACCCACTAAAATTTGATATAATTTTTAATCTATCAGGAGAAGAATATTCTGAGAAATATGCATCATTTTTAGGTACAATATATCCATCAAGATTTAAATTTTTAAAAAAGCTTCTTAATTTTAAAATTTTTTTTCTCATTTAATTCTTTTTTGATATCTGATCCATCCAGGACTTCTTATATTGTCCTCTTGATCAAAGTCTTGATTAAAATCAAAATCTTCACTTTCATCTTTTGTTTCATCAAAAAAAGAATTTTTTTCTAAAAATTTTTCTGGAAGTTCATCAATAAATCTTGAAGCCATACTATCAATCCAATCTCCCTGATAAAATCTATTCATAGAAAAAGATATAATA
>MDSZ01106735.1_pt1 | contig 21970 bp, 13 predicted proteins | sample 811201 | NCBI WGS metagenome assembly MDSZ01 (sample SAMN05326647, study PRJNA326480) | marine metagenome | isolation source: seawater | place: Indian Ocean: North | collected 2010 | reverse complement strand
GATTCCGATTGCGATGCCGGTCTCAAGTGTTTTCAGAGAGATGGAAACGAGGCTGTTCCCGGGTGTTCGGGAAGCGCGAAAACAGGTTGGGATTATTGTGTCAAGACTAGCAATGTTCGTTCGCCGCCACCAAGTCCACCACCACCACCAAGTCCACCACCACCAAGTCCGCCACCACCAAGTCCGCCACCACCGCCACCAAGTCCACCACCACCAAATCCACCGCCACCAAGTCCACCGCCACCAAGTCCGCCACCAAGTCCGCCGCCACCAAGTCCACCACCACCGAGCCCTCCTCCCCCCAGCCCGCCGCCACCAAGTCCACCGCCACCACATATTTCAGATGTTGATTCGAACAATGACAATGCCATTGACATGATCGAGTTCATATCGTACTGCGAAGAAAGAATAAAGTTTACCGATGTGAATGTGATGTTCTCACCTAATCTCTGGTCAACACTCGATAAGAACAAAGACGGCGAGTTGAACGCGGTTGAATTTCATAACGCTGTCAAAGCTTTAGATGATGGTTACTTATATGGAGTCCCATGGCTCGTCTTTCCTGCGATCGCTACAAAGGATAAAAGTGAGTTTTACGCTTTGGATAGCCAAAAAAATGGAGATAAGCACGCGTACATGTCTGCGATTCCTTCGCCGAGCCCTGCTTTACCGCACACTCGTGAACAGTGGCAGTACTGGTATGGCAACATGTCTGCAACTACTCTTCGTGGGTTTTCCCTCGATTATCCTACTGATATATCACTGAGATCAAAATTGGCTCTTCTTGGAAACAAAACTCTGCCAGAATCACAAAAATACGCCATTCCGGTCGTAACATTTGCCGAGAAAACCAAATTTACTCTTCAGAAGCATATTCGCGAATCTGAGCGCATAAGTTTCACCGATGCAACCCAAGACTTTGGGAAAATTTTGTTTCCAGGAGACTCCAGTTCAATAGAGCTTCATGCCATTGAACAGTTTAAGGATGTCGTTCACACATTCAATGCAAAATCGAGTGAGAATGTGGTCGCGGCAAAGCATTTGGGAACTATCGGCATAGATATTGAAGACACCACCGCAGTTAAAGTCACTGGGATGGTTCGCTTTCCCGGGGAGAGAACTCAAAAGTTTATCTGTGGTTTGCAGTTTGCGACAATTTCAGCTTACAAGGGAGTCAAATGCGATTTTGATGAAACTGGATGTAGTCCTGCTGGTTACAAATATGAAACTGCGGCGGAGGCATATTCTGCCGACGAAATCGGTCGCTTTGATATAGCTGTCACGCCTGGCGAAACTTGGGCATTTATCGCTACATATGATGGACATGATATATGTTACGGTGGGGAAAATTTGGACGACTATCCGTGTGAATACTCAAGTACTATGGAACCCATAAAGTTGTACGAAGATATGATTCGTACAAACAACATCATTGAACTCGTCGGCATACAAGGTGGAGAAAATCTGGTCTTTTTTGATATGACAGCAAGGACTGTCGATATTGGCTTGTATGCGGGAGCCTGTGGGACTCCGTACACAGAATATAGTCTCAAAATCACTCCTGCCAACGGATGTGGTGCCACGATGATTATCAGAGACAAAGATATCGTTGGATCGACAGGATCTAGGTACGCAAGCGATCAATGGAAGCTTCTCGACCCGGACGATGAATCATCTAATCTTAGATTATGGCCCTACGCGGCTATGGATTACTACATCCAGTTGGAACAAGCCCCGGATGTTTCATCTTTGAACCAAGCCAAAATTGCAGAAGCAAATCCTGGTACCGATTGCAAGCCTCCAGGAACAAACATAATGCAATTTTTCAGGGATCGGAACACTCTTGTACAGACCATGTTGCTTTTGGAAAGAAGTGTTGGTGAAGTAAAATACGTCTATCACGGTTGGTTTTGTGCCACTCCTTTCTTTGGAAGAGCATCAGATAGTGCTCGCACACCCTTTACAGCAATTCGCGACGGTGAGAAATGTATTGGTAAAGATACGAGTGCAAAGGACTTGACGATCAATCATCTCGTGGGCACTTCCGATCAGAATACTGACGTGAAAACGAGTAGTTTCTATGCTCTCAAAATTTTTGAGGCACACTTAACGAGTCCCAATGAGATTTCATATTGTTCAAAGTTCAACCAAACAATCAATGATGAGCAAACCCGTCTTGCCGTCACAGTTCAACTCCAGCAGGATGTTGGACCTCAAGGTTCAAATCCGTGTCATTCAAGTAATGAGCCGTCAATGCTTTGCTCATTCGGCTCAGTAAATGAAACTGATGGATTACTGCAGTATGGTTCTTCATTATCTTCTGCATATGAAATTTCTACACAAGACGCTGTTCCAAATCTTGTGCCGCCATATCGAAGGAAAGTTTTGGCGAGGATTCAAAGGAACGATGGGTGGGCGGTCACTTCTCTCCCGATTCAGCGAGAATTGGTCACGGTTGCTACAAAAATCCGCGGCGGAGGCGGTAACCCGAAAGATCGATACATCTCAGATACAAAATTTTATGCCACGGCACCTATCAAAGGCTTGGTGTACACAGTTGTACACGATCCCCCCGGTGGTAATTCATTCTCTTCCATATCAAAAGGAACAAAAATAGATTTAGAGTTGGGCTTGGTCACCACTCGAGCGGCTGAGAAATCGAGCGAATGGGAATTTAAGGCTGGAGTTACGGCTGAATTTGACGCTGGAATCGGTTTCTCTGCAGGGTCGGGCTACGTGAACGGTGAAGTACAATTTGAAACGAACTTGGGAAGAATTGAAGCAGGAGGCCACGGAGGATATGGCGTAGAAGGTCCATCTGTGACGATCAGTGCTGAAACAGACAACGGGTGGGACTTTCACATGACTTTGGACAGAAATTTGGAATCCTCACATGATCCAGGACTTCCTGGACGTCCAGGAGATGTCATTTTAGGCGGAGGATTCGAAATTGTATACGTGAGATCTGATAAAGTCGATCTGAGAAAGGAAGGTACCTCGGAATGTTTAAAAGTGATTCCAATCATAGAGTGGTATCCACGAAAACCTACGACATATGTCATGGCAGTATTCTCGATTGAGTATAAAATTTTGCCGGAACTGCACAACTTGATTTCAGTTACGGAGAATCTAACGTCAATTATAAAAGATACCGACAAAAATATGGTTGGTAAAAACGATGCGTACATCAGAGCTGCGTGGAAATTACGTCTAAAGAGTGCGCTAGATGACTGGAGCCGTACGCTTGAATGGTCTTCGCCAGATTTCAATCCAGAAGGATTCAATGCGTTGTCTAAAGAAGACAAGAAAACAACAATAAACGAGATTCAGACAAGATTCAATGAAATGAGTACACCGTTCAACTCAGACGAATCTGTGTATGGTAAAATTTCGAAACCTCTTATCAATGATGCCTTTGGAGCTTACACTCAAGACGAAGATAACAGTTATGCTGCGACAAAAGATTGGGATGAGTTGAGCGAAGTGTGGAATTCAATTCCGTCTGATAATGCACCTCTTCACGGCATTCCGAAAGTAAGAAGAACGGATGCATTTAAAGATGATGGAGGTCAACTAGCCAACGCGAAAGCCGCTGCAATTGGAGCAAGTGCTGGTTATTTGATGCCTGGTGCCGGAACTTTGGTTGGAGCAATCGCTGGGGCCGTGATTGATCGTATGGCAAACCCAAATCCAGAGGCATACTTGGATGACACAGAAAAAGTCATTGTCGAAGGTACTGGCGAAGAGTCACACGACCCCGATGGACGATGGTTTCCAACAAAGAGCGACAAGTGGTTGAGTTCATATCAACCCGGTGGAACTGACGACGGTCGGAATCTTTTTAACTCCAACGAAGATGACACGAACGACGGTTTCTGGAGTCGTGGCATGAGCAGTTACGCTAAGGAAGAAATGACAAAAACTTTTAAAGATATTCCTTCCAGTATGAATGAATTTTTTGAGGACAAGAAAGTTTCCTCAATGGTTGATGCATCCGTTTTTGGTGGTGAAGCTCAGTTTGGCTTTACTGGTAATTACGATTCTATACCTTCGATTTCTAGAGGTAAAAAGCAAGACGTGTATCTTTCATTCTCTGGCGGTGGCCACAATCTCGAGTTTTCTTCTTCTATTGAGAGCAACATCGATAGTTATGGTTATTCGTGGTCTATGGAAGCTGAAGGAAGCGTATCTGCTTCTACAGATTTTAATGTTGGTTTATCAGTGTTCGAGGCAAATGCTGAACTTGAGGACACATATGGTAAAAGTGTAGAGCAAGAGAAAGCAATGGCCTTTGCAAAATACGGTGAAATGGAAGTTACATATACCCTTGGTGACGGTGATCCTTACGACAAATTTGTGATACATGTTTCCAATGATAAACGATTTGGTACCCCTGTCTTCAAAACAATTGGCGGCGCATCAAAATGCCCAGGCGAGCCCAACACGATGTGGAGAGAAGGTGGCCTCATCATCGAAACAGAGTGGAGCGCTGGTGCTGACAATAATTTTATCCCTCCTGATCACAAGGCTTTGTTTGATCTTGTCATCACCAACGAATCGCCGTACAGAGAAGGGCATATATATGGATTGTTGCTAACTTCAGGAAAACAATACAGCGGTGATTTTGGTGGAAATATGATGGATTTATCATTCACAGTCAACGGCGTGCCAAATCTTGCTCCGTTCCAACAGTTGGTCCCGTTACACGACGTACCTTCTGTTGACACTAACGGTAACTTAAAATATACTCGTCTGTCGTTGAATATTCAGAAAGGGCAGTTTTCTCAAAAGTATAGTTCTATTGGCGTTCAGTTAGTTTCCGAGTGTGAATGGGAAATGTCCAGAGACTGGTTGTACAGATCGCCCATTTCTTCCACAGCGTTCCTCGGCGATTTTAAATGGGAGCGCAAGTGCCCAAAAGTTGACTGGGATCCAAATGTTCTGAATAGATATTTGAACTATGTGATGTCCAAAGAAACGTCCCCATATGTGAATATGACATTGATGAACCCAGATCCGATGAACTTGTGGTCGAAGGATATTGGTAACAATAACGGTGCAACGAATCACTTGGTTCATCCAAATGTCGAATTCGTTCGAGTGCAGTGGAGAACTCTTGGTGTCGGGGAGTGGATCAATTCGTGGGATATGGTTGGAGAAGACCATAATATATGGCAGCGAGACGTGAAGGATGCAGATGTGCAGTGCAATTCAGCGCGCGGCGAAGGATGCACGTTTAAATGGAATCTCAAACGTCAATACTTCTTGAACGGTTTAAAAGATGGGTCTTACGAAGTCCGAGCGAAAGTATTTTGCTCGGGTTATGATTCATTTGCGACTACAGACGTGAAAGGTTCTGTGACAGAAGAGAACTTAAACATTATCGTTGACGTGAGCAAACCTGAACCTGTCGAAGCGCGCATGCTTCATAATCGCTTCACAATTGATTACTCCGAGCCAATTATTTGTCCTCAGCTCCAAGCAGATCATATGGCGTACACAATAAAGCGTGTCGAAACATGCGACGGAACCCAGATAAATTCCGGCGGACATGTGGACAAAGACGACGTTTTCTTCCATTACAAGTTTGCATGTGTAAACAAAAATTCCCTGATGATCTCGTTCCCTTTTGATGCAGTTCAGGGCACTTACGAAGTTACCGTCAATGCCGATAAACTTGGTAGTAAAGTAGTTGACTTTGGGAATAATCCAGCCGCAAAAGAAACGTTTTCGATGACGTTTGGGTGCAAAGATAAGACTGGCGGAACAGGAGCATCAGACGCGACTACTACTAGTACTCAAGCCGCACTCGGATCGACTTCTTTTACCGGTGCCAATTCTTCATCATCATCGTCGTCACCATCATCATTTTTCTTCTGGAAAAATATGAACTCGCATGGAAACGCTTACTTGAAAGCGTATAGCTTGGTTGCCACGGCTACGGCGCTATACGCTCTATTCGCCCCCACTCGCCGTGAACGCCGCGTTTATAATGGGAGAAATCCTTTCTCTCTTTCCCATGAAAACGGACGTCAACAACAAAGAGAAGGCACTGAAACGTCATATATAATGATGAAAAATGAAGAGACAACATACGACAAGAACCTTTCCTTCCCTAGCGATGTAGACGGAAAGCATATCGACGTGAAGCAGAAAACTTACGGATCTATTATTTAAAACTACGATAATGAGTATATACATACACTGGTACCATACGTACCGGTGGTACCATACCAGTACTGTATTACCAATAGAATTACATAGTGAAAGTTGAAAAACGTCAAATTACTTAAATAAAATTCAAGCAGTTCACTGCAGACTTGTTGAAACCTTTCGAAACATCAACGATCGTGACACCATCACCAGGTATTACCTTGATTCGTTCGCTCACGCCTTTTGAAATGTTCAAACAGCCGGAAAGTATTTGTTGACATGCATGTTCATCTCTAGCAACGATGAGAACATTTCCAGTACTTTCCAATACGTCGGCTTGAACACTTTCATTTGAGGCGTCCGTTTCAAATTTTACACACTCTACAGGGTTATTCTGTTTGAACATCGCCGAAAGACCTTTCGTGAGAACGCACTCTGAATTGATATTACTGCTAACGGAGCACACGGAGAGGATTCTCGTAAATGGAACGTCTGCTAAGAGCGTGTGAATCGCATTGACTTCACTCATGGCTTCGTTCATTTCGTCGCCATTTTTCGACGCGACTAAAATGACGTACCGTTTACCGTCCACATTGCTCTTAATCGGAGGGTTCCCTCCACCTGTTTGATTCAATTTGACGAGTTTCAACTCGTTGTATTTTGCTGATAAAGTTGTGAGTTCAATTTTAGTAACGCCGCAATTATTCTGTAAAATCCTTCTAAAATATTCTGGTCCAACTCCCAATGCGTTTCCTACCAAACTTTGATTCACCGCATTGTGTGCAACGACGAGTAAACTGTTGATCGACTTTGTTTCGTCCAACACTAACGGGAATATGTATTCTTTCCAACATTTATCTCCTCTCTCCCATAATTCGACAACTGGAAAGTGTCCGCTCACTTCAAACTTCTCTGGCGCCGTCTTCCACTGTGCGTATGCGTTCGTAAACTCCCTCTTCTCGATCGTTTCTTTATCGTTCTTATCTAACCCTTGAAACGCGTATAAATCAATCTCCCGTAAATCGTGGATAGTATTCATTTTATCTTTGCTTCTTTCTTCGCCCCATATAACTTCAGCCGTCCTGTGCGCTCTCTGTAATGGACTTCTCAAACAGTAGTCAAATTTTTCTCTCTTCAACAATTCGAACGACCGTCTGGCTTGCGTTTCGCCCAACTCTGTCAATACGCTCTCGTCAGATGACCCTTGGATTATCCCTCTTTCGTTCCACGTGGACTGGCCGTGCCGAACGAAAATAATAGATTTTTTCTCGTCGTCCTTCTTCGTGGAAGAAGAACATTTGCAAAGAAAGTGATGGCTTTTTCGCTGTTGCTTTTGTCGTCGTCTCTGGAGAATCTTCCTCGTCGTCGACAACGAGGAACAAGAAGAAGAAGAAGAAGAAGAAGAAGAAGAAGAGATCGCCATCGCCATCCGCCTCGACAACGCGTTTTCTATTTCTCTCTCCCTGTCCCTATAAAAATATGTTCGTCTATATCATCGTCGCAGAATTAATGTAGAAATTAATGTGTAAATAGAAGAAAAAGAAGAAATGCATTTCACAAAAAGTTACTTGCGCGAAGAAAAAAAATCGTCGTCGTTGCAGTGAAGAGAGCGCAGAGGAAGGGCGATGAAACGAGCTACCGCGACGACGACGACGATGACGACGACGACGAGCAATAAGAAAGCGCTGATGAGGTTTCTCAAAGTCTTCTCCCTGCCGTTGGTGTTGGTTTTTCTCGTTTTTGAAATGCTCGAGAGCGGTGGATTACATCAACATCATCACTCGCACCATGCGAACAATAACAACAACGCGATTGGAGCAAGACAGAATAAAAACAACGTAGCGTTCGTTCGAATGAGAGAACGAGAAGAAAAATTACGGAAAGCCATGGGAATACCCGAACCGGTCGGAGAACAGAAACACGAGAGGTACGACTATCGACCTGCAGCAATATCCTCCTCCTCCTCCTCCTCCTCCTCTTTCAGTTCTTCTATTCCCTCGTATACTGATAATATCAACAAGAACAACAATAAGAGGTCGTCGAATAATAATAATGTGAAAGGAAACGCGAGACCGGACTTGTTGTTTGACTTGAAGTGTGATATAGAAAGAAGAGGTGAGAAAAGGCATGAAGAGTGCCGCGCGCTTGGCGTCGGGCAACACCGCTCGCGAGAACAAACGGAAGTAGAATACGTGCAAGAATCTCTGGAAGCTTCGGAGAAAGGGTTTGGAGGTCCGAGTGGATGTAAAGAAGCATGGATTACGGCGTTAGGGAACGATGGATTTTTGCCCGCGGTGTTAGTTTTATTGCATACGATTAGAAAGTACGCGGTTGAAGATCGGGATTTCATCGCTTTAGTATCTACGGCGGTGAGCGAGGAGGTAAGAGAGAAGTTGACAAAAGAGTCTATCAGAGTTATAGTCGTAGACCCGTTTGAGAATAATGAAAAGGCAAAAGCGTTAGTATCAAAGTCGGCGCGATATGCGAGCGGGTATTGGGTGGTGAAGATGTTTGTTTGGAAATTTGAAGAGTACGCAAAGATGGTGTACATGGATGCGGACGTGTACGTGAGACAAAACTCGGATTCGATATTTTGCGCGAAGACAGATCCGGTGAAACATTCGATAGCCGTAACGCCACGATCGTCGTTTGATGCTAAAGCGGGATTTAACGCGGGTATGTTTATTTATAATCCCTCAAATGATGTTTTTGATGAGATTATGGAGGCATTTCTATCGCTGACCGAAACAGAAATGTTGTCGACATCCGAGCAAGATTTCCTGAATGTTCAGTTCAAGAATAAGTATAATCTGATACCGATCGACTACATTATGAAACATCGGCGGATGGTAAAAGAGAAAAAGTTGTGGGACGAGAACAGAATCCATGGGTATCACATGAACGGATCCCCAAAACCATGGGAACCGCAGTGGATGACGCAGTGCGCATACCCAAAGGACCATCAAAAGTTTTTGAAGCTGTATGTAGACTTTTTCGTCGAGTGGTGGGAATACTATTACGACATGTTAGACGAGACTCCACCGGAGGATAAAAAGGAGTACAAGTTATTGCCGGAACACGATCCAACGAATTCGTTCGGAAAATTCTCGAGCGAATACAAGTGCCCTCTGAATCCTAAAAGGAAGAAATTAACTTAAGAGTTTTTTTAAGTAGGTACCTGGGTACCAGTAGACAGTATTGCATGAAGCCATGAGTAAATACACGACGCATGTACCATTATTTTATCATAACTCTTCTAAGTCCTCGGGTTTGTGCCCACGATGCTTTCCTAATCCGACCGTGTTTTTACTCCTTCTATTTTTACTCTTTTTCAGTGGGAATGGTGTTCGGTCCCCTTCCACCACGTCCCCTCCTATTTTTGTTGCAAACCTCATACAAAAGTTCACCATGGACTCATAGTTCAATGCTTCCATGTTTGAAAAGACAACTGAGTCTCTTATATTTGTTAGTCTGTCGTATCCTACCAGAACGAAATCGTTCGTCTCAAATGATTCCATGATTTGATCTTCTTCTCCTTCATATACGGCAGCGCGTAAGAAGGATTTGTCCTTCACAGAAAGCTGGATGACCACCATCACGCCGACAAGCGATTGTCCAACTTCAGTCAAGACTTCATGTAAGATGACGCCGTTATCAATAGCAGCTTCTGGTTTCGTCAGTACGAATACTTTAGGCATGTCGTTCTTAGCGTGTAAATTTGCTCTTTGCACTTCATCTTCAGTACCTCGAGACTTGGGAAAAGGCGGCCACCTGGCGTACGGTGGAATCAAGGCGTAAAAAACAAAGTTTATGACAGCCTTCAAGTCGTACGCCGTGTTCGTCGTCATGTTCATAATCATCGCGTCCTTGGTTTCCCTATAATGTGGCTTTAAGACGTACGTTTTTGGCATGGTATCTCTATCCCCTTTGAGCTTGTTTGCTCTTGCAAAAATAACGTCCTCGTGTCCGTACGCGTGAAACGTTTCCTCAACGTCGGAATATACAATTTCGAACTTTTCGTGTTCGTTGTTTGGTCTAAACAAGGAGATGACAGCTAAGGAATCCTCGTCGTTCTCTTCTATGAAATCGAGCATATCTTTTTCTGTTTCAAACTCTTCCACCGCGTCGGTAGTTTTTATCACAGTACCACTAAGGAGAAGAACAAGGAAGAAAAGAGAAAAGAAGCCGTGTCCTCGCATTGAGCTGAGGAGAGTACTCATCATCATATTTTACTTCGTTCCCTTTAATTACTTTAAACAACTTCTTCTACCTTTGAGAATACAATGATCCAAAACACGAACACTAATAGTGTTTTTGTTGCGAATTGTCCCTCTTATTTATATATGTATCTTCTCTTCTCTGTTGTTTTTGTTACGTGAGGTGTTGCAAATTTAATTTTACTCGTCGATTCTTTCTCTCTCGTACTTTGTTTGTTTGAAAGATTTTGGTTTGTAAGACAAGCGAAAGAAAAAAGAAAAGGAATTTTTGTGAAGAGTTATTTTGTAAACGATTGATAAATTTTATTTTTAGCATCATAAAAGCGTTCTGCAGAAAAATCTAAGCATAACACAATCCGGGAAATTTATTTATGCAACTATGTACAGATAATATATTGAAAATATGCACAACTAATTTTATATTCTAAGTATTTCAAAAATTAATTATTTATTTTATATTTATTTCATCCCTAAATACAACGTAATGCAATATTATTACGATTTTTCTCCTACAAATATTTACAAATATTATTTATCAGTAATCTCAACTCTTCCAATCGGGAGATTCTTTGACTAAAAGTTCAATAAAAATATATAATATTTTAATTAATTTAAAAAATAAATCAAAACTATTTCTCTATTCCCGAGCTGAAATTAAAGGAGCGAAGGTGGTTGATACATATACAAATTATATTTATCCCTTAAGTACTATTTTGATGGCGGGAATCTCCGAGTGAGGAAGAAATCGACGATTCGAAACGGGAGAGAAGGAAAGGAGAAAAAAAGAAGAAAAAAAAGGAGAAAAGGAAAAGAAACAAGGACGAAGGCGCAGCATAATTTATGTACGACGACTCTCATAAAAGATGGAATCATTTCATAAAGTATTGAAGAGAAATGTCTAACAACGCTAAAAGAGAAGGACTGTCGACATTCAGTAAACTTTCCCGGTATTTCAAGAAAGATTTGAAAGATATAATATGGCCGGACACGATGCCGAATCCACCGAATTTCGTCGAGAAGAAGTACACCGTAAAAGAACACTTCATGATTTGGAAGAAAGCGTTGGAGCTTTACAGACAAACTTGGAGCAGAGAAATAAGAGTACACAATGAGATGGATTCTGCTACACGGACGCATGGCGGAAGAGATGATCGCGAAAAGGGAGATAACGAGAAGAACAATGAATCTTCTTCTTCTCCTTCTTCTTCTTCTACTATCGGTTCTGAATTGAACAAGTTAGCTCACACGGCAAAATCCGGTTGGCGGCCTCTGGTAAAATATTTATACGAGACGAGAGGAATAGCATATAGAGATGGGGTGAAAGAATTCATTAAAGAATACAAAATTGGATATCGAGAAGCCATAGAATCTGAAAGAAAGAATAGCAGCAGCGAGAACGGGGGATATTGACTGTGACGACAATGCGCTGTCAAGCGACCGACACTCAACTTTAATGAAAAAGCAGTATTTGTACTTTTATTGTATCATGGTATTGTACCACTACCTGGTATTAATATTCTATTATTACTCGAAGATGTTACGCATAAAATCCTTGAACCTCTTCGCATATGACTTGGGTGCGGCAACGCTAATGCTAGTTGCTCTATATACCGCACCTTTAAAACCTCTCTCTAATCTTTTTGGTGCCGAATACATTTGCAAAATATCTATGATGCCCACGTTCAAAATGGCGTCTCGCACCCTTGGCTCTACGTGTAACACTTTGATATCTTTCTCTGAGAGCGATTTAAATGATCGACCAGGAACACACACCGCGGCAAGTTGTTTTGGCAAATTGTTGGAGGAAAACTGCGTCACGTGATCCCCTACGACTTGAGCTATTTGCTCATCTGCTCCTTTCCATGGCCTTTTCTCTTCATTCCTTCTGCCTCCATGGTTGATATACTTAAAAACTAAAGGTTTCGTCGACGTCGCGGCAACCGTTTCGAAAGCGCCGAAATTTTTCGACAACTGCTTGTATATGTTTAACGCCCAAGCATATTCACCTCTTTTACTGTGGCTGTTAGATTCGTCGTCATCGATGTCATTCATATCGCTACTCTCGAAACTTGTCCGTTCATTATTTCTTTTTTTCACAGACATCAGAATGTCCTCATCGTGATCGACATCGAGCTCTGTAAATGACATGTTTTGTGGCGTTTCAATGTCCGCTCCACCGCTAGATAACTGCGAATCTGAAATCATAGATCCAGTTTTTGACTTTCGATTTTTGGGGTTTGTGTAATGGACGCCGACTAACAAGGAATAATCCATAATGTTCAGCTCCTCTAATAGCTTCAAATCGAGTGAAACTTGGCGAATGAATAAATCTCTCTTCGATTTCTCTAGCCTAAATTTGAATCCTAAATCTAAATCTTTCAAGATAACTCCAGACTCCGTGGTCGAGCCCAATGATTTTGCCTTCATTCGTATTTCTGGAGAAGTAAACCTTCCTAAAGTGGAGCCTTTTAAATCGTACGTGTCGTGAATTTCCAAAGAGTCGCAAAACAAATTAGCCATGACGATAAATCGAACCTTCTTCCCTTGATTCGGTTTCACGGAGAACACGCCAAAGAACTTCGTCAGCAAAGAGTCTTCGTTTTCTTGGATGTGCCTGTAATACTTTGGCAACATTTTTAATAAAGCCTTCATCTCGACTTTTCGCATAGTTTTGATGATGTACTGGTCGTCAGTTGAAGAGAAGAAAATTGAGCCAGATTTACCAGCAGAATTCATCTCTTTCAACGCTTGTTCACCGCAAATCGAAAGCATAAACTCGGATTCATCGACGCCCCAGAATTTTCGCAAACTTTTGAACACATTTGGCGAATACAGTTTCCATTTAAAATCCGACGAGGAGTGTGGTGGCGTGATTTCAGAACCGATTCGAGGAAATCGAACTTTAACATACATGTCGAAATCTGTCACCATAAGAGGTTTGTTGTCCTCATTAGTAGTATCGTTCTCGTCGATGTTATTCATGTTATCTTCCGCAGTTAATGATGTTGTTATTTTCTTCTTATGCGAAATTGACCAGACGACTCCTAATTGTAACTGTGTCATCAGCTCATAACTGCGGTGACCTTTGAAAATAGTCTGTCCTCCAGCTTTCACTCTTCGTACCGATTGCGACCTTGAAGAGAACATTTTTTTGAAGAGATTCGCTTCGCCGAACTCCTTGTACATCTTGGATATTTTCATCGATGAACTCGATTGTAACTTCATCGATTGAGCGTTGTGTTGTTTCATTGAGTCTTGCATTCGTTTCCTGTGTTGCTTGAGCGCTTCCGGTAACTCGCCTTTCTTTTCTTCTCTGACTCGTTTACCGTTAATATATTCGCACAAAACAAAGACTTCTTCTCCATCTGAAAAGGCTCCAGGCCCGTGCATTTTATTGTTTTTCCATTTTCCGACGTAGCAGTTTCCATTTTTCCACGTGTACACTCCGTTCTCATTGAATGCTCCTCTAGAAAATTCACCATCGTATCTATCTCCCGTTTCGCTGAAAACAATCGTTCCCCAACCGTGAAAAAATCCATCTACAAATTCACCTTGGTACATGTCACCGTTTGCAAACCGGAATTGACCCGGTCCGTTAGGTTTCCCTTCGCGGTAGAGGCCTTCGTGTTGCGCATACATGTCGTGCGGTGGCGAAGAATCATCATGCTTCTTTGTTGTCTTATTAGCTGCCGAAGTAAATTTACCGAATCCCGAAAACTCTCCTCGCTCGTTAAAGTTGCCGATGTAGATACTCCCGTCGGCTCTGACTAACTTCCCGTATCCTTTCCGATAGTATTCATAAACCGTGCCGTCGTCTTTATAGGTGATTATGCCAGAGTCCGTTCGCTTCTCGCCTTGTAGTATTTGCGTACAGTTTCCCGTGAAGGTGTCTCCATTCTTCCAAGTGTATGTGCTCGTCTCATCGGCAACTGGCAAATTGTTCGTCTCGTCCCACTTGCCCTCGTAAACGTCCCCGTTTTGTAAAACAATGGTTTTTCTTCTCGTTTCGGAGAACGACGACGAGGAGGACAGCGTTTTCTCTCTTCCTTCTTCTTCTTTGAAAACAAAACGCCGATGGTGTTCTTTTTCGTGTTGTTGTTGGTGTCCCAACGATTTTAGAACGTCTTCCGTGTCTTGATAGAACTTCTTGTTCGACGTCGGCGGCTTCGCAACGATTGTCTTTAGTCTTCTATTCAGCATTTGAATGTCTTCTTCTTTTTATTCATCGTCATCGTTTATAACGCGCGTTGCTGCGCGTTGTGCGCGTCGTGTGTTGTGTGTGTTGTGTTTGATGTGTTGACACATTCTTCCCAACAATTCTTTTGTCTAATAATTTACATGAAAATTCTCCTCTCAAATGTCAAAGAAGCAGTTTATGGACGAGGGCACATCCTCAATTCTCTTTGTGTTATCTCGCCCATCGGTAATAAAAAAACAGCCATAAAAAAATTGTGCACCGAAGGACAACGACTGGCAATAGCAAAGAGAGAGAGAGGGAGAGAGAGAAGCGATTGAACAAGGATGGAATCTTCTTCGAATCTTCAGACGACGTCGTACTGGGTCGTCTCGTTACCTCTGAGCGAAGGAGACCAGTCCAGAAACGGCCAAACGATACAAGAGAGGAAAGACATCGCGTTTCAACGTTTGGAAGCGAAAACGAGAGGAAAAGAAAACGGAGAACTGTGCGAGAGTGAAAATCGTAAACTGTTCGTCCCGGAGTTGAAAATAGGGACGTTAGATTCGTTGTTAGCGTTATCGGACGATTTACAGAAGATTAACGGGCAAATAGAAAACGTGACGCAGAAAATAAAGCGTCAGATTCAAGAGATTGGCGAACACATTGCCAAAGAATCCATACGACAAAGACGGGACGACAATAACGAGAATAATAATAATAGCAACGAAGCGTTCGCCCCGCAAGTGATATTAACCGTAGATGGCGTTCCAACTGAGCAGTATCTTGCGGAATTCAAATGGGACGAGGCTAAAAATCCAGCAAAACGACAACTAAGAGAAACCGTGGAGAAGATAACCGAGAACGTCGCGAAGATTGATGATGAGCTGAAGATGAAGTTGGGCGAGTACGTCATGGCAAAGAATTCGTTGTCAACGGTTGTGAGGAAAACGCAAGGATCGTTAGCGACGAGAGATTTAGGTGACCTCGTGAGAGAAGAAGATATGATTGAAACTGAAAATTTGACGACTTTGTTGGTCACCATTCCAAAGTTTTCAACGCAAGACTGGCTGGATTCTTATGAAACTATGGCGCAGTTTGTCGTCCCTCGATCATCCAAAATGTTGAAGGAAGAGAGCGATTACGCCTTGTTCACTGTAACTTTGTTTAGAAGAACGGTCGATTCGTTTAAGAATGCCGTGAGAGAAAAGAATGGGTCGTTCCAAGTACGAGAGTATAGCTACAACAAGGAGAAAATTACGGAGAATAAAGAAGAGAAGCAAAGTTTAGAAGAGGAAGTTGAGAGACGAAGAATCGAATTGTACGAGTGGTGTCAAACTTCGTACGGAGAAGTTGTTTCGTCGTGGATACACGTCGTCGTAGTTCGTTTGTTCGTGGAGAGTATTTTGAGGTACGGTTTACCACCGGCATTTCAAGCGGTGATAATGCGACCAAAAGAACGACAGGAGAAAAAGCTAAGAAGTGTAATGAATGCGGCATTCGGGAATGGGTCGAGTTCGCACTGGTCAGCTACTGAGAGTGGTGGCGGTAGTGGTGGTGGTGATGCAGGTGGATTCGGTGGAGAGCGAGGTGGAGATGATTGCTTTCCTTACGTTTCATTCACAGTGACGTTATAAAAATAAAAATATTAGAAAACAAAAAATTCTCAAAGTATATGCAATGATACATACATTACAAAATAGAGCAATGCTAATGACTCAAGGTTCTATCCGCGAGAAAATAATTTACCCAATGCACCAGCCGCAGAAGATATATATCCAGGACCGGCATCTTCGTAATCGCTACTTTCATAATCACTACTTTGGGAATATTCAGATGACTCCGAGCCTTCTTCTTCGTCTGCAGAGTGGAATCCTTCAGAGTCCGATTCGTTTTGGTTCTTTTTCACATCGGCGGTGGGTTGCTGTTGCTTTTTCGCTTTCGCCCTCGGCGAAGTCGCCCTCGGCGAAGGAATCGGTGACACAGGAGTTGGAATCCCTGTTGCCTTCGCGTGTTCAGCTCGAGCTTGTTCAAACTGAACGGAAGGTTCACCTCGGTTGTAAACAAACTCTGCGATATTCTTCCCTTCCAAAACAACTCTCGGCATTCCTCCAGATGAAGATACCTTGAGCGCTTTCACTTTTGATGCGATCGGATCGTTCGGTTCCGTCAAAGCTCTTTGCAACGCTCCTTCTCTGGATTTTTTATACTTTTCGATATCATTGTCGATATCAGATTCAAGCTTTTCGATGATTGCGTCTGCATCCGCTCCACGAATGATTTCCATCGCAGCGTCCGCTAAGATGTAATTACTCGCGATTAAAGCATCGTATACTCGAACCAAGTGCTCAAATTTCAAATTTCGATCTGATTTGTGCTTCATTCTGGACGTTTTGTCGAACAGTTTCGCGCCTAATCGTTCCGCTAAAAATGCATCTCTGGAAATTTCCTTCTCCAATACTAACACGTCTAAGGCTTGTGTCGATAGGCGAAGTTGCGCCAAATCTTCTTCGTCATATTCAGAGCCAAATGACATGCTTTCCGCGTCGCGGCAAGCTTTGGTTAAATGCTTTTTCGTCTCTTTAATGTGTACGAAAAGTTTCTTGTACAGCGTCAATGTTTTGTCCACTGAAAGTGTGCTCGCTTCGCTCTTCAATCTGTTGAGTATTTTTTGGACAGCTCCGTACGTTCGCATACCAAATTCACCGTATACTTTGAATTGCTTACTTCTCCACTGTATGTGAGAGGCCAATGTCGTTTCACCTCCAGTCAAAAGAGGATCACTCAATTTCAAAAGTTCAGTCGCTTCCCTCATGTTTGTCGAGTTCTCCACCTCTCTCTCCACCTCGGCTACTTCCTTTTTCACATCAATAAAATCATTCGCCAGTCTGATTCCCGTAGATACCATCAGCTCCAATTCTCTCGCGCGTCCTTCGTAGTTCATCTTATGCTCCGTCGGTCCTACTTTACCAAGCAACTCGTAAATTTTCTTGGCTCGTGTTAACTCCCTTGTTGCAACTGCGCCACAATTTTTCTTCGCCCCATCGTTAAGATCTGTTACGCCGAGAATGTAAGAGCAATACGCTTCGCTTTCTAACTTCAACTTTGCATCACCGAAGTGTGCACACGCATCTTTGAACTCTTTGGCGTGCGTGCATGCTTTCTTCAAACGTTTTTTCGCGTGGGCTCTCTTAGCCGCATTCATCGCTCCACCCATCAAGTTGTCGTCTTTTAATTCGTTCGCCAACGCCCAGCAACGTTCACTTTGAACCAACGGTATCAGCAACTCTCGCGATGGATCTTGAATAAGAAAAGCACCGTCCTCTCCCCTCAACGGTTTCTTCTCGAACTTGTGTTTTTGTTTTTCGTTTCCTCCGCCTGGTCCCAAGTCCTTTTTGTGACAGAAATTTTCCGAAGTTTTGTACAGTCTTCGAAGCCGGCGCGCGCAGTACTGACGGTACCGTCGATAATCTCCGTGTCGTAATCCTTGCTCACGATGAGAGACTTTCAAAATCTATGCGTTTTTGGTGGGATTAGTGTAGGAGGGAAGGAAGTGTCAGTCAAGTAAATCACATGAAGAAATGAGATCGAGTTTTGATACACATCAAAATTGACGCGAACAAACAATAAAGCACTCACCTTGACGATATCGAGCGAGACGCCAGACGCTGTTTTGGCTTCGCTCATGGTCGCATCTCCTCCCATGATGATGGTCTTTATTATTTAAAGCAATAATACTAATAATAGCTAATATATATTTATGTGTATCAAAGAAGAGAGCCGACAAACAAGACGTGCTCTTTTCTCCCTCCTTTTGTTCGGGTCCTCTCTCTTTCTCTTTCTCTCAAAATCGCAAAATTCAGGGCTTAAAAAATTTGGCATTTGGAGCACAAACGAAAGAGCAAAACATGGAAAAATTGGCGATGCATGCATGTGATTTATTTGTTCATGAGAAAGAAAAAAATATGCTTTCGTCGTTATCATTACCAGGTACGTATAATTACGATCAAATTGCATTGATAGCCTTCAACATCGCCGTGTGTTTCGGAAACGGGTCGTCGTTGCTCTGCTGCATCGTCTGCAAGGACAAGTTGTAGAAGTATCCGTTTCGCCACTCAAACTCTTTCACCGCAGTCGGGAAATGAGAAACAGAGTCTGCGTACGCTAATAATCGCTCCAAAGTCCCCGCTTCGAAACTGACGTCGTTTAACGTCGCCACGCCTTGAACGAGTTCTTTTATTAATCCTTCGACTTCACTCTTGTACGTGCTGGCGACGTCACCGACCGTGGCGCCCGGATGTTGAGCGCCAACCAACATGAAAGCAGAAATCCAGATTAACTTTTCAAACATCGAAGCTCGATATTTCGCTGCGTCCTTTACGTGGCACGCTAAATCGCCACTGTGAAATCTCGCCGCGACTTGTTCGCTCCATTTCCCGGTAACGGCCGTCAATCCCTCTGGGTTGACGCTTGTGATGCCATCTGTCGGTTTCTCTCCAAATTTGGCGACTGCGAAATAAATGAGAGCTTGTGTGTTCTTTTCTAACCCTTTCGACTCTAAGAATGAGTCTAAGTATCCATTTTGCATGAAGATCAAATCTTCGCGTCGATTCGCGGGTGTTTTCTCGATGACAGCCTCTAAAACGTCGTTCCGCGTGCACACAAAAATCGGTCCAGACGAAGGCGAGGAAGGAAACTCTTCGTCTCTCTTGAGGACTACATCACCTTCAACGCCCATATCGAACAATGCTTGTCCAACGCGCCCCCCGCCGATAATAATAGCCGGCTCAACTTTAATACTCGATGCCATGATTGTTGTTGTTGTTGTATTTCTTGTTGTGTTTGTTCTTTTACTTGATAACGTGGAAAACGCAGTATGTTTGGTGAGCACTCGTGAAGTTTTTTTCGATGATGATAACGAAGAAGCAAACGCTCTCGTCGAAGAAGAATATTGAACGACGGAAGTAAAGCTCATTTCTAGCACACAGACGACAGACTCTTTCGCGCGCTCAATCGAGAGTGAGATGGAGATTGAAATGAAGCGGAGGAGCGTCAGTTTGTGAGGAGGAAGGATTTTCGTCAAAAAAGAGAGAAAGATGTGAACACGTGTTCGAAGGAGAGAAAAGAGAGAGAACTATGTATTTAATATTCATCAGGGCTAAACTAAAACGTGTTCTAAGAATTAATCTCTGTTTTGCATATACGCTATGTCAGCCAAGTATAAACTTCCTATTATACCGGCCGTATCGCCCCATCGCGAGGGACCTATTAACTTTTCCAAACCTTCTTTCGATTGTACGCGGTCGACGCCGATATAGCCGCCGAGAAGTTCGTAGACCTTTTCACGAATTTTCTGGAACAAAACCGTCCTTCGCATGACACCACCAGATAACACGATCTTTTCAGGACTGGCTACTAATAACAACGTGGCGCATAACCCTCCGAGATGGTGCGCGCACTTTTCCCAAATGATATCGTCGTCCGAGAGTAGTTTCAACTCCTCGAGCGCGCAGTTTGCCCGTTTTGCCAAGGCAACTGAACTCGCCATGCCTTCGACACAAGCAGAGCCGTGGAAAGGACATGTGCCTTCAAAATGATCGTATACTATATTTTCATCGTCGGTGCTATTTAATGTGGACGTTGGTAGTGGGAATTGCCACTTATCTGGAGTGTTGGAAATATGTCCGGCTTCCGGATGGAGCAAACCGTGCACGGGCTTATTGTTTATGACTAAACCTACACCGATACCGGTGCCTACGGTGATGTACGCGCACGATTCTATTTTCTCCTCTTCATTCGCCTTCTTTTCATCAACATTATTATTGTGATACGCAAACTCAGCCATAGCTGGTGCGTTGACATCCGTATCAAAACCAATTGGCACATGTGCCCATTTGGTATCTTTCCCTGCTAAAATTTCTAAAAGGTTTGTATCTTTCCACTGTAACTTGGGCGTCGTCGTGATGTATCCATACTTTTCTTTCGTTTTATTCAACTCCAATGGCCCAAAACAAGATATTCCCAGCGCATCGAATGGATACAGTTGGTCTAATATCTCCTTCACTTTACATAAAGTCTCCTCCGCGGAAGTCGTTGGAATCTCAAATCTTTGCGCGATGTTCGTCCACTTTCCGTCTTCAGAGAGAGCGACGACAAAAGTCGTACCTCCGCCTTCCACACCAACTAGTCTCATTTTTGTTTTTCTTGTCTTGTGCGTTTTCTTTATCTTCCTCTCTCTCCTCTCTCGGCGTGCTGCTTATTTCTATTATCGCAACTTTCTTCCTTTTCTTTTTGTGGAGGGAGAGAGGGTGGGGGAGATGGGAGAGAGAGGCGTTGAAAAAGGCCGAAGAAGACAAACATTTTTAACAACAAGACGAGGACGAGAGTTTTCGTTCGAGGACAAAAAAATCGAGGAAAAGCTCCACTTTAGAATTCGCGCGTAAAAAACAATGGGTAAGAAAGGAAAAGGCACGGGGTCTTTCGGTAAACGAAAGAACAAGTCCCACACTTTGTGCAGAAGGTACGCGATAGATATCGTTGGAGTCGATTAGACGATCGCGCCAGAGCCTCTTTCGGGGAGGATTCCGAGCTTTTTTTTTTAAAGGAGAGACGGAGCGCGCTCAAAGCAGAGGGCTTTTTGTGAAATCGTCGCGCGCTGAAGACATGCACGCGAAGATAAAGGAAGATGAGCGAGCGAATATTTGCGCGCTAAAATAGTGTTTACGCGTAAATATCTCGCGACTTTGTGCTGTTCTATCGCGTGCGCTCGGAAGAGCGCGAGAAAAAAGAGTCGGATGAGCGCTATATCTGCCTGTCAAAGGCCCATTTTGTGGTTTTCACTCGGTCAAAAGCTCTCTTTCTTTTTGTCTATTGTTTTGTATTGTTACTAACGCTCCTTCTCCTTCTTCTTCTTTCGTTTACCAATAGATGTGGGCGCAGATCGTATCACATTCAAAAAGCGACGTGCTCGTATTGCGGCTACCCAGCCGCGAAGACTCGTGGGTACAACTGGTCAGTGAAGGCGAAGGGGAGATCCACGACTGGAACTGGAAGAATGAGATATATTAAATCCTTACCGAGACGATTCAAGAACGGATTCCGCGAGGGTACGGAAGCGACGAAGAAAGCGTCTGCTTAAATGGGTAATAGTAGAGGGACTTTAGTAGCATATTTTGTTAATAATAATATTAATATGGACGTCTCGACGCGGCGAGGCTGTCAGTAGAGAGTTTTTCGCTCTCTTCTGCCGTCTTCAGCCGAAAGGTGTTCATATACTTAGTAAGAAAAATATAAGAAGCATCGTATACGGAAAATGCGCTCGTCATGGCAGTTCGTGAGGTTGCGCGAATTCTTCCTTTCATTCATGTCGTTTGGACGTCAAAGGTACTTTCTGCTTCCTTTTTTGTTTTTGCTGCTCTTTTCGGTC
>MDSZ01136969.1_pt1 | contig 21974 bp, 20 predicted proteins | sample 811201 | NCBI WGS metagenome assembly MDSZ01 (sample SAMN05326647, study PRJNA326480) | marine metagenome | isolation source: seawater | place: Indian Ocean: North | collected 2010 | reverse complement strand
TCTCTTCCTCGTTCTCGCGTTCCGCGCGCGCGCGCGTCGTTCTTTCTTTCTTTCTTTCTTTCTTTCTTTCTTTCTTTCTTTCTAACCTCTCTCTCTCTCTCTCTTTTTCTGCTGCGAAACGAAACAGTCTCGAGACGACTCCGAGGACGATACCTTCGAAACCGGACCCCCAGGAGTAAGAGGAGTGAATTTTCGGAAAGTCGTGCCGCACGTTCGATCGGCGAGAGGAGGTGGCAGCGAAAATGATGTAGCGGAGAGACAAAGCGGCTCCCCGAAAGGCGCGAAGAAGCTCGCGAGAAATATCTCGAACAAGTGGAGTTCGTTTCGAGCGCGCACGGCGTCGGGTCTGATTTTAGGCGCCGCAGGTTTGATCACTTTATTTCACGGAGCCATGGCGACGATGGTGATGATTTTCGCAGTTCAGACGTTGATGATGAAAGAGCTGTTTGATTTGAGCGAGTCTCAGGAGAAGGCCAAGATGGAATCTGCTGGGATGCGGTTTCGATTGCAAAAGTGGTACTTTTATTTTTGCGCGGCGTTTACGTTATATGGGAGGATGGGAAGGCATTTTTACTTGGCATCATTGGCTGAGAAAGGGCATTTTTTTGTAGATGAGACGACGAATTTTGCCAGAATAATGACTTGGGTGATTGTCCATCACTCGTTTATCAGTTACTCGTTATATATGAGCGGCTTCGTCACGTTTGTTTTGTTGTTGAGAAAAGGGTTGTTCAAGTACCAATTCTCACAATTCGCGTGGACGCACATTACGATTGCTATAATTTTTTTGCAGTCATCTGCGACTATTTCAAACATATTTGAGGGCATGATTTGGTTCTTGTTTCCATTTTTGCTGGTTGTCGTGAACGACGTCATGGCGTACGTCTTTGGTAAAGCATTTGGCCGAACGCCTCTCATTGCGCTTTCGCCGAAGAAGACGTGGGAAGGCTTCCTCGGTGCCATGTTTTGCACCGTCGCCATGGCACCGATTTTATCCACGTTTCTCGGGAAATTCAGATTTCTCACGTGTCCTCCCATGAGAAAGACGATGTGGAAAACGAGTAAGAAGTACGGTCTCATCACCATGATCGACAAGTACTTCTCGAGAGAAGCCGTGTGTGAATTGAGACATCCGTTTATACCTATGAAATTTAATATCGACGATGTCCCGATGGTTCCGTTTGGCATGAAAATGTTCTTGAGGCTTTTGTTGAGATTCGTATACAACCGCGATTATTTAGTTCTTACCTGGTTTGACATCCACGCCGGCTTCTTGGCTCTTTTTGCCTCCTTAGTCGCCCCGTTTGGCGGCTTCTTCGCTTCCGGTTTTAAACGAGCATTTAAAATCGACGATTTTGGACACACCATCCCTGGTCACGGTGGTTTCGTCGATCGAATGGACGTTCAAACCATAATGGCTGCATTTGTGCACTTTTACATTAGAAACTTTGTCGAACTGAGTAGCAGTTTGGGCACTGGGCGGTTGTTAGGTAAAATTGAATTGATGAATGACGAAGACTTAGTCACGGTGTTAACCGGCATTAAACGATTAGCTAGAGACAGAGGGTTAGATATCATGGAATTGTTGATGCACAACGGGGCAGGGAATATGTAACGAATCGACGCAAATGTGCATGAAAATAAAGAACGCATCATATATTACGCATCTCGGGAACATTTTTCGCCCTCTCTCGTACAAATGGATGGTCCTCTTAATGGTGGTACAAAAAGTGTAGTACTATATCAATGCATATCACAAGCGAAACTGTTTTACTACTCGTCCACTATGCTCGCCAAATACATCAAATTCTGTTGCAATCTATTCTGATATCTCGCGCATTCAGCCAGTCTCCCCACGTTTTGGTTTTCCAGAATCGCCAAGATCAGGTTTTGATTTTCGTCTAAATATTTTTGAATCAACTCGGTCGAAATGTCTTTGTGATTGTGGTTGAGGTCTGGATCACCCGTCCGTGGCGGTGGGAGGATTTGTGGACCCGTCGGTTCGTGCGGTTGTTGTTGTTGTTGAGGCTGCGCGACGGGTTGTCGAACAACGGGAGGTTGTGCTACGGCTACTCCTGGTTGCTGTTGTCGTCGTTGGTGGTGCTGTTGTTGTTGTTGTTGTTGTTGAATGTGTGGTTGCGTCACTCTCGGTGCGTGGTACTCGAAGTCGTCCGGTAACGGTGGCCGGACGATGGTCGGTTGTTGCGGTTTGTTCTGCTCCATGCTCGATCCTCTCTCTCTCTCTCTCTCTCTCTCTCTCTTGCGTCCCCGGGAGGACAAAGCAAGGCTTGTTTTTCGTTCGGTCGTCCAAAAGTGGGGGCATTTTCATCATCACAAAGGTCTTGTCTTTCCTCTTTTTTTTTAAGTCCAAAAAGAATAATAATCGTCGAAAAAGAAAAGAAGTATTAATTGGTCAAATCGTCACACACGACACAACACACAACAACAACAACAACCGCATTAGAAGAGGAGGAAGACGACGACGACGACAACACGACGACTCGGAGGATGATGCGATCATCGAGGCGGCGGAAGAGGAGAACATCAAAAAAACAACGTCTTGTGTGCCTCCTCTCGTTTTTGGTGGTGTTCGCGAGCGCGGGGACGAGCAATGTCGTTGTTGGTGCATCGTCGTCGTCCTCGAAATGCGTCCCGACGATTACCTGCATCATCGGTCCGAATGCCGACGCGGAAGAAACAACGTGTCGAGCAGAATGGCAGTGCACGTGGCCTCCGATCGCACCGAAAACGAATAATCCAAAACGATTTTCGCTGTTGAGAGGTACCGCGAGAGTCGATGGCGATGGTGAAGCGACGCATCTTCCGTTTAACATGACGAATGTGGGAGGTAAATCTGTCGAACAATTAGAGGCGACGATATCGCCGAAGTGCTCGCAAGTAGGATGCGACGCGACGAAAACTTCAATAACGCTACAAACGCCAGATGCGGACGATAGTTTTACGAGCAAGGAGTGTTCTGTGGAAGAGACGGCGAAAAAATGCACATTTGATGTGCCTTCAAATAGGAATGACAAAGATGTGTTTAGCGAAGTAACGGCGACGTTCAAGTGTAAGAACGTGTTGAAGCCGTGTTCGGGTAGTACAGTTTTAGTGCGCGTGGATTTTCGAGCCAAGTTGGCGGCACCGCCAGAACCGCCATTACCTCCGAATATGCCAAACAGTCCACCGTCTCCACCGTCTCCACCGTCGCCTCCGTCACCGCCATTACCTCCGGGCGCATTCGCGCCCGGGGGGGACGCTCGAAAGTTTTTCCAGATTTTACTTTTACTCGTCGCCACATATTGCTCCATCGGGTACGCGCTAGCCTTGGCCGTGACTCGAGGAAAATGGCCCGGATTTACGGAGGCATGTATTCGGGACGGAAAAGGCAGAAATGCGTGTGGATTGCTCTTTTTCTGGTGGTGGCCTCGATTCTGGACGGAAGAAGACGAGCGGTGTCTGGACGCTTTTTACGACGACGAGGAAAGAGGCGCAGAGAGAAGGTTATTAGATAACAGTAGTTCATCGGAAGACGAAGAAGACGAAGAAGAAGACGAAGACGAAGACGACGAAGAAGACAACGACGATTATGAAAGCTCGAGTTAGCTCTAACGTGTGCGCGTACATGTAGCTGTTCGATTTGTAAATGTATATACCTGTAACTACGTAGTAAACTTTCTTGTCTGGAATATTTCAAAATTCTCTACATTTAAAACCATGTCCGACTCGGACTCGGAACACCTCAAGCGCAAAAGAGAGAAAATCGAGGAGAAAGAAGAAGAAAATCCGAAAGCACCCAAAACTTCAAACGCCCTGCTGGCTCAGTTGCACGCAGAGAGAAACCAACGTCGTCCGCCGATTGAAAAAGCAACGCCAGCTGCTGTTGGGCAGAACACGACGATGATGACGATGTCTTCTGTTTCCAATTTGAAACAGGCGTCGTCGCTCGTCAGCAAAGCGACGCGGGTTGCGGCGGCAACGAATAACAAAACCGCGTGGTCGAACGTCGGTCGTTTGAATTCGATTGCGAGCGCGAATAATAATAAAAGGAATCTAAATCAGCCGATGAAAACGGTGAAAAACAGCGACGAAGTCGAGAGAGTTTTAGAAAGAGCGAAACAGTTGGAAGCAACGACGACGACGACGACAAAGAAGAAGAAGAAGAGAAGATCGCTACCAAAAATCGAGACAAAACCGATCGAAATACCAAAGAGAGGACGCAAATGGGTGGAAGAACCGTCTATTCCCGAACGTATGGATAACGAAGAAGAGGAAGTACGCATATTATCGTATAACATTTGGTTTGATAACAACCACGCGCAGATGGCGAGAACGGAGTACTTAGGACGCGTGATTGAAAGTTGCGACCCGGACGTGTTATGCTTACAAGAGGTAACGTTACCGATACTGTTTGTGATGCAAGGGCAGGTGTGGTTTGAGAAATACCATTTGTGTGCGCAACCGAGCGAGAAGGAGTTGCAGTGCGGGTATTTTTGCGTCGTGCTGGTGAAGAAGAAAGAGACGATTAGGAAGACGAGAGTCGAGAAGGATGGAAATATCGTCAGAGTCGACGAAAAAGGCGGTACTGAAGAACTTGGTGGTTTTGTTCAAGGCACTTGGAAAGCGCACAAGTCGACATTTGCATCGTCGATTATGGGGAGAAACCTACAGTACGCGTACGATTTGGGTTTTCCCAAGTTATGCGTGGCGACCTCGCATCTCGAGTCGTGGATCATGGAAAACCCGCAGTTGATGGCTGAGAAACGAAAACAACAGCTGAAACAAAGTTTAGAACATTTAGGGGGTAGGTTTGAGGACGTTATCTTTATCGGTGATATGAATTGGAACGATTCAAAGGATGGTTTGTGTCCAATTGTAGCGCCTTGGGAAGACGCATGGTTGAAACTTCGACCGGAGTCAGACGGGTATAGCTACGACGCCAAAAGAAACACGATGTTACGAGGAAACTTGTACGCTCGTTTCGATCGAGCCTTCACCAAATTGAAAAACTTTGAGCTGCAGTCGATGCAAATGGTCGGCACTAATCCAGAGGTGAATGGACAAACATACGAGAGGCCTTACATAGAAAAAGGGGAGCAAAAGAAAATCAAAGTGGACGTGTTACCGAGCGACCATTACGGATTATTGTTAATCTTGAAAAAGAAGAGCTTGTTTGACGACGAGGAGGAGGGCGGGGTGGTTGATTTGACTTCTTCTAGATTTTAGTTTGTGTAGTCTAGTGTAAGCGTGCTTTTTGCTAATCATAATTACTGCTTCTTGAGCGTTGCCTCTTCGACGTCACCGTACCTTTCCCACAGAGGGCGATTGTCATCCTCGCCCTCTTCATGTCTAATGCTATGACTGACACTCTTTCTGTGATCCGGGACATCCGTCGATTCCACGTGTTCGACGTGGTTGATGTTATTGTGATGACCGTCCTCTGGATGAGTTTCGAGTGGCTCGTGAGATTTTTCGCGATGATTGTGAGGCTCCGTGCTTTCATAATAATACTCTTTGTGCTCCAAATTGTGCTTCTTCGATATCGCCTCAAACGCTCTCTTCAGCTCCTCGTATTCCTCATCTGTGTGTTCGTGTAAGACTCCTTCATTATCAATCACCGCGTTATACCCTCCATCTATCACATCAAAATCTGCTTCGTGCTTCACGCCCGCATCGTGCTTGTCTAACTCGTGGTGCTTCTTCAACGCCGCGAGTTCATCCTTCGCGCTCCCAGCTTCGTCTTTCCATTTGTTCATTTCGATGATCAAATTCTCTTTCTCGTGTCTTAAACTCTCCAACTGTTGTTTCAAATTTGACTTTTCATTTCCGCTCAACTTCTTTTCTTCGTGATGTCCGATTAATTTCAACTCGCACGCGTTGAATTGGTGCGTGACGCTCTCCACGTCTTTCTCTTTACTATGTACGGCCGCTCGTAACTCTCCCATTTCCCGTTCGCGATCTTCTAACGTTTCCAAGCATCGTCTCTCTCGACTTCCGGAGAGTTCTTTAAACCGTCTCATGCTTCCATCCGCGTTCGATTTAAACAGTTCGAATTTTTTCGTCACCCTCGACCATCGAAAGTACGAATACGCAAACAAAAGGAAGAAAATCACCGCGAATGGGTTCACGGTCCCATCCGAGCCTTTCCTGAAATGTTTGAACGCGCCGTTCCACCCAAAAGCCCCGAGCGTCCTCCGAACGAACCCAAAACCGGTTCGTCCACGACGCCTTTTCTTCCCGCCGCCCTCGTCGTCCGAATCGTCCTCCAACAAGCTGTATTTGTGCTGCGGAGACAGATACGGTTGGTGTTGTTGTTGGTGGTGATGATGATTCGTATTCGCAGTCGTCTCTCCAGACCAGGACCCGACAAAACCTCCTCCACCATTATTATTCTGGGGAGATGGATTCACCTGATGATGATGCTGGTTCTGGGTATTGGTGGTCTCGAGAAAAGGACGACCCCGACGCTGCTGCATGACGAGAAGACAAAAAAACAACCCCGCCTTCTCTTCTTGGACGACTTTTACGACGAAAGAACCACCGGCGACACAGCGTTGTTGTTCTTCGGGGTATGTGGATATATCGAGAGAGGTCAAAGATATTAGTATTTATGCGTAATGTGACGATTTTTTACTCGAAGAAAAACGAGATGTTTGATTCCAATTTTTTTTTTTTTTTGTAAACCTCTCTCTTTGCCTTTGTGTCTTCGCTCTTCTTTTCCATCTTCTTCTTTCCATGGGACTCTCTCTCTCTCAAATACTTTTATGCCCAAAGCACAAAAAATCACACCACTTTTCGTTGTTGGTATTATTAAAATCGAGACTCACCTGTAAAAAAAAAGAGAAGAAGACAAAGAAGAAGACAAAGAAGAGCGCTGCTTTTTTTTTTCCTTTGAACAAAAAGCGAAGAAAAGACTTTATTTAAAACGACTTTGTTGACGGCTTTGAGATGATGATGCGGACGATTCAGACGACGACTCAGACGACTTTGCGAAGAACACCAACGCCGCGGCGCATCTTCGAAGAGACGAAAAAAATAACACTTTGCAGAAAACACCACCATAACCACCACTGTCGTCGTCGTCGCTCCAAAACGTCGTCGTCGTCGCGTGGTGCGCGCGCAAAATCCTCGAACGCGATTTTGAACGACGACTTTTTTGACGACGGCATCATCCGACGGCGGCGAACAAAAACGGGATTGGACGACGGTATAGGTTTAGTAGTACGCGCGAACGAAGAAACGTCGACGAGCGGGAGAGACGACCGAGACCAAGGACGACGCGATGTGCAGCCGAATAATACCACCGTGCGACGAGTCGCTCGACGACGCGCGGGGATAGCCGCACTCGTTGTTTCGATGACGACATCGTGTTGCGTGCGTGCGGCGCGCGCTTTGGAAGATGACAGCTTGGACGACGACTTTGTTCTTCTTGGGAACAAAAATGATGATGGGGAGACATTACAACAAAAGGGAACGCCGCCGCCGCAGCAGCAGCCGCTCGACGAGAAAGTAGTACCGAAGAAGAAAAAGTCGACGCGGGAACGCATCGAGGAACTCGAACTGCTCGAAGAGCAACAATTGGAACGAGAACAAGCGATATCGGAACAAAACAGGCAAATGGCGATGCAAGATAGCACGATCGACGGATTGCAAAGACAGTTGGAATTGAAGAACGAGCTGATCGCGCTTCTGAAACGAGAGAGAAACGAGGCAAAAGAGGAGATGAAACTGGCGCAAGGCTTGTGCGCGCAAAGCGAGGCAATATTTTAACACCACTACTAGGAGACTCTTGTTGCGCATACTATTGCTCGTTACGTCTACATCGAGAGCTTTGATTGACATCCTCCCCTCTCTCGCCCTCGAGAGGGCGCTTGTGTTGGTGTCGTATTTTTTGCTCTTTTCTTCACTTTCTTCTTCATTTTGCGCTCCACTCTGCGCGCGTGGGTTTGTCCACGTCCCGCGAGGAACCAAGGCATCTGTGCCGAAGTTTGCGTTTGTTGTTGTCATGGGCACATCTTCGGTCGACTCGACCGTCCGCGGCGAAGAGGAAGAGGATAAAGAACGAGTCGTCGGTTGCGATACGAAACGTATCGAAGCAGACGAAGAGGAAGAGTCGAAAGCTCCGAAGCTCGTGGAACACTTCTCTCGCGCTCGGAAGGCATTGCAATCAATCGATATCGAAAAGTATTTCGAAACGAATCCTCCGCACGTGCCTGGATCGCCGCCGCGCGATCGTGGGGAGGTGAATACTGTGACCGAGCATCCAGAGTCGAAAGAGAAGATTGAAAACGTGGTGACGTTGGAGGAAACGATGACGGTGAAACACGCTTTGTCCGTGCTGAGGAGGTATGGAATTTCGTCCGCACCGGTTATAAACAGTGGTAGCGCGTTGTTTATTGGGTTTCAAGACGCTCGGGATTTCATGGTCTTGTTTTTCGAGAAAGCGTTCGTGTCGCACTTGACCCGTCGGGAAGTTTTGCAAAGAATGGTTGAATTGCTAAACGAAACGGTGAGAGAATGTCGAAGAGATTCGCATCCCGATGATGATGCAAGATTTGCATATCGAGGCTCGAGACGAACGTCACTCCTTGAAATCGTTCGAGGTGGTTTTTTGCAGCGCATCGATGTGCGCACGCACGGTGAGGAGATTTGCGGCATTCGGCCGACGACGCACGGTCAACGCTTTACGCGAGTACATCGCGTGGCGGTGTATTCGTTACACTTCGATGCTCTTACCAAAGAGGAGGCAATGACGATTGATGCGGTCATAAGTCAGGCAGATGTCGTGGAATTTATACTGGACTATTTTTCGGAAAAGGGCGAAGACGAGGATCCGTTTAGGATAACCGTCCGAGACGCGTTCGTGGACGATATCGAAAAGAGAAAGGAGAACCTCCTCGCGTTACCGAGTTTCACGAAAGCCATCGATGTTTTTGCAGGTTTGACGAGACAAAATACAAACTGTGTTGCTATCGTCGACGATAAAACGGGCATGTTGGTCGACTCTGTTGCGGCGAACGATTTCCCGTACTTCACGGAGGAGTTCGACGAGAATCTCGATCTCACCATCGTCGATTTCATGAGCAAAATCAGAACCGAACACATTCGGCAGCAGAGTGAAATCCCGTCTGCCATCGGTGTGCCGCAATACGGATCTGACACGACGACAACGACGACGACGACGACGACGACGACGACGAGCACCACCACCACCACCTCCCACGCGATCGTCGGCGCCAACGCCCTCGGCAAACCGAATCTCCGCGCCGCTTTCCTGAACTCCTCTTTACGAGAAGTCATGGAACTCATGCGTCCGACGAACGTTCTCCACAAACACGCGCCGATCTTTTCGGATCGTCTTTCGGACGCGCACCACGTCTTTGTTATCGAAGAAAAAACCGGGAAACCGCTCTTCGAACTCACTCCGGGGTGCGTCCTCGAACTGTGCGCCTTGCCGGCGAAAGAACGCGTGTTTTGGAGAGTAGAACCGTGCGAACTACACTCCGCGTATCGACACAGAAAACGCGTTTTCTAACGACGCGTTTGCCCACGCGTTTGGAAGAAAAGGAAAGAAAAGAAAAGAAAAGAAAAGAACGTGTTCCAAAGTCTCGCGCGCGATAAAATACGCACGTAGTGAAATACAAACCCATTAAAATCATCATCATCATAAAAGTTCTTCTTCTTCTTCTTCAATACATTTGATGATGATGATAAAATTTTGTCCTCCTTTTTTCTCTAAAAAAAAAAATTGCTTCATTTTTTCTATTGCTCTCTTTTTAGAGTCGATCGACTCTTTCAAAGTTTTTATTGAGATCGGTGTGTGAAACGTGCTTCTCAAATGGACAGTTTACAGATGCGCATGGCGATGGGGCAAGCGCCGCAAACGGGGCCTCCGCCGGACACGCCGCAGGTGGATACCGCGGAGCAGGTGCAGATCAGTTCACTGGCGCTGTTGAAGATGTTGAAACACGGTACGAGACGCGACATCACGCTTCGTGTGTGTCCGATGATTTTTTTCTTCTTATATGAAGATTTGTGGAAATGTCGACGCGCGAAACGTTTTTTATGCTGACCCTTTTCGTCGCGCGTTTTCTCTTTTACGATCGACGCAGGTCGCGCGGGAGTCCCGATGGAAGTCATGGGCTTAATGCTCGGTCAGTTTGTGGATGATTACACGGTAAAAGTTGTCGACGTGTTTGCGATGCCGCAATCAGGGACGGGCGTTTCCGTTGAAGCGGTCGACCCGGTGTTCCAGACGAAAATGTTGGACATGTTGAAACAAACCGGTAGAGAAGAAATGGTGGTTGGATGGTACCACTCGCACCCGGGCTTTGGGTGTTGGCTCTCCGGAGTCGATATTAACACGCAGCAAAGTTTTGAACAGTTGAACCCGAGGCTCGTGGCGGTCGTTATCGATCCGATTCAATCGGTGAAAGGGAAGGTTGTCATCGACGCGTTTCGATTGATCAACCCACAAACGATCATGTTAGGGCAAGAGCCGAGGCAAACGACGTCGAATTTAGGACATTTGAATAAACCATCGATCGTGGCGTTGATTCACGGGTTGAATAGGCACTATTATTCCATTAATATTGGCTATAGGAAGAACGAATTAGAGGAGAAGATGTTGTTGAATTTGGACAAGCCGAGATGGAGCGACGGTTTGAAAGTTAGGAATTTTACCGAGCATAGGAAAGGAAACGAGAGGGTGGTTGAAGAGATGAGAGATTTAGCGGATAAGTATGAAAAAGCGGTGCAAGAAGAATCGGAATTGACGAAGAGGGAACTGGTTGTGAAAGCCGCCGGGAGAACGGATGCGAAGAAGAGGTTATCGGAAAACGCGAACGATTTGATGGCGAAGAATATCACGCAGCAGTTAGGGGCGATGTTAGATACCGTGTGCTTTTGATTTTTTTATTATACGTACATGAGTACTACTTTTGTTATTACTACCACAGAACCACAGCTCATACCGTGCACTATTCCTGTGTTGCTACTACATCTTATTGCCGAAAATCTACCAAAAACTACTTTTTGTCTATTTTGGACGAAACGCGTCACGGAGCTTGCGGCTCGACGAACTTTTCCCCGACATCCGCCCAATCCGTACTCAACACGGTTCCGTTCGATTCCACGAAACTCTTCATCATCGCTCGTCTCTGATCGTCGTCCGCGTCTCTATACAAATCCTGAAACATTTTGTTCAATCCGTCGTCTCCGTCCAACGTTTCCACCTCCTCTTCCATCTCGGCGACGTATTCCAACCGCGTCCACTTATCGTCCGATTTGAACCCCGCATCCTTCGCCTTCTCCTTTTCGAAATCCGTCTTCGTTTGTGCGCTGCTTTTCTCGTCCACCAAAGACGCGTTCTTTTCGACGCGATGATTTTCGCTTTTCATAGTCTTTTCCTTCTTTCCCGAGAGTCGCTTCAGTTTGACTTCGATCTTTTTCTTCCCACATCGCACGCGCACGTCCTCTCCGTCCACGTCTTCGCCCACGTCGACCGCGAGCGCGAGGTCCCCTCCTCCTCCTCCTCCTCCTTTTTCGCCCAACTTTCCGTCGAGCAGTCGCACTTCGAGGACTTTTTTTTTCGACGACGACGACGTCACGACGTCGCACGTCACTTGGTCTTCCCGAACACCAACGACCTCATCATCATCATCATCGTCATCATCATCATCGCAGTAGTCCTCGTCGAAGAACACCTCGACCGTCGTCCACTCCACGCTCGAGTACGTCTCCCATCGCTTCACTTTCCTCCTCCTCCTCCTTCTCCTGGTCTTCTCCTCCTCCTCCTCCTCCTCTCTTCCCGTCGTCATCATAGTCTCCGCAAAAGAGACCCTCCTTTTTGCAAGTGTCTTCTCTTCGTTTTTGGAACACACACAAAACGAAAGCAAATTTGCTTTTTTTTGGAGCTCTTCTCTCATTGAGAGACAAAAAAAAAGCGACTCTTTTTTTATACGACTAACTCGCACCTTAAAAGAGCTCCCGAAAGGTGAAAAATAAGGTGCTCGTTAGGACTCTCTCAGATACATAGTGTAAACTCCTCCAGTGCTCAAGGTATTATTTTTAGTCGCACTTTTTTTTTCTTTTTTTTTTTTTGAAAGGCACCTCTCAAAACTTTTGATAATATAGAGATGCCACATTTTATATTCCCCCGCACAAAAAAAAAAAAAGAAATTGAATCCAAAAGAGAGAGAGAGAGAGAGAGAGAGAGAGAGAGAGTCGCAAAAGCATCGAAAATGAACCCGGAATAGTGCGTCTTTCTCTTCTTTGCGGCGGACCAACGAAAGATCGTCGTCTCTCTCTTTCGTCGTTGTCGTCTCGCGAATAATCGTCGTCTCCGATCGAGATCCACTTTTTAGTATTCTTTTTAGTGTGAAAAGGAAACGAAACGACTTTCTTCTTCTTCTTCTTCTTCTTCGAATGGATTTTTTTTTTTGCGTTGAATCTCGTCGTCGGAAAGTTTCGTCGTTTGCCTGCTGACAAGTGTCTCTCTCTTCTCTCTTTTATCACGTCTTCTCGAACGAAAACAGCGATTACTTGTTTAAGCTCCTGGTGCGTTCTTCTTCCTTTTTTTTTTCTCTCTCTCTCTCTCTCGCGTCTCTCTTCTCTCTCTCTCTCCTCGGAATGGAGGAGACCAATTTTTGTGGGGGGATTTTGTTTGCGCGTCGTTCGATCTCGTTTGTGTCGTCCCCGTCGTCGTTAGAACGTCGGCGTCGCTCTCGTCGCTCTTCTCCTCGGAGGGAGAAGGACGATACTACTCATTTTTGTTGGCGTTCGAACGACGGCGCACGTTCGATCTCTCGGAGTATAGTTGCTGACGAAAACACCATTCACGTTAAAACGCAACAACAAAACAGCTCATCGGAGACTCCGGTGTTGGGAAATCCTGCCTCCTCTTTCGCTTCGCGGACGACACGTACCAAGAGTCGTACATCAGCACCATCGGGGTGGACTTTAAAATCAGAACTGTGGAACTGGAAGGGAAAACGATAAAGTTACAAATCTGGGACACGGCCGGGCAAGAACGGTTCCGAACGATCACGAGCTCGTATTATCGCGGGGCGCACGGGATTATCGTGGTGTACGACGTCACGGACCAGGAGAGTTTTAACAACGTGAAGACGTGGTTGAGCGAGATCGATAGGTACGCGAATGAAAACGTGAACAAACTTTTGGTCGGGAACAAGTCAGATTTAACGAGCAAGAAAGTGGTGGATTACGCGACCGCGAAAGCGTTCGCGGATGAAATTGGCATCCCGTTCATGGAAACATCGGCGAAGAACGCGACGAATGTTGAACAGGCGTTTGTGACGATGGCGAACGAGATTAAAACGAGAATGGCGAGTCAACCGCAAGCAGCGAGCGGGGCCAGTCGAGGAGCGACCATTAGACCGGGGGAGGGGAGACCGGTGAATGCAAAGAGCTCCTGCTGTTAATTGAAGAGAGAAGTTTGTTATCATCAACGTTAGGTACTATATAAAAAATAAATTGGAATGCGATGAACGAAGAGCATGTTTGAAAAGTTGTAATGAGTAATGGTGATTATGCGTTTGTTTATCTCTCTTTACATGCGTGTGTGTGTTTCTCTCTTTTTCTTTTTGCGTTTATTTGTTTCTGCATCTCTTTATATTTGCGCATCCTTTTACAATCGAGTTCCCACAAGCGGCGAAACGGCGGGATACGACGCGTTGGTAAAAAACGACGATAACTGTTTCGCCTCCTCATCCGCGTCGTCGTCGTTTGTGTTCGCACCTGTTACGTTATATCCACGTGCATTATCGTTTCTTTGATGTTGTTCTCCTTGTTCTTGGTGCCCGACTTCGACGGTAAAGACAACAATTCGATCCTCATCTTGCGGTAACGGCGGTATCGACGTCGTCGTGTATTCATTCTTTTTCAAAGTCGCGTTATTAATATCCGAGTTCATCGCTTCTTCTCTTTCCTTCCTCTTTTTCAATCGGTTCGTACTCGAATATTTCGATCTCGGCACAAACTCGTACGCCGTGTCGGTGACCATCTTTCTCGTAAACACCGCTTGCAACCACTCCTTGTTGTTCGAACTCGTTACATTACCATCAAACACGAGCGGAAAGCACATTCTCAGCTCTCCAAACGTCGCGTTTCTGATGGTCTCTACAATTTCCTCGCTCGTGACGGATTTCTTATTCGCGATAACTTTCGCCAGAGCGCTTTCGTTCGACGACGCGACCTCCTCGCGGAGGACCTTCTTCTTCTTTTTCCTATCAAAAGTTGTTCCTTTCGTCTCCTTCTTCGCGCGTGTCTGTTTTTTCCTGGTGGTGGTGGTGGTATTCTTTCTTTCGTGTGTCGCGCGAATCCTCGCGACCGCGCGTCGCGTGTTCGGCGTCGGCTTCGATGTCCTGTCGATGATAATGATGATCGAAGCATGTCACGCATCGCGCGCGCGTAGCGTCGTCGTCGTGTGAGACACGAAGAGTTTTTGAAATTTTCACGTACGGAGTAAAATTGGAGAGAAAAAAATACGCGAGAAGAGAGATACCCACACCACCACCTTTCCTCCCCACGCCGAACGACGACGACGACACAAAGGCGCAGAATAATAAAATCTTACCTCATGATGGTCAGCGCCGACGCGCACAGTCCGGTTCTCGGCGTGAGTTTCGCGACGGACAACGACGACGACTTTGATGAGACGGTGGTGTGTTTTTCCCTTCTCTGTTGTATTAAAAAGACACCACCACAGTCCCCGGGTGCGTCGTCGTCGTCGTCGCGCGGGTGGGGATACCGATACCGAGTATGAGTGTTCGTCATGCGGCGTGCTCGTCTCGTGGTACGACGAAAAACAGGAGGCGAGAGGCGGGGTGTGCGTGCGTGCGTGCGTGCGTTTGCGCGGGTATTTTAAGTGTGGTGGACGTTTTCTTTCAAAAAAAAAATCACCTTTCGGATTTTTCAACGACAAAAAAGCCACGCCATTTTTTCTAAGACGGCGAGCGAGGCGGCGTTTCCGGCGTCGCTCGGCGCGCGTTCGTTTTTCGCGAGTAGTATTCGATGCTGCTTCGTTTGGTCTTCCTCGCGTTCTCGATGATATTCCGAGGGCAAACGCGATGCCAAGACGATCAATTGGACGGTATTTCGAGTCGCCGAAGTGAGATCTCGATGGCCGACGCCGAGCGCGCGCGACCAAAGATAGACACGCGAGAGGTACATGCCGAGACGTACGGGAAGCGGTGCTCGGAGTGGTACAAATCTAGATGCTTCCAGTGTCGCGATGGCTTCCAAGGCGACGCAAAGCGCTATGGATGTTGCCAGTTCTTCGCTCGTTCGTTCTCTTTTTGGCGGCGTTGAAGGCCCCGCGGGCGTTTCGGCGTCGAACTCTTCCTCGAACAACTTTTTACTGATTGGACTTTCCAACATCACCGATCGTGTCTCTCTGCCGAGAAGGAAGGCACCGAAACCGACGCACTTTTCCATAAACAGTCGCATTTTCGTCGCGTTTTGTTTCTCTTTCTCCGCGGATTTTAACACGATCACCTCCCTTTCCAACTTTTCCACCGAAGCGCAAAGCTTCGCGCCAATTTTTTCCATCTTTGCCGCTTGTACTTTCTCCGCGTTCGTGCGTTCAAATAACACCGCATTCAACACCGTTTGCTCCTTTACTTCAGCCTCCATCTTTTCTTGCTTTCTCGTCAAAACATCCACGTTTTGTTTCTGTCTTTCGACTAACTTTTGCAACGGTAACGAATCGTGTAACAGCGCGTCTTTATACGCGTCTCTCTGCCCGGCGAGATACGCCGTCGTCCCACTTTTGCTCTTTTCTTTTCTTTCCTCCAAATCAAATTTGAACCCTCCGCATTCGCTGCTCACCGTCGTCGTGTGTTCCATCTCGCTGTCGCATCCGTTTTCGAAAAAATCTCGCGCGAAATGGAACGGCGTCGACGGCGTCGGCTGCGGCCTTTTGACGAGAGATTTTTGTGATTTTTTCTTCTTCTTCTTCTCAGAGGACTCGTCGTCCAAAATATCGAAATGCCATCCGACTGAAGAAGCCTCCTCGTCGTCGTCGTCGACGTTTTCATCAAAGTTGACGACACCACCCTGGGGTCGCACCAGCGTCTGTCTTTCGAGAGGTACCACCACGGCGTTGTTGTTTTTGGGAGGAGACGACGACGACGACGGCGCGAGCATTCGATGGTGTCGATGATTTTCCTCGTCTTCGTCGTCGTCTTTGACGCGTTTTTGATACCGATTAGTATATCGCGCTTTTTTCGTCGTCTTGAGGGCGGATTTCAGCTTCGATTTTGGCGTTCGATAGGACACCATCATCACTTTGTTTTCGCCGTCGTAAAAGTCTTCTCGAACGAGAAGACCACTACCATCACTACCATCACCACCGAGGAGTTTCTTTCTGAGCTTTCGAGGCGAGCGCGTGGTTTTCCCCATGATGTGTGTGCTCTCTGTTTTTTTACTCGTCGTCGAAAGCAGAAGCGCGCATTATTGGTGGAGAAATGCGGTTTAAAGTTCCCCTCTCACACAAAAAGGCACGCACGAAATCAATTAATTAAATTTGAAAAAAGGGCCCACTTGTACATCCTTTTTGTTCACACGCGAAAGACAAGAGCGCCGCTCTCTTTTTTTGTCGTCACCTTAGTATGGACCTCGCGTCGTCGTCGTCGTTCAAAAAAAAAAAGAAAGGAAGGCGCGTCGCCGGTAGTGTGTGTGTTCGGAAAAGCGCATCGCTCCCTCGCTTTCGCGACTTCTTTTTGCGTTCGATGAATTAATTAATTGCTTTTTTTTGGACACTTTTTGTAACGAACTCCTGCGTTGTTTTGGATCCCCATTTTCGTAAAAAAAAAAAAGGCGACCCAAAAAATCTCGCGTGACGCTGCTCTTCCGTCGCGTCGCTTTCCGACGACGACGACGACGACGACTCAAAATGTCCTCGCCGTACCGCGCCGAGGAGGAGGAGGACGACGACGACGACGCGAGCGGCGTCTCGGGGAACGAGGAGAAGAACGCTCGATGGCGGCGTCTGTACGAACACAAATTGGAGAGCTTGTTGAAAGAACCCTCGGTGGACTACCGACACTCGGCGGAGAAACTGTCCATCTTGGTGAAGAGTGGTTTGCTCGAGTTTACCGACTTGACGAGGAATCCCGAACGATTTTTCTTGGCGCACAGATTGCTCGTCAGGAAAGGGTTCGAACAAGGACCCGGGTTCTCCATCCGGTTTACCGTGGAATATAATCTCTTCGGCGGAACGATCTTAGAACTTGGAAACGAGAGGCAGAAGTTGAATTTACAAAAAGTACGCGAGCGAGGTGAGTTGGGATGTTTCGCGTTGACCGAAAAGCTCGCCGGCGTCAACTCGGGGTTAATCGTTCAGACCACGTGCACGTGGTCGCAACGGGAGAAACGGTTCACATTAAAAACACCATCAGAGAACGCGAGGAAGGTTTGGATTTCGCAAGGTTTAGTGGCGACCCGAGCGGTCGTGATCGCAGAGTTGATTGTGCGAGGTAGGAACCACGGCCCGCACGCGTTTTTGGTGAACATGAGAAAACAAAGGTTGGGACCGTTAAATCCGAACATTAAAGTAGGCGATATGGGAGATAAAACAACAGGGAATGATCTAGATAACGCGTGGATTGAGTTCGATTCGGTTAAGTTGCCGTATTCATCTTTATTGGATAAGCACGATGGAATCGATGTGAGAACGGGGGCTTACGTACAGAAGAACACGGCGCTGGGAATGAACGAAAGACATTTGACGAATATGGACAGGATTGGACAGAGGTTATACACCGGGAGAATAGCTGTAGCTCAAGGTGCACACGAGTTTCGAAAACGTTTATTTTATAAAACGAAAGCGTTTGCCGATCAGAAGGAGACATGGAATTTCTCGGAGAAGAACAATGGAGGAGAAGGAATGATGGACAAAGCCGTAGATATTGCCGCGTCGAATGTGACCAACAAGCGCTTCGGTGGACGAAGAAGGAGCAAATACAACACCACGTCTGCTGAAACAGTAGCTACAGAACTCGTGTCACACGTGCGAGGACCGCCATTGTCACAAGTTCCGCAACTTCGTCAATTGTTTCTCGTTGCCAAGCAACAAGAAATGAAGATGGACGCGTTTCTAGTCAATGTAGAGAGAAAACTCTGCATCTCGTTGAGGAAGAAAGAAAGAGCGTCAAAATCGCTCGTAGATGCGATTGCCGCGGCAAAAATTCTTGCCGTAGAAGATGCCATCGATTTAACGCATAGGTTAAGGCAGGAAACTGGATCGTACGCGTTGATGGCGCACACTGGATTTGAACACTCCGATTTCCTCATCTGTTGTAAATTTGCCGAAGGGGATTCGAGAATATTAGAGCTAAAGTTAGCCAGAGACCGAGTGAAAACGAAGAACCCCAACGAACGCGAGCCGGAACGTATGGCAAGGGAAAAACTCATCGAAGGTTTGCGCGCGGATCAGGCGCAAGGCATGACGATTCAAAAAGCGTGGAGACGCAGGTGGAGAGAAGCATACGAGCTGGCGGAGATTGCGGCGAGGGCCATTGTTGACGATTGGAACGAGCAAGCAGATGCAGAACATAACGCTGAACAAATCTTATCCAGGTTATGAGTATGTGCAAGTTAGCATCAACAAAGTAATTTTATATATACGCGCTGCAAAATGTATATCAGTAGTTTCGTACCATGGTGGTACCAGGTAGTTATAAAGTAAAAGTAGTGATTATTATATACAAAACAACAGATTATTCCCTTGCTAATAAAAAATCAAAACGGATTGCCGAAGCGTTGCATCAAGCTTGGAATATCATTCGTCAAAACCTCCTCTATTGACGATAACGCTTTCTTATCCACTCTGGGGAACTTGTGAATTTGCATAGGCTCTAAAATCGCCGCGAAACGATCTGGGTTTGGCATGTCCCCAGGTGGTAAATTGTGTTCCAACGTCGTCTTTCCGAATTCATCGTGGATGTTCGCCAATAACTTCTTCTGCTTCTTGTCGTGTCCAAACGCAGTCGGCATTTGCTTCCACAAGTCACCAATAATCAGCATGTGCGTTCTCAAAGCTCTCGTTCGTTTTACGAACTCGTTCACTTTTCTATCGCACGATTTTGCTGGTATGTTCATCAAATCGTTCAACAACGCCTCGTGTTCCATCTGAAAAATTTCGTGCATTTTATTCACATCCGTTCTAATGGGTTCCGTATTGAACGATCCGACGTACACTTTGCACACTTCTGGAGTCATGAACACCTTACCTAAACTCCACATCAACGCGCCATACACTCTCAACAATTGCTGCTCGCTCACTTGGTCGGCTTTGTTCAACACGACTCGAACCTTATCGTCGTGGCCTCTCAACGCGTGTATAACTGATTTGAATTCATCGGAAATGTCTAACTTGTATGGATCGAAGAGTAACAAAATAATGTCGCTTCGCGCGGCAAACCAGTTGCAAATTTGCGGGAACGAATACCCGCGATCGATTCTTTGCTTCTCGCCGGAAAGAACTCCAGGCGTATCGATAAGAGATACTGCATTCAGCAACTCGGCGTCGCATTGAGAGCCTTCAAACTTAGATAGGAACCCAGTGCCGAACGATTGAAGTCCAGTATACGGCAACGCCGAATTGACTGCAATGGTATTCCCCGGCGTCGTTCGATCGTCTAACCCGTGCGTCAAAACCACGAATCGATCGGTAGTTGGTTCTGGCCCAATGTGCGAGCCCGGATAAGGTCTCTTCAATAAGTGCTGAATAAAGGTCGTCTTCCCGGTTGAATACTGCCCTAACAACAAAACGTTCGGCTTCCCGTCGAAATCGCCATCCGTTAACATCGGCCCGTAAAAGGAACCAAACTTATACGCCTCTTCCAAAGGTTTAATCTTCGTCTTATACAACAACTTCAACCCGTCGACGATGCCGGTCACCGTCTTCGCATCCATCTTCGCCTGCCTCTTTTTTTCTTTCTTCCCACCTCCTCCCAACATGTTCGACGGTTTGTTCCTCCCGTCTTTAATCTTTTCTCCCGGACTGGCCATGAACGGATTCGATGCAAAATCATCCTCGTCGGCTTCTTTTCGTCCGCTCGTTTCATCCAACCCTTCCATCTTCGCCAGAGGCATTTCTCCGTTTCTACTCTCCAACTCCGCTTGTAAACTCGCAATCGACGGTGGCACTCCAATTTGCGCCAACGCGACCACGCGCATCGCCCGAATAAACCCATCTCTATCTAAATATCCCTGCCTGTTCAAATCCGCGCACCCCCACACTTTCGCCAAGGTTTGTTGGTTCAAGCCGGATTTGGAGAAGAACGAGACCGCATCGCTCCCCGTGACGCGACCGTCGTTGTCGCCATCGCACAAAGGGAACCACTGGCGGTAGAGCTTCTCGTCCGCGGCGTGATGCTGCATGCGTAAAAGAGATGCGTGACCACGAGGAATGGTTTTGTATTTCCTTTTGACGACGATTTTTGATTATTCTTTTTTTTGGCGGCAAGTGAAAAGACAAGGAAGAAAGGAGTGTGCCTTGCATATTAAACGATACCGCGCGCGCGCGAGTATTCATTAAGAACTGTTGTACTACTCACAAAATTGTCTAACGAGGAGGGTATTTGTACGCACGAGTGGTGGTGTTTACGCGTCGTCCGTTTTCTTCCTTTTTTATTTTCGTGTCGTGCTATGGTTTGATTCGTATTCTACGCGGTCTATGAGGCGTTCGATCTCGTTTTTCCTTTTAACAACACTTTGCGACGGGACCGCCAGTCGCTCGCTCTTTTTCCGCATCTTCTATGGTGACCGACCCGCTCCGAGAATCTCCCTCTCGATTTTGATCGTGATGGTGATGATGTCTCCCTCCAGGCATGTATCCTATCTTTACTCCGTTAATTTCATTCGTCGGGTCTAAGTATCCTTCTTCGATTTTGTTACAGATGACTCTCGCGGTTTCGATGAACGCGTTGTCGACGTTGGCGGACGTCATGGCACTCGTTTCGACGTAAAGCAGACCATTTTCGCGGGCAAACCGCAAACCTTCCTCTTCGCTGACTTGTCGCTGCGCCGCGGCGCCGTCAACTTTGTTACCCACTAACGTAATCGTCATGTATTCGTTCGCGTGGCGTCGACAATCTTCCAACCAGGAGTTCAAGTTGTCAAACGTTTCTCTTCGGGAAACGTCGTAGACGAGCAAAGCACCGGAGGCACCTCGGTAATACGACCGCGTTATCGATCGAAACGATTCTTGGCCAGCCTATTCGTAATGTTTGTAAGTTTCGTGGTGGTCTTTAAACGTACTAGTACGTTTGAAGCGTAATAATAATAATAATAATAATCATACCGTGTCCCAGATTTGTAATTTAACCTGTTGATTGTTGATGGTCACCATGCGACTTCCGAATTCAACGCCTATGGTTAAATCGTGCACGCGCTGGAATCGTTTATCGGTGAATTGTAACAACAGGCAGGATTTGCCCACGCCTGCAAAAGAGGAAAGAAAGCAAAAAAAAAGCATGTCGTTATTGAATGATTTCGAGGCACACACCAAAAACGACGACCGTGTAAGAGAAAAGACGAAGACTATATAACTGTTTACCTGTGTCGCCGATTATTATGTATTTGAGCAGGTACGCGTAACTCATCTCTTTCGCAAACCCGCGCGACCCCCCGCAAAAGAAGTGACGCGAAGCGGCCCCCAAGTGCGCTCGAACGAAAAGGTACGACGATACTATGCGTTTGTTGGGTATCACACGACACTTTGAAGACCCAAGACGAAGAGAGAAAAAAAAGTGACGAGATTTTTGTGTGTAAAAGGGACAACAACAAAAGGTGGTGGTGGTGGTACAAAATGACTTTTCATCTACATCGTGCTACTCCCGCTACGAAAACATCTTTGACAAAAGCGATGATGATGATGATGCTCTGTTATTTTTGTCGCGCCTAACCTCCTTCTTGCCGAGAAGAAGCAGCTTTTGCGCTTCGCCCGT
>MDSZ01120422.1_pt1 | contig 21976 bp, 8 predicted proteins | sample 811201 | NCBI WGS metagenome assembly MDSZ01 (sample SAMN05326647, study PRJNA326480) | marine metagenome | isolation source: seawater | place: Indian Ocean: North | collected 2010 | reverse complement strand
TTTCCGGCAGGTCAATGATCTGTGGTGGCTCAGGTACATGTTCTGCAAAGATGGTGTCATACCTTGCGAGGTCGACCTCACCAGCGATAGAACGCCAGTCTGCATAATAGGCCGGTGCAAACCTGCGAATAAGCGGAGATATCTTTGTGCCAGAGTAATCACATATCCAACACTTGAACACATCTTTCTCTATATTTACTGATAATTTTAGTTTGTGGTGATTGCACTTTGGGCAGTGAAACTGGTGCTCGTCGTCATTAGACCAACAACGACCTAGGGCTTTCTTAAGTAGTTTGAGCTTCTCTGACAAGTTTATCTCCTGCTAACGCGATTATAATACTGTCGCACATATCTAATGTACCGGGCTTTGGATTTCCATGTTTTGTATATTGTATCTCGATATCAGGGTATTTGTCAATAATAAATTGTAAAACCTTTTCTTTTGCGTTGTCACCGCGTTTGATGCCAACGCCTGCTTGTTTCCGCGCTGATGAGGCTGCGATCATCTCTGGGTCTAAGCCGAATAAATCCCAGCACATCCAAGATACTATACCATTAAATCTTGATAATGTCGATAAAGTCTGCGCTGATGAAAATCCAGAGCGGAAGGAGTGAAGGGATTGTTCAATATAAATGTGAGAGATTTTGTATTCTGATGATAAAAATTCTAATTGACTTTTTACAAAGTGTGCTTTTTTATAAATTGTTGGAAAATACTTTTTGTTTCTTGTATCCCAAAAAGATGTTTTTAAAATTTTACCATCTTGAATTATTGTTGCTCCAGTGATTGATGTTGATATATCAAGACCTAGGATACATTCTGTTGAAGAGTTGTTCAATTAAAGACTCCTTTGCTTGTTTGCTTGGTGCAAATAACCATTGCCACATAAAAGTTGATTTTATTCTATTTATCTCTTTTTTTATAGACATTATTTGTTTTTCTATTTTTGCAACACCTTCCTCGTCAATTTCTGGTAGTTCCAAATCTAACTCTTTACATATCGTATACAAAGATGCGAAGTCTTCTTCCTCCAGTGCCCGGCGTGCTGTTTGATACATGTCTTTCTTTTTCTGCTTTTCCTCTTGCGATAGGTTCCCTAGTTTGTCCGGGTGCACTTCCTTTGCAATAGATTTAAACATCTTCTTTATTTTTGGGTCCACGTCTTTACTTGCTGATAATGTTTCTTCTGCTGGGGGTGGCTCTGGCTCCTCTTGTTGGTCTTGTGCCTGCTCCCTTGCTTCTTTTATCTTTTCTTCATTTTCGTCTCCTGTGCTAAGACCTTTATCTGAATCGTTTTGTTTAGCTTTTTCTGGAAAGTATTTTTCATTGAAGGCTTTTTGAAATTCCTGATCTGCATAGTGTGCAGTCTCTCTGGTTATTACAAGTTCTTCCTTGAGACCAGACAGGCGAATCATCAAGAACTTTGCTTTCTTATTCAGCAACATTCTAGAAGTCCATTCTGAGTTTAAATGTGTATTCTTTCAATTCTGTCTTTTTTACAGGATTTGCTAATGTTGCAATTGCTATGAGATTTTTATTTTCATCATATATACCGATTTTTGAAATGTAAGTTATATTTTCAAACTCTTCATTGTGGCCAGCAAAAGTTGATTTCTTAATATTTTTTATTGTACCAGGAGTCTCCCTGTATACCGACCCCTGAGATATAGATGCAGACAGTTGGTTTTGATTTTCTATAAATGTAGGATTATGTGAATAATTCAAGTCTCCTTGTTTTGCATGCGCCATCATAGTAATAGTAGGTATTTTGTTCGTGCCTCTAAACTTTACAAGATATTGTGAGTCATCATCTATAGAGTGTGCAGTCTTAGAAGAAGCCGCACCTGGTTCGGCAATGCCTGTACCAAAAGATAGCCAATTAGGTTTAGAATTTACACCACTGAAGTACCCATCCTGATGTGTTGCGTGCAAATCCCACGAACCAGTAAGCACAAAGATGCCATAATCATATAATGCAATTCCAGCTATAGATCCCGAGTTTATTCCATAAGTTTGTATCAGTTCTCCATTCTTTTTCGTATCTTGGAGTCTTGCCACTAATGTTCCTGTCAAGTAAAAATCTAATTGCACCGAACCTTTTTCAACTTCAGATCCGTAGAAGATAGATGGGACACAAATTAAATTTACATTTGATGTGCCCAACGAACCATATGAAAACCTTTCACTAAGATCATCACTATGATTGATTGGATTCTCTAATGCTGTGATATATTTTTTATTTGCATGAACTGCAGGCGCTTGGTTTCTAAAGTCAATAATTTGATGCTCTGTCCCTGAAGGTACGTATATTCTACTTATACTGGCAGAGTAAGGATAGGGCATTGTTGTTGAGTCTCCATAAGCTGATCCTGCGAAGTCAGAACTACTAACAGTTTTAAAGGTTGTTCTATTGCCATCCTTTGTCATAAAAGCTCTTACAAGCTTACCAGATGGTCGATTGACATTTAGCTCATATAAAGATATATGACCTTGTGAGACGTGGTTTATTGTATTTGAAAAATTACCACTTTTAGCAGATTCGCGATTATAATAAGTGTCCCCAGAATATATAAAGAATTCAACTTCTGGATGTGCTTCGATGGTATTGTAAAACACATCATCTCTTGAAAACTTCTTGAAAGACATTTTTAGTAATCCAAACGCACTCTCAGTGTCAGTTCGTTTGTTGGATCTTTTCGAAGTGGTTCAGAAAGCTTTGCCACTGCAAGAAGCTCATTGTCGGCAGCGTACAAACCAACAGTTGTAACATATGATCGTGGGGCAGCAAGTATGTCATCACCCTTTACTCTAACCTTTGATCCTGAAAGATATGTTGGATTAGAACTATAGTTGAACTCGTTGTGACTCGCTCTACAAAAATAAATTGTTGAGTTAAGTTCAGTTGTATTATTGAACGAAAGATCAATTATCTTGTTTCTAATACCATCACAAATGTTAGTTATTGTAGATCCAGTTGCACTTGAATTGGTACTTCCGGAACCAATCAGTAATTGTAAGGTGCGACCACCGGCGTCAAATGTTGGTGAAATACCCGGAACATTAGCACCCTTAGTTGCTCGGAGGAATCCTCCTGGGCGATTCGGAGAACCTGTCTGAAATAGAGATGCTGTGATCGCGGCAACGCCTGCTTGATAAAACAAAACCCCACATGGCCTTAGATTGTTTGTAGCATCCAGTGAGGCTGTCATCATTTTATTTGAAGCAGATGCATATAGTATGCCGTATTCACCGGCAGGTGAATTTACAAAGTATCCATCAGATCCGCTAAAGTCTGTGATTGTTGCTGTGTATGTTGACGATGCGGTAAAATTACCGAGCCCAACTTTTAAGTTGAAAGAACCTTTCTTTATTTCATCTTTTACTAACAAGCGAGAAAAATTCAAAAATATTGTTTCATCCATCTTGCCGGTGCCATTTGCACTAAAATCTCCGTCGGCGTCAAACCTTCTTATATTTCCATTTAAATCATATCCATTTAGGATTTGTGCCATTTGGTTGTAAACATTTACCTTTTTTGAGATATCAGTAATAGCCGAAGATGATAAAGATGAACTTGGGGAAATACCCACTGACACATCAAAGATGTGATTTGCTGAAGAACTTAGGTAAGGATAGTCATATATCGATTCATACATGTTGTGAGAAAACACTTTTACATTCTTCTCTCTGCCGTCCGATGCTTTGTTATAAGTACCAGACACTAAGGCGCCTGTTATTGGAATTGATTCGTGCAGAAGTGTACGGGTTGTAGTTCTATCTGCGCTGCTAAATGGTTTGAAAAATGTGCCTGCTGACATGGTTATCTCCTAATCTAAATCTTCTTTATTATTCTGTATGGTATATCAATTGAGTATCCTGTAGTCACACCTACAACATTTACAATTGTATCTATAAATTTGTAAGACCCACCAGCCAGAGTAGTCCCACCCGTAGTTGCTGTTATTGCGTCTGAGCTGGTTTTGCCAATCTCGTCAAATAACGCTTGTGATTGTTGCACCTGTATTGATGTTTTAGGTGCAATGCGCAATCTGGGCCCAACAGGTCCGTTGAACACCTCTTTTGCTTCTATGTTATTTAGGTCCGTTTGGCTCAAAGCCCCATCTAAAAGTCCGGATCTGTAACCTTCAGTTGCACCAAAGACTGCAGGGTCTGTTGTTGATAGGTAGTACGTGGCAATTGCATCGTCATCAACAAAGGAATTTTGTCTTGCTACATAAACACCATCTTCTGCATTACCTTCTGTTTTGTCCAATCCATATAGTCTCAACAATCTATGGTCCATTCTTATAAGGTATGCTGTTTCAATCAAATCATCTGGCATATCTGTAGAGATTGGAGGGTTGCCTTCTGTCTCTAATCCCTGATCAATTATAGCAGCCCTTCTGGTTGAGTTTCTTGTTGGGTTGACTGTTCCAAACTGAAAGCCTTGTGCTAAAGTTATATTAGTCCCAAAGTGATTTGCTGTAGTCTCGTCAGCTAAAATATGATAACCACCGTACGTAGCTATGATTCTTGAATCAATAGGTTTGCTGAGTAGCGTGTTTACTTTGAAAAGAGGCATGTACAAAATATTGTTTCTGTTTATTGAAAGTAACTTTGTTTTCATAAGAGATGTATTATTTGTAAAAGCTTCCAATATTGGAGTTTGCATTATTTGCAAATCTGAGAATGCTGACCCAGAAGGGTGATTCGCATTGAATAATTTGTAATTTATTTCTTCGTCGCCAAAAGCAAATTTTACGATTCTAAATTCTCCTCTCGACATCCTTTGACGTCCAGCATCTGTCAGGACTGCATCGAGTATAATATCTCCCGAGTTATCTAAAAAAGCCATGTGTTATTCCTCTTTCAATAAAGCTACTAATAATTAGTAGAGCATTTTAATAAATTCTTTTTTATTTGTCAAACAACTAGTCGCATACTTTTGGATTCTCAGCTGCCTCTTGAGCTTGAGATACCTCTTGTTTGTTTCTAGTAAATCTTTTTCGATTGAATTCAAAATTTATATCAACCTTCTTACCTGAGGCTTTTGATATAATTCTTGCTTTGAATTTTCTACCCCAAACAGAATTCTTACTATTGCCAACAGTCATTGGGTACGAGGGTACAGTAAGAGCAAATTCTCTAGAATCTATTGGCGGATAGGGTGTAAACCTCAAAGACCTCTGTTGCATATTTGGCATTATTTCCAAAGCTGATCCAAAGCTTATTTTCATCTTGTCTTCTTCCGGTGCCTTCATATCGTAAACATCAAGGTCCATGTATATGCCATTTTTATAGCTCACCATTCTTATTCTGTAAACATCGGATGGGTTTGATAGTCCATCTCCATCAAACTCTCTAAATATATAATAATAATCTTTGTTGGGCTCAATAGAGTCTTCCATGTACAAAAATGATTTTGACATTGGAATGACCTCTTTTACATAATCACTGTCTGAAAAATCATCATATGATGATGGTGCAGAGGATAATCTAAATATCTGAAAATACTTTGGTAATGAATCATTTTTATAAATTATCTTACCTTCACTATCAGGTGTTTGAGCTGCTAACATATCGTTCATTATTCCTGCATCTTCTGGCAATATTGATCTAGGTGCTTGCCTCTCTTCTCCAAAACTGGTCTGTACTAAAATCTGAAATTTATCATCTACTCCTTGGAATGGTAGAAAAGATACTTGTGGTGCCATCGGTGGCTTTGGACAAACTGACACTATTCTTTCAAAAAATGGTGCCTCAATAATTCTCAAAGTTGGATAAGTTATAGTTTCATAGTTGACTTGAATTTCTTTCTGACCTCTTTCAATAAAGTCTTGAGTTCTTGGTCGTTCGGTCGAAGTTATTGAACCCACAACAAAATTTAAAGATCTAACTCTGTAAAGATATTTAGCGCCGAAGACAACTTGTGTGTCTATAAACTTGAACTCTTTTATCTGATCACTATCCATAAAATAAAATTGTTGTATTGGTTCTGGCATTATTTTTTCGCCAACCATGATATGCTTACTAATCCTGTACCCTATCATTTCCGAATAGCATTTCTCTCCTTTCAAAATGTCTCCATACGATCTTATCCTATCTTGACCTAGATAATTGAATAATTTACCAACAAACATTTTAGTTTTTATAGAATCTATAAACTTTCGAATACCGGGCGTATCAGCATACTCAAAAGAAAGTGGATACTGATTCTTATCTATCTGATCAGAATAAAAATCAATTGGCCTATTCTTAACAGTATCATCAAAATGATTTAACATGTTTGCAGTTGTTCTTTCAGATATGAAACTATTCCAAACTTTATTTACATCACTTTCCATTTTTTTTATTTCAGATGGATCTATAATACCTTGACCGTCAAAGTCCGACTCTGATAACACAGTTGAGACTGGATCTGTTTGTAGCAAAGCAATTTCAGACGTCGATTGAGCATACCCAACATCCACAACATTTTCGCTAGTCAGATACTCTAGTATATGTAAGTCCATGCCCATTTCATGTATTATGCTTGATATAAAGGATCCTTGCTGAGTATTTATTGATATTTCTACATTGTTACCGAAACCTCTGGCAGGAGATTTATTTGCTTCCTGCATTTCGATAACTTGTTGACATGGAAACTTATATATATTCGTTGTTGCATCACAATCTATATTTGTGTACATTTGGTTTGGGTCAGATACAATACTTTCAATTTCTTGAGCAATCTTATTTGCCTCCTGTGTTGTCTCTGCTGCGAGTTGTAGTTTGAATTTTTCTTCCAATAACTTGTTGATGTTCTTGGACTTGTGATACGCACTATACAAGTTTGGTAACTGAATTTCTAATACTCCTTCTGGAGTCTTAGAGGTTGCAACAATGTTTATATCAGCTGATGTAAATTGGGAAACCTGCATTTTATCCAGCTCCGATTTAAAGAATGGTTGCTCTGCAGAAAATACAGTATCTGTACCTTGAACTTCATCAGTGGAAATGCCTAGTTTATAAATTTCTTTTTCGTCACCCGAAATTCCAGCTTCGGAAGCGCCTAGGACATAAGCTACAACTTTTTGCATTGAAAAATAGCCGGGGCTTTCATTTACAGGAAACATTATACTATACTCAGAGATCCAAGATTTTTCAGATGGTATAAACTGCTCTTTCATATTTTGAATATAATATGGCATCTCAAGATTGCTTGAAAGTGTTTTTTTATAGTTATTGGGATTTACGAACTTTAGTTCATTTGTGTCCGGGTGTATTGTCCAAAATTTACCAGAGGTATACCTAAAGGGGTGACTTTCAGTGCGATCTGTATTTATAACTGCATCTGTTTCAATTGGTAAGGTCATAGCTGGATAAGACAGCGATCTTTCTTTTGCTGCATTTGGTAACCAAATATTTGAGTCAAACAGATGTGTGTTTATTAAAGTTACCTCTCGGTCTGCACCAGTAATTTCAGAAATTATATTCTTCTTAGGAACTAGGAATGGCAGTGGCTCCAAAAGCTCAGTATCTATATCTGTTTCTCCATCTCCAGACTTTTTGTTTATTTCGTCAGAATCCTTCTTCTTGTTAGTATTCTTTTTATCTTCTACATTCTTTTTCGATTCGTCTGTTATTTCAGCACAGGGATCTAGATTTTGCAACTCCCTTAGTCTTCTAACTTCGGCGCTTCGTTTGGCCATTTGCTCTTTCATCTCTGTAGGCATAAGGTCCCAAGATTTTTGTATTGCTGCCACTCTGTCAAATTGAAGTACTTCAGAACTCATCCATTTATCTATTGCAGATACTAATTCCCCCATTCGGGCTGTATCAGATACTGAAGTGCCAATGAGGTCATCTCGAAGTGCATCCATAGTCGCATTTAGACCTGATCCGGTATTGGAATCTGCAGAAGATTCTCTTATGTCGCTTACGCCTGCCGGGCGGTAGTTGGGGTGTTTATCTCTGTCATATTTAAAGTAGCGATCATATTCTCCGGTTGCCTTACTAGTAGGAGAAAACACACCAACTTCTTTTTTGTAAGAATCATATTCTGCCTGGTCTAGTGCACAATATTCTTTTTTGTCATATTGTATAATCCCAAATGTACACTTAAGTTGTGTTGATTGCTGTCTACTGCTAGCATCTTCATCTTTTTTCGGTGGTTCTGGTACGTAATCACTTTGGCCTGCTGGTGTGTACTTTGGATGTGTAGGCCTGGTATTAAGAAAATAATGTTTATTAAACTGGCCACCCGAAGTGGCGTTAGCTTTCTCATCGAATTTACCACGAGCGTTGATAAAGTCTTTATATTCTTCTTCGCTTACTGCACAAAATTTTTGACTAGGGTCGTGATAAGGGTAAATTATTCCATATTTACAGTTCTGTTCCTTAGAAGAATATGTGGATTGACCCTGACTACTAGCACCCTTATTATCAGTCATCGGTCCTTGATAATGAGGGTCCTTATTATCTGTTGCTTTTTGTGTTTGTTCTGCTCTTTTTTCGGCTTCTTTATCTTTTTTGTCTTTTTCATCCTTTTGTTGTGACGCAGACGTATTTTGCTGTTTCTTTTGTTCTTCTTTCTTTGCAGGTTGCGAAGAAGAAGTTTGCGCAGGCGGTTTATAATTATTATATGGGGCCTCTTTAGCAATTGACTTATAACCCTTATTGATGTAATGATTTTTGAAAAAATTATTAACATGCGAAGGTTCTCTCGAAGGTATAAAAATACCGGCTTTTCGGGAGTAGATCCGCGCATCTGATTCTGTCTTTGCACAATAAACATATCCATCTACAGAATTTACAACTATGCCAAATCTACATTGTGGATATTTTGGATCATAATTCGGACCCCTTTGTTCCTCAGTTTTCTTTTGCTCTTGCTTTTGCTCTTGCTTTTTCTCCTCTTTTTTCTCCTGTTTTTTTGTTTGTGTTGGTGGTGGCTCCTTCTTCTTTGCATTCTGCGCTTTATTTGATGCATTCTTTGCTTGTGAACTTTGCTGTGGAGCCTTTACCTCTTTTTTGACCGTAGGCCCCGATACAGTGTTTTTATTAAGTGCTGTGCCATATCCAGTGCCGCCCATTTTCTTATGATAGCTCATCAGTATTTACCTCCCGGACCTTTGAAAGGAGTTCTTGGTTTTGGCTTTGATGGTGATGGTCCCAACCTGTTTGTTCTTTCTTTTATATTTTTCTTGCGAGAAGTAGACATTCTTGATCTTGATGTTAGTCCCTCGACTTGCTTCGCTTGCTTGCCTCTCACTATATCTTTCACTTTCATAAATCCTACATTGTTAGTTGCAATAATATCTTTATCTTTTTTTATTGGCTTTGCTTTTACCATAACTACATCTTCGATTGCATCTATTTTTGTATCTGCTTTTGCTAGTGGCGCTGGTCTGAAATTAGACTTTTTCTTTAATTTTGCTTTAGATAAAAAGCCTCCAGATACATCCATGGTTGCTGCTTTTTCTTCGAACAAGTCATAATCCGAACGTATTGGTGGTGCATAATTTTTTAGTTTTTCAATAGGTTCTTGTATCACTCCTTTTTTTGCTTTTGTAAATTTAGACTTTTTGTCTTTTGGTTTTTTTTCAAACTTACTAGAAGCTGATACAACTGATAATACTTTTTGCACAATACCTGTTTTCTTATTTTGTTTTTGAGATTTTGATTGTTTTGAAAATACTTTTTCATCTTCTTTCATATTCATAAGCTTTTGCTTTTCATATGAAAGATTATCTTTTGCTTTTTTGCTAATGTCTGCACCAACTAAACTCTTGGTCTCATACTCAGAAGATCCTGCTGATTTTACATTTTTTGACTTAGCAGTAGATACATTTTTTGACTTAAGTGCAGAGGTCACTGATTTCAGCTTTGGCATGCCAATTGAAGTCCCAGATTTCGCAGGAATCTGGTGTAGTGAAATTGCTTTTTTACTTATCTGATCCTTAGTTTTTGACGGTGCTGTCTTGATCAATTGGTTAGTCATAACATTACTAATGGCTTTTTCTTTTCTTGGCAAACTGTCGTATTCTCCCAAAGTGACTACTGTCTTTATTTTGGACTTTACAGAAGCTATAATTGCAGATGGCTTTACTGTTATTGGAATGCGACGTTCTTGTAGTGCTTCAGCTGGTCTTGTCAATAAATGTAGTGGTGATACAAATGACCTAATAGGTGATTTAGTCAAAGGCAAAGCATTTTGAAATGGCGAAGGTGCTGAGCGTGGTGGTGGTGGTGGCAGAGCTGACATGGCGCGTTTCAACATTGCTAAGTCGTCGTCTGCCCTCAAAGCGTCTACTTTGGACTGGTCACTATGAGATGTAACATCTACTATTGATGTTATTGCTTTTGATATCAAAGAGTCCAGTGTATCCCTAGGTGAGATACCCTCATCTTCCAATTCTTCAAATTCTTCAATTTCTTCTAAATCTTGTTGCCGCTGCTCGCGCTGCGATGTAATAGCCTGAAGTGCGTTTATAAATTCATCCTCAACATCATAAGATGCCATAATTGCGCCGTCGACAAATGATTCCATTACAACATCTAAATCCTCTTCAATGTACAATATGTCTGGTGCCTTGTCTGTAGGAGACGCATGCACCGTAGAATATTGATAATCTGATAACAGTACGTTGTCTATTGTTGACGATGTGCTAACAGTCATGGACTGTTTCTTATCCCTATTTATCAACCCAACATAAAGTGATAGTAGATTATTACAATTTACTAAAAAAGCTTGAGCTTCAATCAACCCACCTTTTTGTGATGGTTTTATTGATTTAGCAATATGACCTGATACTTGAATCTGGCTGTGTCCCGCCAGAAGTCTGGCCATGGCAGTGTAGCGCTTTATCAATCTCTCAATGTCTGGCTCAAACTCTCTTTCCGCATATTCTATAAATGAATTAGTATATTTTTCTGTTCTTAGATCATAACTTCCTAAGTCTAACTGTGTTATGTTTTGGCCCTCGCCTCTATCTATCCTATTTTGAAATTCAGGATTAAAAGGTCGCGATGCAAAGTTTAGAAACTTTTTATATTCTTTTATATATTTTTGAAATTCAGTAACCATTTGTATCAAAGTTCTCTTTATATTATCCTCTATTGACATTTTAATACTGTACGTGTAATTTCCAAAATTTATATCTCTATACAATTCGTAGTCTCTTATTTCAAAAGTTCTAGAAACTTCATCAAATGCATCCTGTATTGGGATTTCACAGATAGTAGCTATTGGCCTAACATGACTGGTTGTTTCCGAACCAAGAGTTGGAGCAATCCCTAGTATATTACTAGGGTCTCCCTGTTTGGCTCTTTTATACCATTTTGGTTCAGGATGTATAGAGTACTTTAGAGCTTTCTTAAATCTGCCTGAATTTATGTCAGATGCAGTTCCCATAAATCTTCTTATTTGATTTGTGTCAAAATCTCCATAAACAGCCACGCCAACTGGGTTGTTTTCTGTTGGATGGTTGGTTAGTCTTTTTCTGTAGGCCGACAGACTTAAGATCTTACATTGAGACATTACACTCATATCTGTCACCATATTGTTCCCATCAAGCATTATTGGCCCATTTTTCTTTAGCATCTCAAGAAAAAATCCATATTTAGATTGTGTTCTCATTATTTTATCAAACCGAGCCCTAAATGAAGTTGCCTGATATCCTTCTAAATCAGAATCAGGGGAGTGGGTTTTTATCCAACTTGTCGCATCTTCGAACATTTTTCTTGCTGGCTGGTTCTTTGGGTTTTCAAAAAAAGATTTCATTATCAAGCTAGCGCCTGCTCTGAGGTTTAGTTCGTGCTCACCTAGTGATAATTTTGAAGTCCTATATACTCCTGAATTGGGGTACGCAGCCATAAGAAGATCTCCTTCATCTTCTAACAAATTTATTGTAGATGCGCCATAATATCCGGTGCTTTGAGGCTCTGAGAGGAAAAGCCTAGACGTTATCTTATTATTAGGCACCTCCACTGCAGTTAGTCTTGGCATCGATGCCATGTCAGGGTGGTCGGCGGGGCCGCCCATATATCCTATATATCCTCCAGGGCCCTCATTGTTTGGGCCATGATAGTGGTAATCTCCTAAATACGGAGTACCATCACCAGTCGTAAGTATCGTTTTGGTCTCTGGGATAAATGTTTTTCCGTTTTCATCAGTATCTAGCAACAAGCTATACGACAAATTTCCTCCATTTTCTAACATTTCTGCTGAAGTGCCCCAACCAAAGGAAGAGCCAAAATCTTCTTTTAGCCCCTGAATGTCTAAATAACTAAAACCCACTAACTCTACTTTTGAAGATTTCATCTGATCAGGCCTAATTTTTACTTGGGTAATATCAATATCAAACGAAAAAAACATATCTGATAAGTTTTCTGAATCTAAATCTAAAACAGATGTTGTTGTAATATTGTCCTCTGAATATTCTTTTATTTCTTTTAGAGAAATTATTTTATGTGGAAAATTTTCTGTAACTACGCTTGTCCAATTTTCTAACTTTGTATTCCGCAGACGCGCAAGGTGTATATTTTTTATTCTATTTTTTGAGGATGACAATATAGAAGAATCTATTTTGGGTAGTTCACCAATGGTAATATTTTGGCCATTTGAAGTTCGATAAGTAATAACTGGCTGATCATACAAAACAAAAAATATTATTTTAACATAAGATGAGACCACATCTTCTTTCATCCAAAATGGTACTTCGTCAGTTTGTCTGGATCTAATAGAACATTTTACTTCTAGATTCCTTTGCTCGATGGCTATCGAGTCAGTAACCACAAATGGCATAAAATTGTTTCCATACATATCTAATAAATCCTAATTTGTAAAAAAGTTTTCTGTTCTTCTCTTATCCAACGGTACTGATTTGGCATCTTTATCTGTCTTTATTTCAAATAGCGCGAAAATTTCATCTGGATCTTCGAGCTTAACTAGTCTAGTTTCTTTTAAAATTTCTTTGGTGTTTGTCACTGTTCTGTCTTCTATTACTTCATATAATTCAACTTCAAAATTATCATCTGTAAACGGTACGTTAAATTCATCTACAGACAAAGAAATCAATTCTGGTTTTACTTCTATTGATGTTTTGTCTAAAAAGGTAACTATAGGTTTTGAAAGGTCTATATATGTTTCACTGTCATAAAAAGCACCTGGGTTATCTATCTGGTTTCGCTTATCCGTAATTACCTCATATGTAGCATTTATATTAAGTTGTGGTATCTTCGTATGTATACCAGATTGAGTCAAATATTGGATTGGACCAGTGTCTGTAAATTGACTTGTGTGAGATTGAATTGTGTAATAAGGCTGCTGTTGGCTGCCCGGGTCGCACATATACAGAGGACACTGAAGGTGTTTTTCTTTTTCTATTGGATTTTCATTTCTTTGTAATTCTACAAAAACAGGTCTCAAACCTTGCTTTATCTTTTTTGTTTCTTCATCAAACCTAGTTTCCACGCCACTTATTAAATGTTGTGTATCTAATGTTAGGTCAAGTTTTATCCTATCTTCAGAAGCGTTTTGATTTTCAGAATATCCCGTATATTTAGTGTCATATATAATAGAATCGTCAAAAAATCTGTAATAAACAGGTTGAAATACTCCTCTGAGTAAAGATCCTTTTCCAAATTGTGTAAGCTTTAGATCTATTACATCTTGATTCTTATCTTTGAATGCCATGTTTATTCTCTCTGGTCGTCAACTCTTGGTAAAAAGTCTACTTTTGTACCAATCTTAACTAGTTCTACCATCGAAAAGTAATCATATGGCCAATTGAAACTGTACTTAAGTTTTAGACCGTCTACGCCAAGTTTTTCGTTTTTAACTGGGTCGACGTTCGCATACTTATAAAAGTAACCACTGTCTTTTATAGAGGTGTTGAAAACTTTCTTACCGGAAATTTTACCGGGTAAAGAGTCTCTTTTGACTTTTGCAAGATCTTTTTCAGCCCTAAGTTTGACTTTGAACACCATCCATCGAACATCATTTTCTAAAAATTCTTTTCTTGATTTTTTGTTCATAACAGTTTTATCAAAATCTAAAAAGTGAGAAACATATTGTACATCAGACTCAAGATCGAACATATCTTTGTTTGCACTGACAGATGAATATCTAGCTTTTGCTGTACTGGCTGCAGAAGTTGGAGATATATTTTGCCAAATGTTAGCTAAGTCTTGAGCATTCATCTTGGCCCGAAACTGAAAGATGTACATCATTGGCATGAACTTGTTTGCTAATTTTGGATATGTATAAAAATCAAACTGAGGTGGCATTACATATTTTTCCATCATTCTGAGTTGGTACGCTAAGAAGCCAAGCTTATCCTGTTGTGGATTTTCATAATACTTTTCATATTCATCTTCTGTTAGTGCTCCAATTCTTAGTGCTTTCTTGATTTTTTTGTTATACTTTTTCGCACCATCAAGAGAGTCACGATCCATAGAAAAGAACTGAACCCTTCCTTTTTCTGTAGTATAGTATGGCATAGCAACAACAGCCTCTGAAATATTTTTCTCTGGAGATAGTATGCCAGGTGATGCTTTTGTAGATTTGCTGCCCACCGTAGTGAACCCTAGCAATCTTGATAATTGCTGATCATCTGGTAGCCCTTTTACTTCTTGAACTGATAATTCGTAACCCTGAGATATATCTGGTACTGACCCATATTGATGCCACATTCCAGAAGAGGCCGTGAGATAAGCTTGAGAGGTCGCTAAGGAACTAGTAAAATACTCTGTCCATGTTCTTTTTTGCCACGGAGAGCCAGTTGTTTGATACACTTCATTGTTGTCCAGTCTCAATGCGGAAGCTTCAACATTAGAGAATTGAATTAATGGAGTCTCCCATTTTGTTTGGATAACCCAGCGTTTTCTATTGGTCCTAGCTGCATCACCGTCGTCTTCCTCTCTCTCATATTGAACAAATGATTTTAAGTCCAAGGAAGCTGAGAGTGACATTGCATGATTATAATTTGCATTTTTATACCTGTCGCTTGTTGCATTGCTAGGTGTATTTTTGAAATTGTAATAAGTAAATGTACTGTTTTCCCAAATCTCATCTAAACCGTAAGTACCAGCTGTGCTGTTGTTGTAAGTAATTTCTACATATGGTTCTGCATTTACATCCAAAAACGGAGGATGAAATGGGGCGAAACCGTGATTGTGATTTTTTGTAGTTGTGCCGGCATCTACTAGTTTGCTTACTGTCGTTGGGTCTTCGCCACCTTCAAAGGCACCAGTTGTAGGATAGCTTGGAAGATAGTGTGTCATCGAATATTGATCTACGGAAGAGGTAGCCACTTGTAATATGTTTGTTCTTCCTGCAGCGCCGGCGGCGCCTGTTTGAAACAAGCGTAACCCCTTTCTAAGGTATAGTGTTTTGTTGCTTTTGGTTACTCCTGGAGGGAAATCATTTATATTTGCTATTCTCCGGAAAGTTGTTTGTGCGGACACACCAGAACCAGATTTATGAGATTGAACCTGTAATGCTGCTGCTATCAATTCAGTTATTGCAGAAGATCGGTTTGAATCCAGGAAAATACGACCCAACCTAAAAGGGTTTCGTGTTGAATATAAGTTTGGAAAATTAGTTTTTATACTTGATAGATCAATATAACATTTTTTGTCTTTTATATACAGGTCTCCATACTGCGATACATTTCTAGTGGTTTTAGCAGTTTCCACTGCTGTGGTTATGTTTGTTTTTGAACCTGGTATACTTGTTGCTGATTTTACAAATCTAATCGATGCATTTCCACCATTTGATCCAGTGACAGCAAAACCTGGTAGTGCATTATCTGTAGAACCAGAAGGTAAATCGAAATTATAATTTGCGAAGCCAAAATCTTTGGTGGCAGATGAGCCAGATATTGTAATGCTCTTTGTTTGAGTTTGTGAAAAAGTAAGATTCTTCCCTTCATCAACAGGTGGCCCGAATGCTGAGTGTCTATCATACATCTTTATATCTTTATTCTTTAGATACACTCTCATCTTGTAGTCCGTATTTGCTTTTGTTTTTATCTCTACCTCATCAGACTCTAAGGTTGCAACAGAAGAATCTTCTAAGAAAAATTTTACTGTTTCTGCACAAAAATTATTAATGGCCATCTTATAAGGCAACAAGCTTTCACTCAAAGGTTTCTTTAAGGAGAACTCTCCTGCATTCAGCAGCCTTTCATTTCTAGTAGAATTCAACTGGCCAAAATTATAAGGATAGTCAAAAAGTCTAGATGTCTCTGAATTTCCATAATAAATACTTGCGCTTGGATGAGGTTCGTTATCTACTATTTGAGTACCAACTAAACTATCTGGACTTAGTAATTCTTCAAAAGTTATTCTCTTGTATACCGAACCACTTAGACGTGGAATACCCGCGTCGATTGTGTTACTAACTAAAGATCCCGTAAACATTGTTAGAGAATGTAGACTATTATCAAAACTAGTGACAGGGGTCTGTTTTGTGGCTATTGATGTAGCAAAATTATTAGTAACTGTTGTGAGGTCTGCAGTTTTGCCAAAAAGAGGATAATCAACTGCCATACCACTTTTTATTGAATTAAACAAAATCCCAGGTGCCATCAGTGGTTTTATTGTTTGCTGCAGGTTTGCTCGAATCTTTCTATCTAAAAGTGCGGCTACACCAAGATCTTCACTGGATACTCTAGAATCCTGAGCTGTATTTGTAAAAGAGAATTCTGGCATATAACCTTTTGCAAATAGTTTTGCTATCTGTAACACTCTTTCAGCCGGGTAAAAGCCATAATACGGTGTAAATTTCATTGCGGCCTGGCACTTTAAAGTTATCCTCAATGGATCAAGATCGTTTGATGCTTGCTCTTCATCCAAGTGTGACAACACCGGTTGAAAATATTTCATGAAATCAGAGGTTGCATATGTTTTATAAAAAGAAGAACCTATTGCCACATCACCATTTGCATTTTGATACAAGGCACCGGTTAGTGATAAGTAATTATTTCTAATGTTAGCCGATTGATCAAACCTACTTTTTTTGTTATTGATAGTGTCTTCTATGAACTCACTAATTCTAAATTCTGGTACTATTGAATGGTCTTGTCCTAAGAGCCTTATTGATTCTCTATGGTCTCTGTAAGTGTCTGCAAATGGATACACCCCTGCTTGTGTGCCGGCTTGCCATTCAGCTTCTCCAGCTAAAACCTGTCTAGATCCGTATGTTTGAGGTATACGTCTATTATAAAGTGGTGCAGGCGGTGGTGTGCCATGTACGGTGTTTATTCCTAGTCCAAATATACTATAGTCGTTCTGAAGAACACCTTCACCGCTTAGCCCTTGAAGTCTCTCCTCCATAAACACTTCGCCTTCCGTAAAATAAGACGAGGTTATTGATGTTGGTAATATATCAAAATTTTGCCTGGAGTCCAGTGGCCAGGTAGAACTTTCTATGTGGTGAAATCTATCCGGAAATAAGCTAGAATTTGAATCAATTGCATCTACAAAAAACGGGTTAGTTTCCTTATAATTATCTTTATTGACTGTAATGTCAGGGTATATGTCTCCGCCGACACCGGCTTGTACCAATGAACTCCCATATACATTTGATCCTGTTAGGCGTAAAGATCGATTACTCCTGTTTAGCTTCCACCCAAAAAAGTCAAAGTTTTCTCTCAAGCGAACCTTGGATAGGTAAGTATTTTCCTCTCTAGGAAAAATATCCTCTACATAATTCATTTCAATTGTAACACCATCCTCTTGAGTTATACTTCTCTGCATGCTAATTATAAGCTTCTCAAACTGATGGTCGTATACTTCTATAGTGTTTAGTTCTTCATTTAGATCAGGATTTGCAAACATTGTCATTTCATTTTGATATGTTTTTCTCAATAAAAGAAGCCTATTGTCAGGAGCCCTTTCTGCTACCCCGTCCTCTTCTGGTCTCAAAGTAGTCAACAAGCTATATGAATCATCTTCAAAATTCCAAGCATTTTCTTCCTCTTCTTGTGTCAAGAATGCATCTTCGTTTATTAGCCTTATTCTATCAAATGAAAGACCTCCTGCTACCCGGTCGTGTAATGTGATTGTCATGGGCGCGAAACGGTCTGTCACTACTGGTTCTGTAAAATTAGTTACCGTTTTTGCTATAGTTCTCTTGGTAGTTTCATTTAAATTTGCTAGTTTTGCAGTACGGTCGAATTTGTAACTATCAACAACACTAGGAAAAAGCTCGTTTCCTCGTTTTGATAGAGAGATGATATTCTTCTTTCTATGATCTATAACTATTGGATTTTCTGACCCTCTTACCTGTTTCCATGTTGGCCACGAATATGGACTCAAAATATTTTGTAAATATGATCCTGTTGCGCTTGTCGATATTATTGTATTTGAATTAGCATCTATTGTAAACTTTTCTGATGTATTAGGTGGTGACCACAACGTGTTTGTAAGTACTGGTGTGTAGATACTACCATTTGTATCTGGTCCGAACTTTACAGAGCCTTTTTTATCAACTAGCATATACCCATCACCGGAGAATGATCCTGAATTAAATCTGGTAAATGGTAGCCAAAAAACAGCGTCGTTATATAATGACGAATTTGCAAATTGTAGTGGATCACCTTGTTCTATTGTTAAATCTGAAACGTTATTTTTTAGGTTATATAGGTCTTGTACTTCTGTTTGAGACAGCTCTTTATCGAAAAAAGACAAATTAGAAATATATCCACGATATTTATTTTCTTCGTAGAGAACCACTTCAACATCACCTATCTCAAAAGTTCGCTTGTTATGGCTTGCTCTACCAGCCATGCCAGTATAGGCACCTGGCTGGCCAACGGCCGTTCTTGAAGCAAAGGGCACAGAATCAATAATAGGCTCTCCGTTTACATATAATTTTATACCATTTACATCTTTTGTTGCATCATATGTTCCAACTAAATGATTCCATTTTCTATTTTTTATTTTATTATTTATTTTTTGTCCAATATGTTTTTGTGCTGTTCTATGAAAAACACCGCGTGGACGTGACGCAAATCCATATACAGCAGAGTCGTGGCTTCCACTATATATAGAAAACAAAGCGGTTAAGTATTCTGGCTCATTTGAGCTAGCACTAAGAAACAAAAAGTAATTATCTGGGTTATTGAATAACGCAATGCTTTCCCAGGATGAAGTTCTAGTATTCTTGAATTGTATTTCTGGTTTTATCCAAACTTGAAATGAAAATGGTTGATCATTTTCAGAACCATCTACAAAATATAAATCAGAATTATCTGGTAGTGCACCCGATAAAGATGCTTGTGACAAACCTTTAAAGTACATAGATTGTATGCTGTTGTGGTTTTTTCTAACAGGACTATTCCTATAGGCAACTTCTTTTATAAGTTGGGACTCCGATTGATAACTTTCTCTTGATGGTATTATACTTATCTTTTTGAAGCCCCATTCATTTACATAATCTTTTTCTGATACAATCAATATTCTAAGAGCGGTTACTTTTTTGTTTTCAGGGTTATTGATTGGATTGGATCTAATCTTTGAAAAACTATCTGACGATGAAGAATATGCTTTGATAGATGATGTTCTCCATGCACTGTTGCCTAACTTGTATTGCACTATAAAAAATCCAGATGGTGCATGGTCTAGACCATAACTTGCATTAGCTAACTTTGAACTATCACTGGTTCCCGATATTACATCTAATTCTATAATAAATTCTGGAATTTTCTGCGACACTTCTGAAGTTAGCTCTATTATTCTTACTTTATTTCCAACTTCTCCTGCTAGTGAGGAGGGTACATTTGATATTTCCCCAAAGAAAGAACTATCACCAACTGACAAGAATGCTCTCGATTCAGCAGGTCCCCCTATTTTAGGGCCTCTTAAAGACTTATTAGTTTCTGAAGTTCTACTATATCTAAAAACTGTTGCTGTTGTATCGTCTGTTATATCTTCAGGGTTGTTGTTTGCAAGAACACTTAAGGTTGGTGCGCCCACAGCTAATTTTCCACCTTTGGCCACTAAAGAAGAACCTAAGCCAGCATTACGGCCCGGGCGTCCAGAAAAAAGTTTTCTTTGAAATACAAATCCTGATCCGTTGTCGGATAATACTGCTACAGATCCAAAATTATTTTCTAAGTCTGCTTGGTGTGGTGAGTTTTCATCAAAATACAAATCTGTGTCTGTTACACCTACAAACAATGTGCTTTGATCTATACCAACAGATAATGCTCTATTATTGCTGAGTTGAGCATAATCAGAATACAAGGGGTCTATTTCCTGATATAAAGACCATGATGAACCTGACCTCTTCCAGATTTGTACTGCGTTTATTGCTGCAGTTGTGTCCGAGCTAGCTTTAGTTAGAATTACAAAAGTATTAGAATCCATATCAATATTATTTCTAAAATTGACATTATCAAACAAAGTGTTTAAGAAACTGTTTTTATTGTCTGGCTTCCAACTCCAATCTGAGGGTACTATAGTATCCTCTTCTGACCAGCCTGAGCCTGAAACTAACACGCTGAAACCTGTATTATTACCAACTATAATTCTAGAAGTAGAGCTGTTCAAATCACCATCTATAGATAAATATCCGTAATTCTCGGTACCGTCGTTCACGGGATCTTTTGAAGATACAGACGTTAAATCTGTAACATTGTTTCCAGAATTATACCAACCACTAGCCGATTGATGTGTAAACACTCGAATACTTCCAGTGTTAATTGCCGCGATTCTATAAATCCCTGTTGAGGATGCTGTCATTGCTATTCTAGAGATGCCTTTGAACGATATAGCAGAACCACTGAGAGATTCATTTAGAGCCCAACCGGAAGAAGAACTTCTAAAAATCTTTATTGCATCTGGTGTGTGAGAGCTAGCTCCACCGGATACTGCCACAGCAAACCAAGAACCATGGTTTGTTATAGACATAACGCCAGCACGCTGTGCAGCGCTAGTGCCGGCGGCGTTTGCAACCACCGAAGAAAATTCTTGTGTGTAGCCAGAACTGGAAGATCTGAATACGTAAACTGTTGTATCGTTGGCATCCGAAACTTGTGATAGGGAATTGTTAGTTACCACAAGAACATCATCCGATATAGACACTTGGTTACCGAATCTAAAAGATGGATTTGCTGGGGATTCCTGAACAGTTTGAATATGGTTTATTTCTACAAAACTAGATGTCATATTACTTTGATGTGTACTAAAACCACTTGGTACGGTGCCTGAAACTTCTTGAGAAAAATCTTTATTATATTTGCTGTTTATCAACTTAAATTCACTAACATATCCCATGTTATTGTTACGTGATGCAAAATTATATTGAGAGTCTCCAACAGATGCTGTTACCCAAGAATACTGATAATCACTTTGCGGAATTGGATGGCTTATAAAATTATTATCAAAATTTACTTCTTTGCCTAATGATCCAGTTCTTCTTGAGGCATTTCTATTTGTCATATGGATTGAGGCTTGCGTTGAAGATCCTGAACGGTAGCCAAATTGATCTGACTGCTCAGATGATAATTTATTTAGCAAACTTCTAACGTTAGAATTTCTATAATTATTTGTATTGTATACTGAAAATTCTTGTGATTCTTGGTCACTTGCAAAAGCAGCTTGGGTTTCTGGTCCACCAGGAGCAGAAAATTTGTTTACTATAACGTGGCTGTTCTTTCTTCTAGTAGGAATGGCAAAGTCAACTGGTCCACTTAAGTTTGTAGCAACAGTCCTTGTGTAATCAAACCCATCATCATCGACAAATTGACGATTGTTTTGGGCTCGGCCGGTTGTTTGGACTATTTCATAGTCCTTATTATAGTTTCCTAATATATTGCTAGCTGTAGTGTGTTGAATATTTTTAAACACATAATTTAGCTGCCCTCCGACATCTCTGTGAAACATAGACTTCGGACCATTCAAAGATGCACTTGTAAGTGTGAGTACCGGGTCGCCATACGAGACAGCATCCTCAGCATCAGGAGCGGTACCGTCAACAACGAG
>MDSZ01192006.1_pt1 | contig 21979 bp, 21 predicted proteins | sample 811201 | NCBI WGS metagenome assembly MDSZ01 (sample SAMN05326647, study PRJNA326480) | marine metagenome | isolation source: seawater | place: Indian Ocean: North | collected 2010 | reverse complement strand
GACTCCTTCGTCGTCTTCGATAAGCCAAAAACATCACCTTAGCAATGGTGCACTATCTGTCCAACTTGTGCTGACGGGATACATATGACTCAAATTCTCTACACCTGTATTCAGAATAGTGACTGTGAGTTGTAGAAGCGTAAATTTTGTGTTTCAGTTCTATATTATTATTATTTCAATACTGAAACATTCGCGTGCAACATCATGGCAAAACTCCCAACAGTTCTCATCGTCGAAGATGATAAAATGATCCGCCATATGCTCAGCGAAAACTTGGAAAAAGAAAATTTCATCACACTAGAAGCCTCAAAAGGCGAACGCTGCATAGATATCGTGAAGCAGCATCATGTCGATGCTATATTGCTCGATCTAGGTCTACCCGATGCTAAAGACTTGGAATATATCCCCGCAATTCGCAAATACACAAATGTCCCCCTCATTATTGTCAGTGGTGAAAACCGTTCAGATAAAAGAGTAAAATCCATAGAGTATGGAGCTGATGATTTTATTTCAAAACCCTTTGATTGCGCTTTGCTTATCGCAAAGGTAAAGGCGCAGCTCAGACGTCATCAAGCCATCTATAATTCAGCCGAAGAAACGCTCTCCTCAGCCTCAGAGAACAGCAATACAAAATTTGCACAATGGACATTAGATAAAGAAAAGTTTCAGCTCTATGATACGCAAAATAATTCTGCAAACTTAACCTTCAAAGAATATATCATCCTCACAACGCTAATAAATAACGCTGGAAAAACACTAGAACGTGAAGAGCTTTGCAAAGCTATCAGTGAAGAAAACTACATCCCCAGTAACCGCGCGATAGATGTTAAAGTCACACGCATTAGAAAAAAAATCGGCGATAATGCAGCTCAGCCTAATATCATTAAAACAGTTCGCGGCGCGGGATATATTTTTAATACTGAAATATTAAATGCTTAATCTTCAACGCTAGAAAAAAACAAAAAAATTGGAACTCTTTTAGCGCAAGCCCGTTAGACCATACGCATGTTCACTTGATAAAAACTGAAAGGAGAAAATGCACATGTCTACTCTAACTAAAGAACTACAAAAGCTAGCAAACATTAACGAAGATGCTTGTGAATTCTATCAAGAAGCGCAGAAAAAATCCGAAGATGCGCAAATGAAATCAACATTTAAAAATCTAGAAATCCTGCACAAAAACGTAGTTATCAACCTACAAGATCATATCCGTGCACAGGGTGAAACGCCAGATACAGATGAAACAATGATCGGCGAAATGCGCGAATTTTGGGGCAAATTAATGGCATCCATCAGCAATGATATTGATGAAACACTAGTAACGCATCTTGAAGAAGCAGAAGATCGTTGCTTACATAAAGTACAAGATATCATGCAAAATGATGACATCCCTATGAGCACAAAAGCGTTGCTTGAAAAAGAGCATATCGCACTCAGAAAAAGTCATGATTACATGAAAGCTCTAAAAGATTGCATGAAAGCGGCATAAGCCCCTTCATCCTCCAAATTTTATAAAAGCCGTCTGTTCCCGCAGGCGGCTTTTTATTTATCTCTTTTATAATCCTTCATAATTCTAAGCGTTTCCTCACTAATATGATGCTCAATACCCTCTGCATCATATTCTGCGACTTCAGGATCTACACCAATCTTAATCAGAAAATTCAAAACAATTTGATGACGTTGTTTGCATTTTCTTGCCAAATCCAGACCTTTATCCGTCAAAAAAATCGAACGATAGGGCTTACTCTCAACCAGCCCCTCATCCTGCAAACGCGCCAACATTTTTGTAACAGTCGGATGTGCAACACCAAGTCTCTTCGCTAAATCACTTGCGCGAGCTTCTTTTTGCACCTCAATCAAATCAGCAATAAGCTCAACATAATCTTCAATCGTTTCCATTTGATGCGCCTCTCGTACGCGCGCGAACCAGCTCGCTTGCGTTTCAGGTGCAGCAAGAACAGCGTTTCTTTGGCTATTCTTATCCCTAACAGACATTTAAACGCTCTCCCCTTGTGCCTCGCAGGCTTGTTGTAAAAAGTGCAATGATAAACATAGCAGCCTGAATAACGACAATTAATGGCGCTGTTGCAATATCAAAATGAAAACTAATAATCACACCTGATAAGCAAGCTCCAATAGAAACCGCCAGCGCAATAAAAATCATCTTATCAAAACTCTTACTCAGTAAATATGCAATAGCACCAGGCGCAATAAGCATCGCAACAACGAGTATAATTCCAGCCGCCTTCAATGCAGACACAATTGTTAAAGATAACAAAATCAACAGCCCAAAATGTAAAACCTGAACAGGTAAACCAATCACCCGCGCATGATTAGGGTCAAAACAATAAAGCATTAAATCCTTACGCTTAACGATCATGATTATGCTGCACACAATTGATATAACCCCAGACTCAATAAGATCAGCTTGAGAGATACCCAAAACATTACCAAACAGAACATGTAATAAATGAACATCAGTTTCAATTTTCGTTAATAAAACCAAGCCCAGCGCAAACATGCCAGAAAAGACGATGCCCATAATCGCATCTTCCTTTACACGGCTATTATTCTTTAAATACCCCGTACTCACCGCACAAAACATACCAGCAGCAAGCGCACCTACGGCAAGAGGAACACCTGTAATAAAAGCGACAGCAAGCCCTGGTAAAACAGCATGCGATATAGCATCCCCCATTAATGACCAGCCTTTTAAAACCAAAAAGCAGGAAAATATTGAACATATCGTCGCAATAAAGACTGACATTATCAGCGCACGCTGCATAAAATCATAAGCAAAAGGCGCTATAAGCACATCATACACACTATCCATGAACACTGCTCCGTCTTTTGAGCAAGCCATAGCGCGGAGCAAAAACAAAAACACTTATGAAGATTACTGTTTGAAAAATAACAATCAAACCACCGGGATTTGCATCAAGAAAATAACTACAATAAGCCCCAAACCCACCTGTAAAGCTTCCCATAGCAACAGCAATAAAGATTAAATTTTTAAATTTATTACTGAGCAAATATGCCGTAGCCCCAGGCGTAATAACCATAGCGATCACTAAGCAAGCCCCAACAGTTTGCAAAGCAGCAACACACGCGGCGCTTAAAATTATAAAGAATAATATCTTCAAAATATCAGCGCGCAGCCCTACCGTATAGGCATGACTTTCATCAAAAAAAACAGCTAAGAAATCTCGCCATTTTGCAATAAGCACACCAAGGCATATGAGCGATATAATTAAAACTTGCAACATATCCGTATCAGAAATCGCCAAGATATTGCCTAAAATAATGGCCTGTATATTCACTGCAGTAGGATTAATAGAAACAAGCAGCAAACCAAAAGCGAAAAAGGAAGTGAAAATTAACCCAATCACAGCATCTTCACGTAATTTAGTTTTCTGCTTTATAACCACAATACTCAAAGCCGCCAATAATCCTGCAAAAAATGCACCTACCGCATAAGGCAGCGCCAACAGATAAGCCAAAGCCACACCTGGTACCACAGCATGCGACAACGCATCTCCCATTAATGACCAGCCTTTTAAAATGAGATATGTCGAGAGAAAAGCGCATGTTGCACCCACCAAAGCACACACACATATCGCCTTGACCATATAGCTATACGCAAAAGGCTCTAGTAAAAACTCAATCATTCTTGCGCTCATATTTAGTGATTTTTTGCCCGCCTTCTTCACCATAAAAAACCAAAGGCCTTTCATCATCGCTCAAAACACTCACAGAGCGTTGATCTTCATCATCATGCAAATCACTACCAATCAATTCATGATGACGCAGCATACCACCAAATGTTTCGGCCAAATTCTCATGAGTAAACGTTGTCTCTACAGGTCCATAAGCCAACACACGTTTATTAATCAACATCACCTCATCGCAAAAATGTGGCACGCTACCTAAATTATGTGTAGACACTAAAATCAATCGGCCTTCATTCGCTAAGCTATGAAATAAGCCAATGAGAGAATCTTCCGTTTTAATATCAACCCCAGTAAAGGGCTCATCTAGCAATATAACCTCTCCGCCTTGCGCCAAAGCACGCGCAACAAAAACACGTTTTTTCTGCCCACCACTTAACTCGCCAATCTGACGCTTTTTATACGCCCCCATATCAACACGCTCCAACGCGTCATCAACAGCCAACCGATCCGCATGAGAAGGCCGCCTTAAAAACCCCATATACCCATAGCGCCCCATCATCACGACATCTTCGACTAACACCGGAAAATCCCAATCAACATCCTCGGTTTGCGGCACATAAGAAATAAGATTGTCTCGCAAAGCCTGCTTAATAGATTTCCCCTTAATGGTAATCTCACCAGAACGAGGGCGCACAAACCCCATAATCGTTTTAAACAGCGTTGACTTACCAGCACCATTCACCCCAACCAGCCCACATATCGTACCGCCATGAAGAACACCACTCACATTCTCCAAAGCTGTATGCCCATTAGGGTACGTCACACACACATCTTTAATATTAATAATATCACTCACCATATCGCACCTCTCACCGCTACTCTTCGCGCAAAGCTTTTTCAAAACCATGGGCAATCGTAAAACTCGTCACTTTCAGCAAATCAATATAACTCGGCACCACACCATCAGCCTCGCTCAGCGAGTCTACATACAGTACGCCGCCATAAAGTGCGCCCGTCTCGGACGCCACCTGCTTCGCAGCTTTATCAGAAATCGTACTTTCACTAAAAACAACAGCGATATCATGCTGACGCACCATATCGATAACTTTTCGCACTTGCTGCGGCGTGCCTTGCTGGTCTGCATTCATCGGCCACAAATAAACCTCCTGCATCCCCATATCTTTTGCTAAATAGCTAAAAGCCCCCTCACTCGTCACCAAAAAACGCTGCTCTTCAGGAATATGACTTAAAGAATCCGCAAGCTCAGCCTTAAGCGCTTTAATTTCTTCCGCATAGCGTTGGGCATTCGCATTATAAATATCCGCATTCATTGGATCTAAGCGCACAAACGCATTACGAATATTTTCAATATATATCAGCGCATTATCCGTAGACATCCACGCATGAGGATTAGGCTTACCAGAATAGCTTCCCTCATAAATTGAGAGCGGCTCTACGCCATCGGAAACAACAACATTCGGCACATCTTTTACATCCAATAAAAAACGCTCGAACCACCGCTCTAAATTCAATCCGTTCCAAAAGATGATATCCGCATCTTGCGCCCGCACTATATCCTTTGGTGTTGGCTGATAATCATGTATTTCAGCGCCGACCTTCGTAATAGATTCGACAATCGCCGCATCTCCCGCAACATTACGCGCAATATCCGCGATAACCGTAAACGTCGTAACGGCTTTGATTTTGTCCTTTGCATTGGCGGGTAAACTAGCAAAAAGCAAATTCATAATTAAAAATACATAGAGAGAATATGTTTGAATAATCCGTATCATCATCTGGCCACGCTCTTATTATAGATTAGCACAACCACACTTAGCCAAACATTAAAAATTTAGCAAGTGCTAAATTTAAAGCGACACATATATCGGCAGTGTCTAGAATACCGCTTACGTTAAGGGGTTACTAAGCCCCAGACCAACAAAATTGATCCGCGCTAACGATAACTGGCGACGGTAAAATCACAAAGGGAAAAATTTTAATCCGTATATTATGAGCTAACCTTAAAGCTTTTTTTAGAAGGACGCTTTAGCTTGCAAAACCATAGATTGCATGCTACGCTTGCGCATCCTTTTGGTATTAGGGAACTCCTAGCGGATCAAATTTTTTATACTTTATATGACTTTTGATGTGCATCTGTAGGAATAACTTTGGTTGACACTAGTTTAACCATGGAAGCTCCTTTGTTGGCCGATGGTCCAGACGAATTGCCCCAGGCTTTTCGTCATGGCAGCCAAAAGGACATAAAAGGAGACATCGACTATGAACAACAAATTCATTTCGACATTCCCGAAGCAGGCAAAAGCAGTACTTCCATATCTGCAGATCATTTATTTGATTTTAAAGATTGTGATTGCTGTGAATAGCCTGTCCTTCGGCTATTTTAGGATCTCACGTGCTCATTAACTACGATCTCTGCTTTCTGACACCTAAGAAAAAATGGATATTCTGCCCAACAGAAAAATCAAGAACTATTGGCAAGCTATTTACACAACAGATTGTAGAAAAGTGGACTCCTCCTGAATATTTCTATCACTTCAAATCTGGTGGGCATGTAGCCGCAATAAAAGCGCACTGCCGTAGCAAATATTACTGCAAAGCTGATATTTCTAACTTTTTCTCAAGCATTCGCAAAAATAGAATAATGAGAGACCTCAAGAGAATTAGATTTCACCCCAAAAAGGCTCAGAAAATAAGCGAATGGAGTACAGTAAAGTCTAAAGACGATCCTGCCCTAACTATTCTTCCCTACGGTTTTGTTCAATCGCAGATAATAGCTTCAGTGTGTTTAGACATATCATCTGTAGGCAGATATCTCAAAAGTCTGGACACCGAATTCACTGTTAGCGTCTATGTAGACGACATCATCATATCAGGATCTAATAAAAAGCGTCTAGAAGCAGCCTATGCTGGGCTACTTGAATCTTTCCAACAGTCCAACTTCAAGCTGAACATAGATAAATCACATCATCCAACCACCAAAACTCAAGCCTTCAACATAGATATAAGCGAACATGATATAATCATAGAACCCACAAGGTTCAGCGATTTCCTAAAAATTATGGATTCCGATAATATAAAAGTGACAGAAGCCATCATTGGGTACGTTTCAACCGTCTCTAAACCCCAAGCAGAAATGCTGCGCCAAAGAAATAAAGAAGTTTATTAAGAAGCTGTACCACAACCTAGATAGAAATAGCGACAACAAAAAAGAAAAATGGCTGGGGTGGCAGGATTCGAACCTGCGCATGGCGATACCAAAAACCGCTGCCTTACCGCTTGGCTACACCCCAACAGGAGATATGGATTTCTTTGCAAACCAAAAGGTGCAACAAAGATATCTTTTCAAACTGTAGCATCGAAGATGCTTAAAGCAGGAAAAGAAGAAAAATGGTGCCCTCACACGGACTCGAACCGCGGACCTGATGATTACAAATCAACTGCTCTACCAACTGAGCTATAAGGGCACTTTTTTCATGGCTTTGATTAACAAGCCGTGCATGGTATTAGCAAAAAAAATCAGCTTTGCAAACAGTTTTTATACAAAAGTTGAAAAAACCTTCTCAGATATAGTTTTAAGCATATTTTTTTGCTACAATATCAATGTGTGGGCTAAAATCATTAAATAAATCTCACTTATAAATTGTGTAATAATCTTATCAAAAAAGAGATCCTATGGCGGGTGGCGGACAGCAGGCTGAAAATACACTTCACGAAAACACGATTGGCTGGGCAATACTTTGCGCGGTTTTAGCCGTTGTCGCTTATGTATTTTGGTATTTCCAAGCTACGGAAGTTCGCAACATCATTCGCTGGATACGTTTTGGTGAAATCTGGCTTGTGAGCTGGGTTATCGAAGCCCTTAATTATACCGGGATTTTTGGTGAAGAGGGCTATAAAGTCAACTTTCTCAACACGGAAATAAGCTTCAGCTATGGGTTAAATGGTGATTCACAACCAACAAAACAAGGCTATAAAGGTGTCGCCGGCTTAGACAAAAACGAATTAAATCTCTATTACCTAACACTCATAAACGCCTTAGCCATGCAGCCCCTAAGACCTGTATTCTCAGCGATCTGCTTCATATTTGGTATTTGGTGCATATTCAGAGGCCCACGAACTTTTTATCGCTCAAAGCTTGATCTTCAAGGCCTAATTCACCGCCAATCAAAAAATTTCCCGATCATCGCTCCATTTAGAGACTTCAACCCTTCAACACAGCCCCCAAGACCGCCCGGCTCACCGGTTCCTGCTGAGCTCCCTCAATTTGCAGAAGCGCTTGGACCTGAAGAATGGATTGCTTACAACAATATAGCCATACCTGACGGTGAAATTGACAGAGAGAGCGCTGCGAAGCATTTCAAAAAACAACTCCTTGGCCGCTGGAAAGGCGCAATGGCACTCGAGCCTCACCGTCAAATCCTGCTTGCATGCTTCTGCTTGAAAGCAGCAAGAAAACGTGATGAGTCAGACATCATGCTCGGCCGCCTCGCTAATTGCTGGAGCTTTAAAGAGGGCTTAAATCTCAATCGTGATAAAAAACTCCTCAAAGAAGCCCAAAGAATATTAAAAAATAAAGACTTAGCTGGTGATACACTCGCAAAAGCTAATCAGCACGCCTATGTAACGACAGCACTCTTACGGGCTTTACAATTCGCACGTGAAGAAGGCGGGGTTCTCGCGCCTGCATCTTTCGTATGGCTTCGCGGCTATGATCGTACATTGTGGTACCCACTAAATAATATGGGCCGCCAATCTTTCCACCCCGAAGCATTAGGGGCAATGGCTCACTTTACAGCAGAAAAAAGAACGCAGCGCCCTATCCCAATGCCAAAAGTCGAATTTGCCGTCGACACAATCCGAGACTATATGAAATCCATGCGTGCTCGCCCTATCCCGCAGCTCGATTATTCCAACAGCAAAAAACGCGGCGTCAAAAAAGCCGTATAACCTTTTAAACCTTCTAAGGAGAAGATAATAAATGATAGCCCTGCTTAAAAAAGATGAAGCAAAAACAAGTGCCAGCGCAAAAGTCGTAGATGGTAAACTAATCTTATCCTTCCCGGAAGCCGTATCACCAATATTATGGCAGATGGACCTCACACAGACTAAAGCCTCAGCATTAGAAGTTCTTGATAATGAAGATAAGACACTTCACACATTATCCCTAAAAACACCTAAAGGTGAAAATGTTAAGATTGCTGAGTTCAACACCAAAGAAGACGCGATGACCGCTTTCATGGCAACATCTAACGCACTTGAAAACGCCCACGGTCAAATCAGAAGCGCACAAGACTATGCAAATGCCCCTCAAGGCAACATCATCAAACTAGAAAACACCAAGTCTGGCGCCAAGAAATGGCTTACAGCCCTAGGCATCATAGTCGTAATCTTCTTCCTATTTTCGATCCAAGGCATGCTTCTCCCTAGAGCGCCGTCATCTATAGCAACTGGCCCAGCACAAAACACAGCATATGCACCAATACAAAACCCTCAAAGCACATCAGGGGTCGCCGTATCTGCAGATGATTTTTTAAATAGCCAATAACAATTTGAGATAAAGAGAACGCCCTATAGATGGCATTAGATCAAAGAAAATACGAACATAAACATGAGACTATGCTCCGCGATGTACGGCCTCTGGGCGTACGTATTGCAGATTCCCTCATGGGCCGTGATCTATCTGCTGCCATCTTCATTTTGGCGGGTGGTTCGTTTTATGCGCACCCTTGGGCGATGACCTTCGCTGATCTGGCTATGGTCTTTGTGGTTCTATATTTCATATGGCTCAAAACCAGACCAAAATCACTAGCCTTCAAATTACCTTTAGGATCACCCTTCCCAGATCCTAATAATGGCCGCGGCGGTAAGCCAGGCAAAGCTGAAGGCATCATGTATATGGGGAATGTTAAAAAAACCAACGAAGAGGTATGGTTTACAAACTCAGACATTCGTACCCACATTCTATATCTTGGAACAACAGGTGCTGGTAAAACCGAAGGACTAAAATCCCTGGTCACCAATGCTATGGCTTGGGGTTCCGGCTTTGTATATGTCGATGGTAAAGCCGATACTGACCTATGGTCATCTCTTTCCTCACTTGTGCGCAGGTTTGGCCGCGACGATGACCTTCTCGTCCTGAACTATATGACAGGTAACTCGGACGTCGCAGCACCATCCAACACAATGAACCCCTTCTCATCAGGTTCCGCGAGCTATCTTACAAACATGCTCGTATCCTTGATGCCGGATTCAGGCGGAGAGAACTCAATGTGGGCAGAACGTGCGGTCTCTCTCGTTGGTGCGATGATGCCATGTCTAACATGGAAACGTGATAACCAAGACATCCCGCTTTCTGTTGTGATCTTGAGGGATACACTCTCTCTCAACCGCGTAATTGCACTGGCTCGTGATGAAGCTATCCCAGAAGAAATTCGCTCTGGTGTAAAGGGCTATCTCGATACACTACCTGGCTTTGAACCAAAAGCCTATGATGATGAGGGTAATGTTATCCCACCAGGCCCTAACCAGCCACAATATGACACAACCACCGCAAACCAACAGCACGGTTATCTTGCGATGCAGTTCACACGCTCGCTACAGTCTCTTGGTGATGACTATGGCTACATCTTCGACACACAAGCCGCTGACGTGGATATGGTCGATATCGTTCTAAACCGCCGCATGCTGATCGTGCTTGTTCCTGCCCTTGAAAAATCTGGTGACGAGGTCGCTAACCTCGGTAAAATTGTTGCCGCAGCTATTAAAGGGATGATGGGTTCTGCACTAGGCTCTACCGTTGAAGGTAACGCCGCGCAAGTAACAGAAAACAAAGCTACACGCTCAAACACACCATTCCTAACCGTCTTCGACGAGGTTGGTTACTACGTTGCTGAAGGTATGGCCGTTATGGCTGCACAGGCTCGTTCTCTTGGTTTCAGCCTCGTTTTCGCTGGTCAGGATTTACCAGCCTTGAAAAAACGCGTACGAGAAGAAGCAAACTCCATCACTGCTAACTGTAACGTTAAGTTATTCGGAAAGCTCGAAGACCCTACAGAAACTAAAGAATTCTTCGAAAAAACCGTTGGTAGCGCCATGGTTACAGAAGTCTCAGGCTTCCAAATGTCAGGTGGAGGTGGCTATATGGACACCCAACAAGCAGGCGTACAATCTAGACCACGCGCGAGCTATGACGACCTTCGCGGCTTTAAAGAAGGGGAAGCTGTTGTTACATTCGGTGAAATGATTGTTGATACAGCGATGTTTTACTCTAACCCCGGCTTTGCAAAAGCTATGCGTGTGACGCGCTTCCTTTCTCTGCCACCCCCAGAAGAAGACATTATCCGCAATGCCAGCACGATCACTAAATTGCGTGATCTTATGGTCAATAAAACATGGACAGCAGAGCGCGCAGAAGTCGCCGTTGAAACCGCACCTGAAATCGAGGCTTTAAACAGAGGTCTTGATAAAGGTAAGAAATATAAGGCTTCTCCTGTTGATTGCTCAATCATGTCACTTGTTGAAGTGCATGCAATAGACAATGAAATTGAGGAACTACCGAAGAAAGCCGCGCCTCCGTCAACACAGGAACAAGCTCCACAACAACCGCCTGCACAGCAGACACCGCCACCAGCAGCGCAACAGCCACAACAACAACAGCCTGCACAGCAAACACCGCCGCCAGCAGCGCAGCAGCCACCACAACAACCGCCTGCGCAACAAACACCGCCACCAGCAGCGCAACAGCCGCCACAGCAACCGCCTGCACAGCAAACACCGCCACCAGCAGCGCAACCGCCTGCACAGCAAACACCGCCGCCAGCAGAAGCAAAGCAGCCACAACCTGCAAAGCAAGCAAAAACAGAACTACCTAAAGAAATCCGTGATATAATGGAGCAGTCAGGCAAAGAGAACTCTGAAGCTCTATTTAAAAAAGAGAAAAACGATGAAAAAAAATCATAATTCACAATCAGGAAACGTTCTAATCATAGTACTGATTGGCGTCGTTTTATTTTCTGCACTTTCCTTTACAGTCGCTCGGTCAATGAACGATGATTCAACAAGAAAAATGTCAGAACGCGAAGTTGAGCTCGCCGTAGCAGACATCATAAACTTTGCCAGCGCAGTAGAGCGCGGCGTAAACCAAATGCTTCGCCATAATATATCAGAATCAGATATAAGCTTTCAAAACAACGTCGATAGTGGGTATGTAAATGCTAATTGTAGCGACACGAAATGCCGCATCTTTCATCCTGACGGTGGCGGTATATCTTGGCTAAACCCACCAGCAGATGTTAATGACGGTACTATTTGGAGCTTTAACGCTCGCAATCTTATAACAGGGCTCGGCTGCGATACAGAAAGTGGAGACAGATGCACAGAACTCACCATGTTTCTGCCAAATCTCTATTTAGACATCTGCCAAGAAATAAACGAAAAAGCAGGTATTTCTGTGACCACTCCGCCAACAGACTCCGATAACGCTATATCAGACGCCCTAAAACATACAGGCGATTTCACCTACGCTAACACTATTGATGACAGTGGAAGTACCCTATTAGGCAAGAAGACAGGCTGCGTACAAGAAACGGCTGGAACATATTTATTCTACCATGTACTTCTCGTACGATAATTGAATTTAATCTAACGAATACCATGTAGAGCGCGCTTTACCATGACGCTTCAAATAGCCGGTATTCACAAGCTCATTCAAACGCAGCTTAATCGTAGCCCGACGCCCATTCGTAAGCTTAATAATTTCTTTCATTTGCAAACGCTTATGCTCTTTAAATAACGCCATTATGCGCGCAGAAAGACGTGGCAGATTTTTCAGATCATCTTCTTTATCGTAAAGCCTTGTATAAAGCTCATCTTTTTGCGCTTGTAGCATAGCCATAAACGCTTCCAGCCAACCAGCCCATTCAGGCGCTCCCGCCTCTAAACTTTGCTGATTATGCACAAGCGCTTCATATAAATTTTCGGCCTGATTACGCATAATTGGCTCTAAGGATACATATGGTGCATATAAATACCCCGCTTTGAGCATCATCAAAACAATCAAAAACCTTAAAACAATCTGATTACCCTTACCAAAAGGTGCAATCTGTAAAAAAACAGCTGAAAAAACAGCAATAACGATTAAAGGGTGCAATAAAGCATCATCACTTTTAAGCGCTGCATTAACCCAGCTACAAAGCTTTTCTAATAAAGGCTCAACATCTTCAGGCAGCGTTGTTTCCAGCGTCCCGACAACACCATCATGCCCGATAAGAGCTAGCGGCGCATCTTCACTTTTAAAACCAGCAACCATCCCCTCACCTTTAATTTGTGAAGCATGGATAGCTTTTAAAATTTCTAGAGAAATGTCACGCTCTTGCAAAGCGCCGAGCACTTGCTTAAACGTCGCCCCATAATCAGCAACATCACCAAGCAACTGTAAGCCCGTCGTATGGCGCTCTAACCCACCCCAAAGCCCTTTAAACTCGTCAATATCACATATCTGACGCAGAAGAGCAGGCGGAATCACAATGCGGTTTAAACCAATCATGCGAATAGATTAGCCATTAATACCCAAAACCACAAGCGATAATTACATACGTTCTGGAATTTCTATCCCAAGCAGCGAAAGAACACAGACAAGCTGCGCGCGTACCATGTGACATAGACGCAAACGCGACAAGCGTACAGCTTCATTTTCTTCTGAGAGAATATGACAGCGCGCATAATATGAGCTAAATTCTTGCGCTAAACGGTAAGCATAATCGCACAATATATGCGGTGCATGGGCTTTCAATGCCGCACCAAACTGATCAGCAAACTCACATAAAATAAGTGCCAAGCCAATATCATCTTCCGACAACACTAACGCACCATCCTCCGAGAAATCACCGGCCTTTTTAAGAAGAGACTGAATTCTAACCGCTTGGTAAAGAAGATATGGCCCAGTTTTACCTTCAAAAGATGTCATACGATCCAAATCAAAAACATAATCGCTTTGACGCTGATTTTGTAAATCCGCAAATTTAATCGCCGCGATAGCAACCTTCTTCGCAATATCTTCACGCTCCTCATCGCCTATTGACGCATCCAAATTAGCCTCAGACAAACGTACGCGAGCTTTTTCCAATCCCATTTCGATAAGATCATCAAGACGCATAACCCCACCATCGCGCGTTTTAAACGGCTTACCATCTGTCCCGTTCATCGTCCCAAAGCCTGCAAATATGAGCTCAGGCTTATCATGAGCAGCAATACCGCTCATTTGCGCAGCTCTAAAAACTTGCTCAAAATGAAGGCTCTGACGTTGATCTACACAATAAACAATCTTCTCGGGATCATGTGTTTTAACCCGATCAATAATCGTCGCAAGGTCGGTCGTCCCATATAGCACCGCTCCATCAGATTTCAGCAAAATCAATGGTGGCACTTCCTTTTTATCGTCATTCTTTTTAACAGGAACAATCAGCGCCCCATCACTCTCAACTGCAAAATTACGCGCTTTTAAATCTTCAACCATCGGCGCAATGAACGGGTGAGCATCACTTTCGCCCTTCCACTCATCAAAATACACACCAAGCGCGTCAAAATTCTTCTTCATACCAGCTATCGATACATCAATAAATCGACGCCACAAAGCCGTTGCATTCTCATCACCATCTTGCAGTTTCTTTGTCGCTGCACGCGCAAGCTCCATACGCTCTTCATCGGCTTTGCAAGCTGCTGAGGCTTGAGGGTATATCTCAGCCAACATCTCCATCGTAATCTCACCATCAAAGCCAGTAATCTCAAGCTCAGACAGGATCATACCCATTGGCGTTCCCCAATCACCCATATGCACATCACCAATGGCATTATAGCCAGCAAACCCATATAATCTGCGCAAAGTATCACCAATGATCGAGCTTCTCAAATGCCCAACATGCATAGCTTTAGCAATATTCGGCCCGCCATAATCCAGCACTACATTTTTACCCGCTTGAACACGCTCTAAGCCAAAGCTATCACCTTGCATATTTTCACTTAAAATCGTGCTGATAAATTCAGGCTTAACATCAATATTGATAAAACCAGGCCCAGCAATCTCTAATTTCTCAATCACATCATAGCCAGATAAAGCCTCAACGATCTGCCCTGCAATTTCTCTTGGATTTTTCTTGGCCTGCTTTGCAGCGGCCAAAGCCCCATTACATTGAAATTGACACAGATCAGGACGATCAGAAACGCGCACAACACCTAAATTTGCGGGTAAACCTTGCGCCTCAAAAATAGACGCGACATGCGTGCTGAGTTTTTCTGCTAATGATGCCATGTGATCCTCATTAAAGTTTTAAGCTAGAAATACTTACTAACCGCCATTGATAATCTTTTCAATGCCTAAACTCTCAATCAGGTGATAATAAGCCACCACCACCAAAGCCATCAGAGCCACTACAATTATAAAACGATACTTAAATCCATGCGCATGATGAAGAACGCGATCCTTATGCGAGCTTACATCCAAAATCTCATCACCAAAAATGACAGACAGAAAAGTGCCGATACTGCATAAAATAACAATCAGCCAGTAAGGCCATGGCGTTGTTAAAATCTCATGAAAGAGACGCGTCAACGCATTCACCTCATATGCTTCTGGCGCGTACATCAAAGCAAAAATGTTTATGAGAAAAGCAATGCCCCATACGATCATTTCACAAAAAATCATACGCATGCCAGTAAGCACTCTCACAGGAAAATCGAGTAAAAATCCAGCATCTGCAACTGGCGTGCAAAGCACGAAAAAACTCCATGTCAGCCCAGCCACAATACCGCCGCTCGCAAATCCATACTCATAAGAGAGATAGCCAAAATAAGCCAATAAAACACAAAGCAAAAGGGCATACTTAACAGTCTGCTCTTGCGTGTGCTTTGATAATAATAATGATTTAAAAAGCATTTTTATAGGCTCTATTCAGCTAAACTAACGCCCGTACGTAGCCGTAATTTTAGCTTTTTCTAGGGCATGCGCATTCAGGTTATAACCGAGCAAAGCACCGCTGGCATTTTCGGGTAGCTCCAGCTTTTCTACATCCAATGCGTACAGCGTAAAAATGTAATTATGCGGCTCATCACCAACTGGCGGACAAGCACCACCAAACCCTGGCACGCCGTAATCAGTAGTAATTTCAATCGCGCCTTGCGGCATATTTTCACTTAAACTTGCACCAGCTTCTAAGGCGCTCACATCAACAGGAATATTATAAACACCCCAATGCCACCAGCCTGAGCCTGTCGGTGCATCAGGATCATAAACATTAAGCGCGAGGCTTTTTGCACCTTCCGGTACGCCGCTCCAGCTAAGTTGCGGCGAAAGATTATCCCCTTCACAGCCAAAACCTTTAAAGACTTGCGCATTTTCAAGAACAGCGCCCTCTTCAAAATCAGCGCTTGTTATAACCATCTCCGCACGCGCCTGAACGCTCAAGCCCATCAAAGCCACCGCTCCAGCAGTTAAAATCCCTAAAAAACGCATGTAATTCTCCTCAAAAAAAATCAACAAACTTGAAAACAATTTTCTTTTAAGGCCATTCCTTCATATCAAGCTTAGAATATGGGAAACAACCTAAAAACATCACCACACCCGCAACAAAAGACAAACCATCACTGATAAAAAAGCTTAGTGCTGATATTAAAGAAAGTACAAATATAACACTTATTAAAAGCCACTTAATTTTTGCGCTTTCAAAAGGGGAAATTCTTTTCGCTACATAAAAATAAGAAGCAAGAGAGAATGCACCACTAGCAACCCAACCTAATATTTCACTACCCTCATAAATCCAGACACCATAATTCCCTAACCAATTACCAACAACTCCCACAACACCCGAAGCAAGAAGCGCAATTGGTATCATCCCTAACAACCTTAGAGTATTTAGAAAGTATGTCGCTCTTTTTTCCATTAAGCATCAACGCGAGATTTAAGCGCATTATCCTGAATAAATTCTCTACGAGGCTCAACAACGTCGCCCATCAGCGTAGAGAAAATCTCATCCGCTTTAACAGCATCAGCCACATTCACCTGCAACAATGTCCGTACATTAGGATCAAGCGTTGTTTCCCAAAGTTGCTCAGGGTTCATCTCACCAAGACCTTTATAACGGCTAATCGCAAGTCCCTTACGCCCAACTTCCATAACCCGATCATAAAGCGCAGCAGGCCCATTAACCTTTGCAAGCACCTTATCACCTTGATAAACCTCAACAGGCTTCTCAAACGCTTCTCCTAGCCAGCCAGATGCCGCATGCAAGCGTACAGCATCAGTGCTTCTCACACGATCTGGCGATACAACAACACGCTCAGTCACACCGCGTGTCTGACGCCAGAAAACATAGCCCTTATCAAGAGAATATGTCCCTTCCCAGCTTTTTTCATTCTTCAGAGCAATCGCATTTAAGCGCTCAGCAACTTTAGCGGCCAAATCACGCCCAAGCACCTCATCTCTTTGCACGCCTTCCTCGAAAGCTCCTGCAATAGCAGCCTGTTCAATAACACGGCGATTACCCGCACGCTGCGTTAACGCATTAATAGAGTTGCGGATTTTTTGAGACTTCAAAAGCAGATCACGAAGATCATTACCCGTACGCACCGCGCCACTACCATCAGTAATACGAAGGTCCGAGAGCGCCGCATCGATCAGATAGATATCAAGCCCCTTCTCATCCTTAATATAAACCTCATTAGAATTACCGCGCTTCACCTTAAATAAAGGTGGCTGAGCGATATAGAGATAGCCGCGCTCAATAATTTGCGGCATATAACGGAAGAAGAAAGTCAGCAAAAGCGTACGAATGTGAGAGCCATCAACGTCCGCATCGGTCATGATAATAATTTTGTGATAACGGCTCTTTTCGATATCAAATTCATCGCCAATAGACGTACCCAAAGCCGTAATCAACGTCCCAACCTGCTCAGAGCCAAGCATTTTATCAAAGCGCGCGCGCTCTGTGTTCAAGATTTTACCACGCAATGGCAAAATCGCTTGATTATGGCGATCACGCGCCTGCTTAGCAGAACCACCCGCCGAATCTCCCTCAACAATGAAGATTTCAGAGATACTCGGGTCTTTAGACTGACAATCCGCCAGTTTACCCGGCAGATTAGAAACATCCATAACACCTTTACGGCGTGTCATCTCTCTTGCTTTACGCGCCGCTTCACGTGCTTGCGCTGCCTCAGCAATCTTAGAAACAATTTCTTTACCTGGGCCTGGGTTTTCTTCAAACCACTCCGCCAGCTTGTCACTAATAGAGCTTTCAACAACCGGACGCACTTCAGAAGAGACAAGCTTATCCTTAGTCTGCGAGCTAAATTTAGGATCAGGCACCTTCACAGAAAGAACGCACGTTAATCCTTCGCGCATATCTTCACCGGACAGCTTCACCTTATCTTTTTTTGTAAGGCCTTTTTCCTCGGCATATTTACCAACAACACGGGTCAACGCCGCACGGAAACCTGCTAAGTGCGTACCCCCATCACGCTGTGGGATATTATTTGTAAAGCACTGCATCGTCTCATGATAAGCATCTGTCCATTCCAGCGCCGCTTCAACACTAACGCCACTCTTCTCATCATGCACATTAATCGCAATCGGCTTCTCGATAATGGCCTTCTTTGTACGGTCCAAATAGCTAACAAAGCTTTCAATACCACCTTCATAATGAAGATGAGACTGCACCTCTTCCTCTTCACGACGATCAGTCAGATAAATATTTACACCAGAGTTAAGGAAAGCCAATTCGCGCAAGCGATTCTCTAATGTCTTGAAATCAAATTCTGTAATCGCAAATGTCTCAGGCGAAGGCAAGAACGTCACTTGCGTCCCTGTACGTTCACCGTCTTCCAAATCACGGATAGGCTTTAAATCGTCAATAGCCTCACCCATCTTAAAGCGCATATGCCATTCTTGGCCTTCACGCTTAATATTCAGATCAAGATACTCAGACAAAGCATTAACAACAGACACACCCACACCATGTAGACCGCCTGAAACTTTATATGAGTTGCTATCAAACTTACCACCAGCATGCAGCTGCGTCATAATCACCTGCGCCGCTGACACACCTTCTTCTGCGTGAATACCAACAGGAATACCACGACCATTATCCTTAACTGTTACTGAACCATCTTGATTGATAACAATGTCAATGCGATCACAATGCCCAGCCAAAGATTCATCAATAGCGTTATCCACCACCTCGTAAACCATGTGATGCAGGCCAGTCCCATCATCCGTATCACCGATATACATACCCGGGCGCTTACGCACCGCGTCTAGACCGCGTAAAACCTTAATAGAGTCAGCACCATATTCCTGCTGCGTTTCAGATGGCTGAACAGATTCACTCATTGATTCATAAACCTTTGTTTTTACAAATATATTACTTAATTACAGATTCGCTTTATACGAATGAATATTCATATCAGGAAAAAATGACAAAACCAAGGCGAATCCTTAAACAGAGCGACTTATACCCTAAAGATAAGCACCCTTTAACCAAGCCCAAATATATCGATAAATCTATTACTTTTTATAACGCTTCAAATAACGATCACACGCGCCTTTGAGCTCTTTCAGCATCTGCGCCCCAACATCGCCACCATCTTTAAGCATATTATTCTTAATCGCCACGCCTATAGCCTGCCTGTAAACAACGATAATAGAGATAACTTCCTTATCAACCACAGACACAGTGTCAAAAAAGCTTAAGAGCACGTTCGAAATATCAGCTGTGAAATGATATCTAAAAGCAGCCCCATTGACCTTAAGCTGAATAATAGGATCACTCACAGCCTGAATCAAAGCCCGCCCTTTAAGCTCACCCGCTACAGCGCGCGCCATAATCTCATCCATTTCATCAATAAAACTCTTCGCATAAGGCTGAAAATCTATATCCAAACTATCCATTACAGTCTGACAACGCTCAACAGCCATAGAATCCAGCGCGCCAACACCAACCTTGGACTGAAGCACTTTACTAGCCTCGATGATTTTCACATCTTCACTCACAATCAAATACCTATCTTGAAAATATTACACAAATTCACCAACAACAGACGCAGATCCCCCATCATCGAAACGCCTTAAATCACCGGCATAATCTACAACATCGCGCCGTCTACGATCTGGCCCAAAATAATCAGGCGTTTGCACAAAATCCCTAGGCTTTTGAACAACATAAGCAATTCTACGTGCAAGATCCTCAGCCGTAAAGGGCTTAACCAAATATTCAGTAACACCAATATCTCGCGCCTGGCCGACTTTTTCAAACGAATTATACCCCGTCATCATAATGACAGGCACCATCTTATTCGGTGACAAATTATGAGAACGGATATTTTTCACCATATCCACACCAGAAACAGGCTTCATTTGCCAATCTGAGATCACAACATCAGGACTATTCTTACAAAAAACCTCAAACCCCTCCAAACCATCATTAGCTGTCAAAACCACGCCCACACCCAAAGCTTCCAGCAAGTTCACAACAAGCATTCTCATCGGCACAGTATCTTCAACAACCAATACACTCATCTTCGAAAAATCTAGCTTCAAATGCTTCATTCACAGCCCTTTTATCATCATATTAGCACCCATCTCGGCCAGCACACACCGACATCAAGCATAGCTTAATACTAATATAAAAATATTTATAAAATTTTAATGTCTATGGCTTATTAATAATCCTACAAAAGCTGCGTACCAAAAACCATATGAAGATATCAGTTGAATTAACCCTAAAGGAGGTTTAAAAGTCGGCCAAGAGTTGAGCAAAAAACCAAAAATACAATTAACATAACAATTGACTTTTACATAGTTTTTCTATATTGTCCCCCGACAAACAAATTATAGAATTAACGGCTTATAAGAATAAAAATTTGAAAGCTCAAAAAAAACAACATAACTAGCTTTCATTAAACAGGCCTAGATCAGGAGAAAAAAATGGCAGATCAGAATGCCCCTAACGCATCACAGATCAATGAAAATACTCAGAGCAGCGAAACACCATCCGCGCTAGAGAATACGCCTTTGCAATTCGATACTATAGAAACTAAAGATTTAGCTACTTCTGGTGAATCCTATACAATCATAAACAAGCCTGCAACAAACACGCATGTGCAATATGATTTAAACCAGAACCAAAAATACGCGCTTAATTTCCCACAAAGCGAAACACAAAGCATAGAGCAAAAAGGCACTGCACTCATCATCACTCTAGATGATGGCTCGAGCATTACTTTAAATAACTACACGACAGATTTCACACTAAGCTTCCTTAAAGATGTAATGGATGCCATTACAAACACAACTAATGAGGAAGAAATAGCCGCAAAGCCACAAGGCGAAATTCGTACAAACGAACAAAGCTCAGAAGATGTTGCGAACATAGAACCTGCAGCTGGAGAACAAACAGCCGAATCCCTTGCGCAAATTGAACCTGCGGCAGGTGAGGCAACTGGTAATGGCGCTCAGAACTCAGGCTTCACATTTAATACGCCAACAGTAACACCTGTTGGCCCAATCTCTGCCATTGGCCCAATAGGCCCAACTGAACTTCAATATGGCGTAGAGTTCAACAACGAAATCGTCTTCCCTGATGAAGAGCAAGAAGCGCCACAAGAAGAACCAATTATTGATGATGCCCCAGAAATCCTCAACAGCCCGTCTCATGACACTGATGAAACAAATCTAGGCCCCCTCGTAAGAACAGGGACTATTTCTGTAGATTACGGCAACGATTCAGGCACATTAAACCCTAACGGTACATTCACTGCTACTGGCTCCGTCGCAAATGGAACACTCACATCAAATACAAACCCAATTGTAATAACCACCACCCCTACTGGCTATATCGGCCTAGCTGCGGGCGTCACAATCTTTGAGCTAACGATCGATCCATCAACAGGTGAATACACATTCACACAATATGGAGCTATCGATCATGCTGATGGCACAGATCCAAACGATATTATCACTCTTACATTTGGCATTGATGCAACTGACTCAACAGGAGACATAGACAGCACAACCATCACAATTAATGTTGCAGATGATGGGCCGATTGCTATTGATGATGTTGCGAGCCTCGCAGAAGATGTCTTTAGCATTAGCGGGAATGTCACAAGCAATGATGAGAGCGGCGCAGACGCACCGGCAGCTGTAAGCGAAGTTGCGCATAATGGCATAACATCTTCCATCACAACTGGCGGCTCAACAACAATCGATGGTGATTACGGTACACTCACCATCAACGCAG
>MDSZ01215793.1_pt1 | contig 21983 bp, 30 predicted proteins | sample 811201 | NCBI WGS metagenome assembly MDSZ01 (sample SAMN05326647, study PRJNA326480) | marine metagenome | isolation source: seawater | place: Indian Ocean: North | collected 2010 | reverse complement strand
TCAAGGCCGTAAGGCAGGGTAGGTTTGCTCTGTCGGGCAAATCCGTGAAAGGACAAGCGGGAGCGAAAGGGAAGGCTCCTAAGAGACCCGTGAGGAGTCTTCTAACGTGGTTAGGCGAGGTTTGGCATCGCATTTGGTGGCTATTCGCTTGAAAGCTCCGTCGTATCTTAGAGACATGATTAAAGAGACCACCGCAGAGAAGTGTACTGAGGTAAGCAAGTCACAAACCATCAGGCTTGTCGATGTCTTTGTAATCGCGCCCTTTTTGGCTTACGTCGCGTTCAAAGCCAAGGGCATTTCTAAGGCAGAACGTTTGGCATTGTATGGTCTCAGCATCGCTACGGCTTTTTACAACGGGCGCAACTATCTTGAAACAAATTCCAATGAGTGATTTTGAATATGAATGGAATCAACTTCTTTCTACATCCGTAAATGAAAGAACACACCATCGTGAGGTCAAACAAATTTTGTCTCACATGAACTTTGATTTTTTCATTGACTGCGGTGTTGGAGGTTTGGGTTCAGAGGCGTGGAGCGTAAGAGACCTTACAGATGCCAAAATCATTGGTTTTGAGCCACAACATGAGAGGTATGAAAGGCTGATAAAAAACAATTATCCTGCACCCCTTGAAAAAAAAGCAGTGGGAGAAAATGTCGGGGAGATTTCAGGCTTGATGGGATATAAGGGTGGTAAAAGTGATTTTTGGATGCACGGGGATGAAAGTTTAATTGGCCGAGAATACAAAAGAGAATCGGTACAGGTCACGACGATTGATAAGATATTGGAAGAAACCAATTATCAAAATGTATTTATTTGGGCCGACATCGAAGGAAGTGAATTATCCATGCTTAAAGGAGCAAAAAAGTCTCTCGAAAAGGGTCTGATTGTTGGCTTGAACTTAGAACTGCGAGACCATAGGGCTTCGGCAGGTCATTGCACGGCTAAAGAAGTGATTGATTTTTTGTCCGAATATCAAATTGAATCTTTAACTGACCGATTCATCATAAGCGGTTCTCATAAGGATTTTATTTTCAAAAGAAAAAAAGGCTGAGACGAATCCCAGCCTTTACTTACAAGATGGTTCCTTCAAGCCATCTTAATCAGCATATCGGCAAGCTCTTCACCGATGTTGGTCTTTTTACATTTCTTGCGAAGGTCATCCGCAAAATGCCCTCGTATGGCTTCGTTGCTTTCCTTGGCCCATGACAGGTACATTCCCAAGATTGACGTAACCTCATATTCGGGAATATCCCACCCATCTGCAATGTTCTGCACGAGAACGTGGTAGATGTCCAGCATACGAATGGCGGCAAGTACCTTGTTGTCATCGTTGTCTTCTACAATGGCTTTGTACGCTTCGAGGTTCTCCATACATAGACCGCCTAAGTCGTGGTCGATGCCGTTGCACTTGAAAAGAGGCGCGTCTGCGGGGTAGGTCTCCTTTACAGGAGGTTGTTCGTTGGTGATGTTCATTAGAGTGGGGTTTTGTTTAACTCTGGAGCAAATGTAAAGCGGACTTTACGAATTTCCAAATCTGATGACCATTTTATTTCATTTGAGCATCTTTTCAGATTCACGAATGTGCTTGACAAGATTGGGGGTTAGAGGCCAAACCTTTCTATCAGGCTTCCCGTAATTGATTATTTCGATAGATGACCCCATTGCCTCACAAGCGTGTACAAAAACAGATGACGAGAGCACTCTGTATTCTGCTTCTCGGGCAAGAACAAAAGAGAAGTTGATGTCGGGGAACATACGATAATGAGACCCACCCAAACCCGTATCAATTACAGGCAAATCGGGCAAATTCTTTTTAATGTAATCCATGCTGTTCCAATTATGAACGGGGTGAAATTCAATTTGAGTGTGATTGAAGATGTACCCGTTTGGATATGTTTTTTGAATGTAGTTGAGGGCCTGTAGCTCAACTTCCTTGGGGATAAACACTTCGAGACCCAAATCTTCCTTGGAATAGCTCAAAGTGCTTTTGACCATGTTGTGGGTAATCTTACACGTTTTCAAATTTAAGTGGGGGAGCCTCAGTGTGTAATCGTAATCACCTGACATGGCAATCATTTTTTTGTCATTGATGAGCTGTTGTTCGTGCCATCCCAGCTTTGAACGATGGGGATTATCTACAATAAACAACCTTTCAACGTAAGGACATTCGTCAAGAAGTTTTGATGTCTCTACGCTCTGACGACACATTAAATCGACTTTGTAGCCCTTTTGATTGAGTTTGCGGAGTAAGGGCGTTAACATGATAACATCGCCTAATCCGTGGGAGTAATGAATAAGTGCCTTCATATTTTTTCAATGATTTTTTTTGCCCAATGCTGGGGCATATAATTGGATTGAACCAAAGAGTAGCCATTCATAGCAATTTCTTGCCTGAGGTCATCGTGTTTCAAGTAAAATTCAACCTTGTCTTTCAGCTCGGAGACATCTGAGAAAACATCAAGATGCCTGCCAATAGTAAAGGTCTCTTGCATTCCTGACCATGGGGTCGTCAAAACAAATCCTCCCGAAGCCATGATTTTGTAGAGACGGACAGAAACTCCTGAGGCATCCGTTGGTGCAAAGCTCAAGTTGATTTTGGACTGATTCACGTAGACATTGTGGTCATGTCCAAATACACCTTGCAGATGGGTTACAAAGGGCAATTCAAGATATTTTGACCTATCCGAATGAATCGGGTTGTCCGAAGTACCAATAAACAAAGTGTCAATAGTTTTCTCGCATCCTGAAATCAAAAAGTTTTCTCTCTCATCTGGGCAAGCATGTATGAAATGTGATTGTGCATTCAAATCCAACATTTCAGACAAAACCTGCTCATGCGAGGTTAATGCGAGGTCAACCGCCTCAATTTTACGACACAACTCTCCACTGAAGTTGTTAGAAGCATCCATGTACCATAGAATTGTCTTAGACACCTCGTTTGCGGCATTTACCACACGTATGTCCATTCGACTGCATTTTGAGAATAGTACGAGCTTGGGTTTCTCGCGCTTAATGAGCGCAATAAGCTCCTCATCTCTTGCGACCTGACCCCCAAGATTATCCAGACGTTCTCTGTAATCATATCGCATCACTTTTACTCCATGATGCTCAAATCCCCTTGCTTGGCAGTGGTTGGTTGAAAAGGGCGATGAAAACACCCCAATAAAAATCATTTTCATGATTGAACTATTGTTGTCCCGCAAGGACTCGAACCTTGAATGACTGAACCAAAATCAGTAGTGTTGCCAATTACACCACGGGACAAAGAAGAGGGGTTGCGACGTTTCGCAAACCCCTCTCACCAACTAAAAAACTAAAAAAAAATGTCACAACCGATGAGTTGTGCTGTGAAGATATGCTGTCTAAGGTAATCGCGCAAGTCAATCAAAGAAATCTTTGACGCAATCCCTCAAATACCTATCGACGAATGTTGCAACAATTTGAGAAGTTTTGCTCTGTTGCTCCCAAGCGATAAGTTTGTGGTCTTCCAAGGCACGGGCAATGTTGTCTGCCAATTCTTTTATTTCCATACAGCGAATGTAGCATGAAAATCAATCTTTACCTCGAAAACAGCATTTACTTCAACCCAAGTGGTTTGGGCAACTTTATTCAGGTCACACCCGCCCTACAGCACATTGCGGAAGAGACAGGAAGGAAGGTGAAAGTGAAGTTCAACAAAAAGTACATCACTGATTGTTTTTTAGATTGTGACTTCATTCAGTGGATTTTTGATGACCAAGAAATAGAAGGTCATTATCCAGTCAGATATGCAGAATGGGATATGAATGCCAAGCTCAAGGATTACGAATTTGGTTTTCGGGAAATAACGGGTAAAGAATATGACCCGAAATACCACACCTATGTTGACACCCCAAAACTGACTAATAAACCATCAAAAAAATACGTGGTGCTCATGAATGGGGGTAATATGACCAACCCTAAAAACACTTTACCGAAAAAAATGACCTCGGAAATGTTGGATTCTGTGTTTTTTCATTCTGAGAAAAATGACATTTCATTGATTTTCTTAGGCAGTGAGGTTGATTTTGAAACAACGAAAACAATTAATCCTCTTTTAGAAAAATACTGCACGTTTATTTTGGGTGATATGCGTCAGTGTTTAGCATATTTGAACGAATCTCTCGGTGTTATCTGTAATGATACAGGGTTGTATCATGCCGCTTGTGCCATGAAAAAGAAAGTTCTCGTGTCAGACAGGGTTCCCATTCGACCGAACAAAATGCCCAGCATTTGCATCCAGACACCGAACAAAAACACCCAGATTGTGTCAGAGAAGGCTTGGGACAAAGAGGTCGGTTTATTTTTAAGCCAATTCAGCGAGTAATGAGGATTGCGATATACACAGCCATCATTGGGGACTACGACACTCTTAAAGAGCCTCTAATTAAGCCCAAAGGGGTAGATTTCATCTGTTTCACCGATTCCGACATCACATCAAAGCATTGGAAGGTCATTAGGGTGGACAAAGGGGATTTATGCAATACGCGGATGGCACGTAAAATCAAAATTCTCCCACATCGCTATTTGGCGGATTACGATTACAGCATTTGGCATGATGGAAATTTTCAAATTCATGGAGATATTACCACATTGATTGATGAAAGCCGAATGCGAGCGTTCAACCACATACATTGCAGAGATGGTCGAAGCTGTATTTATGACGAAGCAGATGCGATTATCGCCTTAGAAAACGACCCAAGAATTAAAAAAGAATATGACGACCCCGCGATTGTTGCCAACCAAGTTTGGACTTACGTGGAAGAGGGCTACCCTACAGGTTATGGATTAATAGCAAGCGGAATCCTGTTGAGAAGGCATAATGACCTCTTGGTTAGCACAACCATGGAGGTGTGGTGGAATCAAGTCAAACATGCAAGCAAAAGAGACCAGCTCAGTTTCAATTATTCCGCATGGAAAACGGGTCTTCAATACAACCCCATTGAGCTGGACATTAGAAACAACCCGTATATGCAAATAACAAGACACAATGCCAGTTGAAGGATATGACATCCATGATGTTGGGTGCGCGGAATGGGGAAATGAGATTGTACGTGCAGTTCCGTACATCTATTATCAGGTAGTCAAAGAGGGAAAAAAAAAGATAGCCGTTGAGACAACAGAGGGTATGAGGCCCTTTTACTTCTTTCTAAAGGACGCTCAGGTAAAAATCAAATATCCAAACCGAGATAGGCTTTCAAGGGCACACTCGCAAATCCCATGGCAGAATCTTTATGACGACGAATTGAATTACAAGGAATGGTTGGCTCCTCCATTCAAAGAGCATTTTCAAAGTCAACCACTTATCCTCACCAAAAAATATGACTCCAAAAAGCCAATTTTGATTGTCAGTAATAAGTTCAATCATGAATGGACACACGCAGGCTTGAATGCGATTCCAATAGAAGCATTAGAGGAGGTCTTTCACAAATGCACTAAAAATTACAACGTCGTTTACAACAGGATTCACCCAAAATACATTGTCCCAGACAGCGACACCTTGGCATTTGAAGCATTCCCTGACGATATTTTGCTTGAGCTATACCCAGAGGTCATTGATATAAACGACCTACATCGAGTCAACAACCTTCATGGGCTTGATGTCAGCACCATGCAACTGCGATTGTTCAGCAAGGCTTCACGCTTCATTAACGTGCAGGGAGGCATGATGCATTTTGCGGCCTACTTCGGTGGTAAGCAGTTGTGCTATCTCGTAAGAAATGGCGGCATACATACAAAGCCTAAGGATTTCTTGAAACTTCAGTCGTGGCACAAAAAGCTCGGTGGGGCCGAGTTCCGTGTTGCAACCACAGGAGAAATTCAGCGCAATCTGGATTGGCTTATGAGTTGACAATCGCATGTTGATAAGTCCATTGATTTATCCTTGGGGATAACGATATTACATCCTTTCTTGCGGTCAGAACTAAAACCCACAGCTATGACTATTCAAGAAAACAACCGCATGATGCAGGCTCAGTTGAAGCAACAGGCAGAAAAAAGCCGCCAGACCTTTCAACGTTTGATTGTTTCCAACAAAGAGCACGACAAAAGGTTGGCAATGGAGCACTACACTCGTGCAGAGCATTTTGAAAAGATTGCCCAAACCATGTTTGTCAAAAATTGGTCGCTTTGATTAATTTGCCACATGGACATTCTTGACCAAATTGAAATGGAGTGGACTTCGTATGAAAGAATGCGGAGACATTCTGAAAGGATGGCAAAGGTTCGCTTTGCCCTTGCCTATACCAAATCGGTTGAAGGCATACCTTTACGATGTTTTGGTCAGGTCGTAGTGTTTCATTTGAATTGATGGAACGGGATGCTTTAGACTTGCCAGCCCGTGAATGGTGGGACTCGCTAACAAGAGACCAAAAGAAGCGTGTAGCCCACGAAAACTCCATGCACATCGACTTTAAGCAATTTTCAAACAGCCAACGCCTTATCACAAGGGCGTATCTAAAATGGAAAAGCCATGACACCAAAAGAGAAGATTGAAAGAGATTTCAAGCAAACGTACTTCACCACCCTCGGTGCTGTTCGTAACGTCGGAAACTTTGCAAGCGTGAGACTCAAGGACATTCAAGATGGATTCAACAGGTGGGAGACTTCTCGTCCCCATATTGACCACCTCGTTACAATGCTTGAGAACGCGCTTGTCAGCCTTGAGGAATGCAAGGTGAAGGTAGAGGAGCTGGAGTGGGAGAAACAACGTGAAAAAGCATTCAAACAGCCTAAATCATGACTACAGACGAGTTCGGAGCTTTCGTTCTGCGATGCAACCATGCAATTAGGCATGGAGAGCCAAAATTCACCTTCCAAGGAAATACTTGGAGTACGGAGTTCAAATACGTTTTGGCTTGCATGGCAGAGAAGCACAACATCCAAGCTCACATTGGTAAAGACGGAGAAATAAACATCAAAAGATTAAGCAGATGACCCCACAGAAAGGAGAATTTGTTTTCCTGCCTCAAATCATGCAGGATTACGCGCCAATCAAAGTTGATTCAGCCAAGAGTTACTTGGTTCGCCTTGAGGAAGGCAAGACGGCAGGTTTTTGGGTAGCCAAGAGTCAGGTAACATGGAATGTGTCTGAAAGAGGATATGAGGGCACACTTCCTGATTGGTTGGTTGACAAGATTGAGATTAAACAAAACATCGACGAATATGAGCGATGAGTATTCACGAGGCGAGATTCATTTTAGCCTCACATTTGACGTGGCCTCTTCAGACCAGCCTGAGCAAATTGCTCGTAACATCGAGAAGTGGTTGTCAAAGAAATTTGGCAAAAACGATTACCCCTACGAAAAAATGGAGCTGGTTCATGTTGATATGGAGGGTAGGGAGATTGAATATGGCCCCCACGACTATTGGGATAAAGAGAGCTACTTGGAAGACACAAGAGAGCGGTAAAAAAACATTACAAAATCGCGTGTGAGGCAAATGGAAAAGAGGAGTCAGGTATTTATATTGGGTGCTTGATTTCTCTTTTTTCATGCAAGTTCCAATTCCAGAAGTTTCTCATCAATTAAGCATCCGTTTTGGAGATGACTCATTCTCATGCGATGTCAATGCTTATGCGATTCCCGTTTTCAATTATTACGCAATAATCCTTGTCTTCGACATGGAGCAAAAATTCTTTGATGAATTTGACCTCGAAGACGTTTTTCTCAACCAATACTATCCCGTCGAAAACATAGAAAGTGCATTGAGCAATATGAAGGCCCTGCAAGACAATCACGAATGGGTGGTTGAGCAAGCATACAAGGCATTTCAAGAGGCTGAATGGCACTTCATGGTACCAGACCCCGAAGAGGAGGAATAAATGCGTAGAAAAGGCTACATACAGGATTTCGACAGAGTGGTAGCCCGTTTGAAAAAATCAGAGGTCAATTTCAGGGTAGAGATGAGCGGTGTTACGCGCATCATTTACTACTTAGACGGATATGGAAATGTCGCAAGGAAAGCCATTTATCATGGGCACAAAGGCATGGAGCGCATGGAAGGTTTGGAGCTGGTTACAATGGTTCGTCGTGAGCTTAGAAAGCGGATTGAAGAGGGTAATAAGGCCCCACGATTCAAAGTGGGAACAAAGGTCGTTCGATTTCATATTGAGAACATGACCTCTGCCATGAATGATGGGGCTGAAATAGCGGAGGTGGATTTGAATGCCTGTTATTGGACGACAGCCTATCATTTGGGTTTTTTGTCCGAGGAGTTGTATGCAAAAGGATGGCAAAAGCGCAAATCTGCCAAAATCGGACTGCTTGCCGCGATTGGAAGCCTCAATAAGAAGACATACACGGAAGACTTTGAGTTTGGCTCAAGCAAGGGCGTTGTTCGGGATTCAAAAGACGACATGTTTCGCCCCTACTATTGGGCGGTCATTAATCGAGTAGAGGAGGTAATGTATAAGGCGATTAACGCTGTTCCCAAGCATCATTTCATGATGTGGTTGACCGACTGCATTTATATCCGAAAAGAATCGACCCCAATTATTATTGATTTATTCAAAGAATTGGGGTATGAATACACGACAGGAATTTCTCACATATCAAAAATTGAAAGGAATAAGGTGTTTTGGGTAAACCACGATACAGGCGAAGAGAAATTCGTCTTTTTTTCTAAAAACGTTCAACATGGCTGATTTAACAATTTTCACGGCAGTAGATTCTCAGAGATATGAGAAGTTCATCTGCCCATTCATTTTCTTCCCACTGCATCTTAATGACAATGTTCAAGTTGAGGTGCATGTGTGGAATGCAGAGGACTTTATTTTCAGGCACGGCTCACAGGTCGCGTTGCTTGACACCAAATTCAAGGGTCGATTCGTTATCAAAGAGATTGACAGAAAGCATTGGGCCGCAGTCCCATCTGCGTCGGCTTACAGATTCTACGCAGAACCCACTTTGAAATCGAAATGGACAAAAATTAGTGACGTAGACATCATGCACATTGATGAAGACCCCGCTGGACATTTTGAGCGGCTGGAAAGCGAGTTTGGCAAAGACATTCCATACTTCGCCCTTCAGCGGTCTCACAAGCCACAACTGAGTGGGACGTATTGTGTAAAGACAGATGATTTTTACACCGATGCATGGCGCAAGAACAGAGACGAAGTAATGTCTCATTACAAGGAAACCGATGCCTTTGCCTTAAAGCTGGGGCCTTTTGAAGTACCTATAGCCTTTGATGAATATGTGAATTGGGCCATTGTTACGCCCGTCCATGGCGAACCATTCAAGTCCAAGGGTGATGAGGAGCAAATCAGGCCAATTCAGGGCATTCACATGAGCTTGAACAGGCCGCCCTATCCATATCCATGGCAACCCGACCGACCAGCTTGGGACATTACCGACGAAAGAAAGAAAAAATGGGAGCAGTTCAAGGCGAGCGAAGATTATTACACGCTCTTCTACCTCTTGACAACTCCCGAAATCATCAAGATGTTTGACAAAATCTGAGTTCTTGAGAATACGATGTTGAAAACCAAGTTATCAGAATAGCCAATACCCTTATCAGAAAATATACATTGCGACATGAGTAAAATGATAGCCAAGGCGAAAAAGAAAAGCAATGCAGAGCTTTCTTTACTTCGCATTCAATATGCCAAACACCTCTTTGAAATCATGGAGGGGTTGTTCTTGGTAATGGAAAAACCTGAGTTCCCAGCGGCAGGAGCGACGTATGTGACATTCAATGACCTTGCCGACGTTTTTAATGAAGCCCAACGCAGGGGTAAAAAAGCGTTGAAGATTGAAGGGTACAAGATGACCACTGATTTTGCCGCTTTTTGTCTCGACAAGTACGACAACATCGACCCTTCTTTTGATGAGAAAATGATGGAATACTACGCCAAGAAAGCCGAAGCCTTGAAAGATGGGAAGGAGTAAGGAATTGCTTTTGGATTTATTGAATGAAGCGAAGGCTGTGCTTTTGCCTGATTTCGAGGATGCCCTTGCAGGTCATTCTGTAGGAGCAAATCCAAGAGCGATTTATGACGTTGAGACAATGATTGCAATGCTTCAGACCAAAGAAGGTTGGAATGAGGATGAATGCTGGGAATGGCTTGAGTACAACATTTTCCCTGACTATCACCCGTCTCAACGTAAAGACCACCCCATTTTCTTATACCCTTATTACTGAGATATGTTTGAACCAAAGACAAAACTTGACGGCCTCCTACACGCGCGAGGCTTAAAGACAAAAGAATTTTACCGCCTTCTCGAAAGCCGTGGTAAGAAGATTGAATACTACGCCCTCACAGAGATGCGTAATGGCAAGCGCAAGAATTACACCATCGAAACGCTGATGAAGCTGTGTGATGTGCTTGAAGTAAGTCCCAATGAAATTGTAGAACACGACGCGAAGCCCCTGCCTCACAAAACAAAACGAGTGAGCGCAGACGTTTCAAAAGTCCAAGACAATATCGACGAGTACGGATTCTGATGTCTCCATCTTTTTGGAAATATCTGATTGCGTCGAACAAGCGTTCTAAGTATGTCCACATGTGGGTTGACATCGCCTCACAGGTGGAGTTTTTGCCGATTGACTTCAGCTATTCCGAGATGTGTAAAAAGCATGGGCTGAGTAGGACGAGCCTTTGGAGACACATGGAGGAGGTGAAACAAGATTGGAACAAACTTGAAACAAACTTGGAACAAACTTGGAACAAGGGAGGTTTTGGTTTTCAAAGAGTTACGCCATTCTCTGAAACAAAAGTGAAACAAACTTGGAACAAAACTGGAACAAGTTTGAAACAACCAAAGAAGCCGAAAAGGGAAGATGAGAACTTGGAGTTGAGGGAAAAGATTGTTGCCTACCTCAATCAAAAAACAGGCAAACGATATAAAGAGAACAACAAGCAAACGCGCAAGGATTTACAAGCAAGAATAAAGGAGGGGTATGTGTTCGAGGATTTCTGCAAGGTTATCGACAACAAGTGTTCCGTTTGGTTGGACACAGAAAGGTCGATTTACCTGCGGCCAATGACACTCTTTGGGAATAAATTTGAGAGCTACTTAAATGAGGTGCCTCAGAACCCCGAACTTTTCATGCACCAAAAAATTTCACAACATGCTACAAAAGCAGAGCGATACAACCAAGCAATTAGCGAAGCAGGAGAAATTGACTTTAATCAATTCGTTGAATTTGACGAAGGAGAGTAAGGAGGTCATTACAGCATCTTTTGACACCAAAATCGTTGACCTTGATAAGCAGGGTTTCCAGAGCATTTATCTTGTTCTTTTGAAATGGTGCAAATTTCTTGGAATTAAAGAAGCCCCAGACAGAGAGGAGATGACTATGATTCTAATGTTCATTAAAAAGCACTTTGGGGATTTGACAGGAACAGAAGTGAGCACGGCATTTGGATTGGCCGTCGCTAAAAAGCTCGACGTAGACCCTAACCACTACCAAAATTTCAGCCCATTGTATGTCGGGGGCATTTTGGATGCTTACAAGCAATACAGAGGGTCGCACATTACCCAATACCGAGACAAGCTGATGGCTCACGAGGAACAGCTTAAAATGGAAGCTAATAAGCCCTCAGCAGAGGAGCTGGCAACCATGCGTATGGATGCGTTGCTGAAAATTTGGGACGACTTCAAAGAAGCGGAAGATGAGGAGGTTTCGTGGCAAGTTCACGTCTACTACGACATTTTGGTTGACGCTGGTTTGATGGACATGGACTCCGAAACCAAAAAGGATATTTTGGAAAGGGCGAAAAAGCTGTGCAAGCGTGAAGCAGAAAGACAAGTTTCAAATGAGTTCAAGCGGAATCGTGTGATTAACGAGATAAATCAACATTCTGCATCTTCTCCCTCTCAAAAAGTGCTTAACAGATGCAAACTGCTTGCGAGCCAGAGGTTGTTTGAAAAATTAATTTCTGAAGGTTTAGATTTAAGAGAGAAATTAAATCTGACCGAACATGATAGACCTGAGATTGCCTGAGAATGAGGACAAGAGAGTTGAGCTTTGGCGCAAATTTGAAGAGGTCGCTGATGAATACCCTGAGATTTGGAAGGCGTTGGAGGTCACGTTTTCATGTCCTATTGACATGGATTGTGAAATGTGTTTTCTCATCGAGAAGGTCGCGCCCATACTCATTTCAGGAAAGAAAGCACAGATTCGATACACAATGGAGGAGGCGGAGGCCGTCAGCAGTATTCTCTACGGGAGTTTACCTCAATGCAATGGCTGTGACTGCGGCCTTAAACCAGCGTTGAATGAGATTGGTCGGGAAAATAGAAAGTATCTACCCGATTAAGGACGGGATAAGCACCCTTGTACTGAGCAAAAAATACAAGAACCAAGCCCGTCAGGAAATTGCGTTTACGCTGTTCGGAGATTGGGATGAGAAGTTGGTGGAGTTTGATTTAGGAGACCAAGTTGAGGTCACGTTCCAAATCAAATCCAAATTCGTGGGTGAGCGGTCGTACACAGACCTTGTTTGCAGAAAAATCAGGCTCGTACACAAAACGAGTAAGGGCCAAAGTTCAATAGATTTCGGAAAGTCATGAATCAAGCCAACTTCGTCCTACCCGTAAACAAAACAAAGACCTTTCTGAAGAGAGGCTACGACAAATACTGCGACATCACCCTTGAGGTCATCCAAGACATCTATGAATGCAACATTGCGAGCAGTAGCAAAGCCAAGTATGAGTTAGCTTGGATTGACGCTGTTTTAATCAGGGAAGGCATGGTAAAGGGTGCCGTAGAGGTAAAAAGCCGCAATATGAGCCTTGAAAAGCTCAAATCGCTCGGTTCCTACATGATTAGCTTGGACAAAATCAACAAAGGCTCTATGATTGCGTCAAAAGGCTTTGAGGTGCCCTTCTTTGTCTTCGTGTTTCTCATCCCAGACAAGCGCATTTTCTTTTGGAAGGTGAGCGACGAAAAAGGCAACTTTTTGATGCCCATTAAGGTGCAATCTCAAAAAACACCCTTTAATTGTGCGGGTGGTGAAAGGGTCGAAAACGTAGCTTACCTGCCTTTGGACAAAATGCAAGAGACCATATACACGCCCGAACGTTATTTTCCGAACCTGTAAGGGATATTTTAGGAGATAACAATGTTGTTTTAAGCAACACTTGTTGACTCCATATTGAGCCTTTCGAGCCTCGCCACGCGCTCTTCCAAATCTGAGTTGCTTTCAAGGTTCTTGATGAACTTTGAATAGAAATAAATTTGGTAAATTAGCACGAAAGTTGTGAGCGCAAAAAGCCCCACTCCAAGCGTAGAAGCATTGCCTCCTTTGTCGAGGAATTGGGATGGAATTTTAGATGCCATGGCTTTGTTTTGAACAAAAATACAAAAATGAGCAAGCGTTATCGCGGTGAATTGTTGAAGGGACGTAGCCACAAAGAGGGCGGCATACCTGTTAAGGTTGCTGATTCTCAGATGGTTGAGATGGAAGGTGGTGAAGGCGTTGTCAATAAGCGTTCGATGTCCTCAGAAAAGACCTACGAATTTCAGGGCAAGCAACAGACCACCTGCGAAATCGTCAGTGAATTAAATCAAAAAGAAGGGGGTGGTGTTAAGTTCGACTGCGAGGATGTTGAAGGCAAGAAATACAAATACCAACGTGGAGGCAAATTGTCTCCATCTTTTTTGCCCAGCCTCAAATACCACTTTCTTGAATTTTATCTGTAATGGCTGAAGAAAAATTTTTCTCAGGAGCGGACACAATTACGCTCGTCAAACAACTGATTAGATACGACATCCCATTCTTGTTGCTGGGTAAGTCGTCCATCGGTAAATCTTACTCTGTCATCGAAATGACGGAGCGTTGGAGAATGCCAAAGTCTTTGTTGTACATCGGTTCCGAAAAACCATCGAACATCGAAGGTTTGCCTCGTCTGACAGGCGATAGAGCTGGCGGAGACACGTTGGAGTTCTACAAGCCTAATTGGTTTCCCAACACCTTCCAAATCGAAGCGTATGTGACCAATGGCAAAAAAATCTTTGACGCTTACATCAAAGACCACTACGAAGGCGACAAGGAAGGATGCATGTCTGGAACCAACTTCGTTGAATTGCATGGCATTTTCAACAGCTTGTTTGAATGGCAGTGGGCGACCAACACAACCACTTCAGAGGGAATGATGCTTGCGAAAATGGGTGAAAGCCTTGAGTCGGAGTATCTGAATACAGACCCTATGGAGGTCAAGCGAGAGCTTTTCAGCGATGCCGAAATCTTCAAGATGCAAACCGAAGCCGCTGGCAAAGGAGAAGGCGTAATCGTCAGAGACGACGTGAGAGACCTCTGCTTGTACTTGAGCACCATGCTGGGCTATGGAAACTTCTGGCTCATTCTGGACGAGCTTGACAAGGTTGACGAAAGTGAGCAAGACAAGTACGCACCGCTTTTGCATATCGTTCGTGAGCGCATCATTAAGGAATACTCCATGCGGACGTTGAACAATGGCAAAGGCTCAGGCGTGCCGAAAAAGGTCAAAAGAGGTGCTGACTACAGCGATGTCAAAGCCGACCTTGATAAAGCTATTGAGCTGAAGTTACCACTTTTGGACACCCGAATTATTGGTATTGCGAATGCCACGGCAGATATTGAAGATGCGCTCTTCCGTAGATTCTGTCATTTGATTGTCGAAGAGGTCATGATGGTAAGCACGCCACCCGCAGATATTGGTGGGATGCGAGCGTGTCTGACAGAGGTAACAAAGGACAGCAATGCCGCCTCACTTGTTTCTGACCTCGACTTCAAACTTTTGAATGAAGTCAACCTGCAATGGCAATTCAGCTTTTTCCCCACAATGTTGAACAAACAGGACGGGCAGAACAACGAAATCGTAAATAATTTCATTGAAATTTTTAATGAAAATGTTGGTCAGGCAGAACAGCCTGCAATCATGGCCGCTCAAAAAGCCATGCAAGAACAACTCTACCTCGACACGAATCAGTCGGCACTCTTCAAAATCATTCGCAACAACTTTGGCGTAGATAATGAGATGGGAGGTTCCGAAAGTGTGGAGCTTCAGTCAGGCATCTATCGTTGTTTAATGAAAGCCATTTTCGGAGGCACGTACACTTCTGAAGCCCCTTCGCCTGAACAGGTCAAGCTCAATGCTTTGAAGCAACAGATTGCCGATGCCATCGAGAATACGGATAGTCCTGCTGAGGCCGTTACTTTCTTGTTGTCCAAAGCAAAAAGGGATGGTACATCTGTGACAAACAACACTGAGGCGAAGCAGTGGATGGAAAACACATTGGGTCTTGTAGAGGAAAGCAAAGACACATCCTTGAGGCAGGATATGGTAGACAAATTCTACCCCGTAGTGATTGAGTTCATTGCTGGTCTGAACGAGTCATCAGATTACAAGAACCAGCTTATTCGTTGGACAAACGCATTTATTGTCAAGGACATTGATAATGATGAGCCAACCGAAAATGCGGCTGAGGTGTCGATGGATGCATTGGAGACCCTTTCAGCCATGAATTTGCTTAACGCGATTGTGGCAAAAGAAATCAAAGCAAAACAGGCGTTCAAGGCATTGCAAGACGTGGGACAATTTGGGGCCATTGAAAAGCTCAGTGCGAAGATGAGGGACATGGGACTTTACGACAAAGCTCCGAGTGGCCCTGAAGCGGCTCACCAAAAGATTTTACAGACATACAAATAATGGCATTCAAGGTCGATTTTCCTGACCAGCCCTTTGGGGATTTTGATTCTTTCTTTGAATGGTATCTCATTCAAATCGAGAACAATATGCCTGTGCCTATGAGTGAAGTGAACGCTTCTCAAACGCCTTCGAGCTACGCACGGATGTTGCCCGAATTGAGTGCTGACCAATATGAAGGCGCATTCAACAAAATTCGAGAAACGATTGCCTTGCCTAAAAATGTCTTTCTGCTTTACGATGGTGAATCAGAGACCATTTACAGCTATTGGGATAGAGAAAAGGAGGTGTACCGAATTGCAATGAATAACACATTCTACTTGTGCATTGCATACCCTCCTGTTTTGAAGGCTGGAATGACCCATGAGATGGGGCATATTTTCAATGGTGATTGTTTGAACACGATTGAATGTCACGGCTACTGCTCTAACATTTGTGCGGATGTCCGAATCAATGGGCCAATCGGTGACGAGCTGTGCGACCAACTTGCCTCTGTCCTGAATTTCAGAAAAACCGAAATGCCCTTCGTGCCAAAAAGGTGGTACCCCAAATATGGTTTGCCCGTAAATGAGCAGGGATGGCCTTTTGACATCGCACACAACGCATACCACCAAGAGGTGCCCGAAGACGATTGTACGAAGCCTCAAGGCCCTCCACAGGGCGGTGAAGGCGGTGAAGGCGGTGAAGGCGGTGAAGGTCAGCAAGGTGATGGCATTCCACCGAATGACCCGAACGCTGAGAAGGCAAAAGACAGCCCCTTAGGTGGAGGGGGTGGCACAAAGGGCGAAGAGGTGCCTGACAAAGAACAAGGTGAGGGAGAATCTGAAGGCGAAGGTGAAGGTGAAGGTCAAGAGGGAGAAGGCCAACAGGGAGAAGGTGAAAAAGCTCAGGGTGAGCTGACTTCTGAAGAGCAAGCCATCCAAGACAAGGTGGCGAGGAAAGGGATTTTGAAAGGTGCGAGGGGCAGTATCGAAGGTCTTGAGGAGCTTTTGAAAAGCACCAACATTACTGACAAGGAACGTCGAGAATTGACGAAAAAGAAAGAGGCGTTTGAGGATTTCATTGCAAAAGCTGAGGCATTATCATGACAATCGAAGAGTTGCAAAGCGAATACGATAGATTGCTGTCTGAGGCAAAGGATGTCACGTCTCCTATTTTCGATAGGCTGACGGGCAACCCAAGTCCTGCTCAAGCCAAAGAATCCATGAGTGAGGGCATCATTCACAAGCCTTGTGGAGTCAAAAAGAGAGTGCCCAAATTAGACCCCGTTCAACTTGACAAAGCGAGGGAAAGTCAGGAGCAAATTGAAAAGGAAGTCCGTGAAAACCCGTTTGAATTTCCAGATGCGGCAAAGCAGTTGGGTGAGCAAAAGGCGGGTGATACTACAGGCGACAAACGCCAGCGGATTGCCTTGCCTCAAATCGGTCAACCTAAATGGGTCAAAGAGCTTAAATCGCTTGTCAAAGGATTTGGTAAGCCGAAGAGAAAGAGAGGTAGAGAATACTACGACATCGAAAGTTTGGTTCGCAACGTACCTGAAAAGGAAGCGGCCAAAAAGAAGATGAGAACGCCTCTGGTGTTTACGATTTTGGACACCTCAGGCTCGATGACTCAAAGGAGTCAGGGGGAGAGCAGAAGCATCTTGGAAGAGATGGCAAAATTCGTTCCGCCCATTGTCTCGGACTATGATGGAACCATCTATATCGCAGATGCGGAAATCAAAGAAAAATTCAGCAACAAAAGGATGCGTAAAGCATTCAAGGAAGCGGGGGCGCAGGCGAACTCTTTGATGGCCGCAGGCGGAGGCGGAACAAATTTCGACAAAGCCTATGAGGACATTTTAAGACAAAAGAGAGAGCAGGGTTTTGAGTGTCTCGTAATCGTTTTGACCGATGGGGGCGTTACCATCAATCCAGCCATGGTTCAAGAGTTACGCTCAAGCATCATTGTGATGCCAAAACGAGCCTTGCGCCTGTTCAAAAGCATGAATAGAGGTGCCCTTTTTGCTATGATTGAGGACGATGCAAATTATCCTGCTGTGCGCCTTATTTTAATTGACGTTTAATATGAATCAGAAGAAAATAAATCAGAGCATTGAATCAATGATTCTGAATGCACCTGAGAACTACGTGTTCAATCAAAACGACCTTCACCTTATGCGTCGTTATGACAAATGTGAGGATAGCGAATTGAATGAGCAATTTGTATTTGGTCGGGTATGGAAGATGCTCCAAAAAGACGACGATTACAATGAGCTTACAAAGGAGTTTGAAGGCAGAGTGCTCGTGACACATGGCGGAAGCGGAAAGGCCATCACAATAGCTCCAAATGGCGCATCATTTCACGTATTTAACGACGATTACTTCTGTCATGTCATTACCCGTGCTCTTACGAGCGGGAGAAAGACAGAAAACTTCATGCAATACGACTTCGGAACTATCGCTGAGTTTTTCTACTTAAACAACACGGACTTCCTGCCGCAATTCGATGTGGTAATTTCTCAGCCGCCAGCTCAATGTCATTTTGCACGTTTAGATGGGGATGAATCTTTGGCGAGATTGGCAAAGAAGGACGCAAGAGCTTACTACGCTGTTCGGGGCATGGACTTTTTAGATACAGGAGGCGTTTTAAGCCTTATCCTGCCACGTAGAGCACGCATGACAACACAGAGGCTTGCTGAAGACGAGTTAAGCCGTAGAGGGTGCGAACATGTCGTCGAAGAGAGCGACAGAGATGACCAATTCATCCTAAACTTCATCAAATTATGAGTTTACCAAAAAGCTACATGCTCAAAAGCCATGCTGAAAGAGCAGAGATTCACATGACCATTGTAGAGGCCATTGAACACGCAAGCGCAACTGCGTTGCCAAACATCAAAAATCAGACGGAAAACGTAGAAGCCAAGAGAAAGATTATCGGAGAATTGATTGTGGCAATGGAGAATGGTTTTGACTTGTATGATGCCATGGTTCAAATTGACGTAACAATGTCCAACGACGCGAAGTACGAAGAATAATGAATATCAAACAATTACAGAGAGATGCTCAAGCGGCATCGCTGACGATGAAATTCAAGCCTATCACAGATTTCATCTTAACAGGAGATATTGGTGCGCCCGCTACGGAATCTCAAAGGGTAACTTTTATTATGGAAACGGCTTGCACGATTATGCCCCCAATGCAAAGCCTATCTGACTTCTTAGCCTCTGATGTTATCAATGGAAAATCCGACATAGGTGAGGGAGCAATGGGATTAAATACAAGTGAGATTGGCAGAAGTCTTTTGAAAAAATACTCGGCCAACGACATCGTGACTGCTTGTACGTTGTATCGCGCTCAAATCAAAACTGGGCTAAAGATTGTTCTGGGCAACAACACAAATGTCTTTCTTCCAGCCCCAAAGAAACAAACAAGAAAAGCCAAGTTGATGCCTTGGGCCATTAGTTCAAGGGGAATCGACGCGACGGGTCATGAAGTTATTGGGTATGAGGACGAGCTTGTTCAAGAAGTAAGGAGCGCAAATGAGTCGGGGACGAAAGAAGTAAAATACCTTTCAGGCAGTATTCTTGAGCTTGAAAAAACCATCAAAAGTGAGCCTGATTTTGAGTTGCCTACATGGGTTGGGCAAGATGAAAAACGTGAAGAAATTTCTGTTCCTGCTGTATTAAGGGCGACACCTGAATCAACAAAAGAGAACATCTTTGAAATTCCAGATTATCAATCTGCAATTTATTCAACGACTGATACGGGCATCTACAGAATTAGCACACCTCTTGTTTTTGAGCACGAGGGCAGAACTCTGACCTTACCAAGTGTAGTGTCTGACTTCATGAATCGCAAATTCAGTGCGGGACGTAAAAGTTTGAGGGTATTTGAACGTGATGGGTTTGTGGTTCTTGATGCGAGCACCATCAACACACAAGAAATGTACATCAACGAAGCCGTTGGAGTGCAGAAAATTCAAAACATCATTCAGATGGATTGCCTTATTGTGGGCAAATTCACTGAATACCCGTCTATCTATCAGGTTTACAATACCGCTGATTACTTCGCAGAGCCTCCGACACAGGAGGAAATTATGGAGAAAAACCTTGAGGCATTGACGTTGCCACCAAGCGTGACCCTGAATCAGATGAAAGTCAGCTACGGGGGTGAACGTTTGCCCATGAGTGTGGCATCACTTCGGAAATGGTCAGATGGCAACCAGACCTATGCGGAGGCCGTTGAAATCATGGCCCAACATCTCGAATACTACACAACATTCAAAGATGGTGTGCGTCAGAACAATGGTGCCGTTTACGAGGCAACGAAGGCCAAATTCAAAGCCTTAACAGAGAAACGGGCAAAAAGTGGTAAAAAATCAGACATCGCTTTGGCGAACAACATGTTCCAAGAGTACATGTCAAAGTATGTTTTCAGTGTTGAAGAGACCTTTTTCAACCTGAATCCCGATTTCGCAGACCCCGAAAAACTTTTTGGTTACTTCCTTGGAATGGGTGTCTTGCCAAATGGTCTCTATACGGGTAAGGTCAATCCATATCGCATCCTTTGTGCAAGGTTGCTTGGCGTTGACTACGCCTTGAATTACAGGGAGCTGTGCAAGGTTTCGACCATTAAGGGTTATCTGTACGTCAGGGACTTTGAATCAGACGGGAAGCCTATCTATGCCACCGCAGACACCATGTTGCAGGGTAACATTTACGAATTGCAAGAAATGTTGGAGTCGGAGAAGTTCGGGATGCTCGCATCAAAGAACTTTGGGGAGGACAACATGGAGGCCGTTTTGGAAAGCCACATGAAACTTTTGAATGACCACATGCCAAAGCGTATGGTCTTCCGACATGAGGAGCAAGAGGAGTACGACCGCCTCGTCTTGAAGCATGGTATTGGCAATGCCTACATTCAAAACAGAGCGGAGGAAATTACACGTATCACGTACAATGCTGGCCTTGTACCAAATCGTGATAGTCGCAATACAATTTACAACGAAGAGGAATACTCGCGCTTTGGTTCCAGCCCAGTCGTGCGAGAAGCCTTCCTTGATTTGCCGACTGGATTTTCGGGAAAAAATAAAGCACTACTATTTGAGGCTCAAGCACAAAAAATGCTTGACACAGACGATACGATTAATGCCTCGACTTTCTTCTTTGGTGAAGACGGGTATCGCTCTGAATCTGCGGCAAATTTGGAAGCTCCCTTTCTGGACTATGCAAACAAGACGGGCAAGCAACTTTACGGCAGAGCATCCGAATTGCTGAGATTCAACGATTTGGACAAGAGAAATTCTCTTCTCAACTTTTACTTCAGTCCAAAATCCGCGAATGAGGGAACGATTGTTCTGCTCAAAGAAGGTGGAGTTCGAGTGCAAAATGGTGAGCTGGACGAAGGCAGGCCCGAAAACAAGCAAAGCAAGCTCATCAAGTTGGAGGTCGTCGGAAAAACCCGTGCTCTTAGAAAGAAGGACAAAAAGAAAAATAAATTTGTTTATCCTCTTGTAGAGAAGGCACTTACTGACGCGATAGACCCATCTAACAAGGCCGCTCGAAATGCTTTGGAAGAGTTAGGTTACGACCTCAGTGACAAAAAAGTGCTTGAGGGCATTTCGCGTTTGATTACAGAAAGAGCTTTGGGGAGTTACTACGAATTAGCCTCCCAAGCTCGTGTCGAAGGTGATGAGCTTTTGAGTTATGGTATTGCAACGACTTTGGAGCCATTCATTTTGGCCCTGAACGAAATCTACTTCAACTATAAATACAACAACTTTGCAGAAAAGCCATTGACCCATGTCCCCATTTTCTTGGAAAACATGAGGCACTTTGGCAACATCGGTTCGAGGTTCACTGCTGAAAGCACTTTAGACAATGGTAAGCCAGCAGGATTTTCTTTGAGACAAGCGCAAAGGGATGGCCTCAAGTTCCTTGCCGCAAGTGGAAACAGCGGTCTTTTGGCTCATGAAGTAGGGTTTGGTAAGACCACATCGAGCATTGCTAAAATCAGCGACATGTTCTTGCGGGGTGATGCCCAACGTGTGCTTATCAGCGTTCCAAAAGCAGTTTATGACACCAAAAACTGGGTTGCTGAAATCCAAGGTGAAAAGCGCAATGGTCAGCGGGTGGCGAATGGATTGTTGCCATCAACGATTAAGCTGGTTGAGCTTGGCTCTATGAATTTCTCCGACCTGAAAGGCTTGCCCGTTGATGAGGGGTCTGAACTTGGCATCGAGCGTTCTGAAGGAACGGGCTTCGATGGCCCCATCGCATACAGCGAAGGTGATTTAGAAATCATTGATAAAGCAGACATTTTCGCTGAGAAGCTCATGGCAGAATTGGG
>MDSZ01023390.1_pt1 | contig 21988 bp, 21 predicted proteins | sample 811201 | NCBI WGS metagenome assembly MDSZ01 (sample SAMN05326647, study PRJNA326480) | marine metagenome | isolation source: seawater | place: Indian Ocean: North | collected 2010 | reverse complement strand
TAACCTTTCCTCTTTCATCAAAAATTTGTTTCAATGGTGTTACTTTGACTCCTTCAATCATAGATTAATTAAAATATTTATCAATTTGTAATTTAGTAATATCTTCTGCTGATTCACCATCAAGAACCTTTTTATACCATTCTGATGTATGTTTTAAAGTTTCCTCAACATTCCATCTTGGTTCCCATTTCAATATCTGATGTGATTTATCACAATTTAATTGTAATAACATTGCTTCATGATGTTGTTTGTTGGCACCTTTAATTTCGATTTTTCCTTTACCAAAATGATGAATTATTTTTGATGCAACTTCATTAACTGTCCTGACTTCCGAGCTGGATGGTCCAAAGTTCCATGAACCTGAAAATTTTTTTGGATTTTCACGTAATTGGGCAGACAATAGTATATAACCAGATAGTGGTTCAAGAACATGTTGCCAGGGTCTAGTTGCTGATGGATTTCTAATTTCAATTGGAACATTTTTTTCTATTGATCTTATGCAGTCAGGAATTAGTCTATCAATAGCCCAATCACCACCTCCAATAACATTTCCAGCTCTGGTTGACGCTGCACCAATTAAGTTACCTGATTCAAAAAATGAACGAAGGTATGCTGAAAAGATAATTTCTGCAGCTCCTTTTGAGGCACTATAGGGATCATGCCCACCTAATCTATCAGATTCTCTGTAGCCCCAAATCCACTCAACGTTTTCATAACATTTATCTGAAGTGATATATACTAATGAAAGAACTGAAGAACATCTTCTTACAGAATCTAATAAATTAACAGAACCCATAATATTAGTATCAAACGTGTTGACAGGGTCATCATATGATTTTTTAACCAAAGCTTGCGCGGCTAAATGAAAAACAAATTCAGGCTTAAATTTATGCATTGCATTATCAAGTTTAGCAGCATCTCTTACATCACCAACTACATGGCTAATCTTTGAACTTAGATTTAGCATATTGAAATGACTTGGTTCATCAACAGGGTCCAAGGCATATCCCATAACTTCTGCTCCAACTTCACTAAGTATATATGATAACCAAGAACCTTTAAAACCAGTATGCCCAGTAATGAACACTTTTTTGTCTTTAAATGAATTTAGAGCATTTTGTAAAATTATTTTGTCCATGGTGCTTCTCCTTTATCGAATAGTGAATTTAATAATTGATATTCTCTATTTGTATCCATTGGTTGCCAAAACCCATCATGCTCATACATCATTAACTCATTATCTGAAACTAACTTACGCATTGGTTCTTGTTCAAAAACAAGATCTTCATTATCATTTAAATAATCAAATAATTTTGGACTTGCAACAAAAAAGCCCCCTGATATACGTCCAGCTGACGCTTGTGGTTTTTCATTGAATTCAAGAACTTGACCTTTTTCATTTGTTTTCATTTCTCCAAATCTACCAGGAGGTCTAACGCCTGTTACTGTAAGAGTTTTCCCGTGGGATCTATGAAATGTGATAAGCTTATTTATATCTACATCACTCAATCCGTCACCATATGTAATCATAAAATCTTCATTTCCTAAGTATTTTTTAATTTGAGATATACGAGAGCCTGTCATTGATCTTAAACCCGTATCGGCTAGGGTTACATTCCAATCATCCTCGGTATGATTATTATGATAAGTAATCTTCCTAGTTCCAAAAGAAATAGAAAAATCTCTAGTGGATGTTTCATAGTTTAAAAAAAAGTCTTTGATGGTTTGACCTTTGTAACCAAGACATACTATAAAATCTTTATGATGAAATTTTGCATATAATTTCATAATATGAAATATTATTGGGTATGGCCCAATAGGTATCATAGGCTTTGGTATATTATCTGCAACATCTCTAATTCTGGTACCATAGCCTCCTGCAAGAATAACTGTTTTCATATAATTTTTATTTGTTAATAATTACTATTTAATTAAGTTTTTATTTTTTTTAAGTAGTTGATTAAATTCAAAAAGTAAACTTTTCTTGACTTCATTGTTAAATTTATTATCATCTAATTTAATATTAATATTTAATCCATTACTTAAGTTCAACTCATTAATTGCATAAGCTAAATCCTGATTTAAGCAACCTCCACTTTTTATTTTATTTATAACCCACTTTAGTTGTAAATTTTTATAAATTTCTAGTGACTTATCAATTAATTTACTGATTTGAACCCCAAATTTAAAATCAAGTCTTTTGTCAAATTCCTTATTATTAGCTCCTGATAAAAAAGCCCTTAATAATTGACTAAGAGGTTTAGACTTATGATCCCAAGTTAAATCACCACTAATTTCTTTATTTTTTGATTTAATTATTCCAGGCTCGTTTGAAAAATCTAACATATTGTTTTTTCCTTTTACAATAATCTCAATTAACCTAGTCCTCTTTAGTCCCTCTCTTACCATAAGTATTTCAATAGGGATTCCTGAGTTTTCTAAAAAAATATTAACTTTTGATCCACCATTAGAAATTTTCAATCTAATACTATCACAAGAAACATCTATTGGAGTAAACTTACTTATTATTGAAAATATGTGTGGCAAACAGTCTACTATTATAGGAAGTCCAGAATCATATTTTTTTAATTCTCCATGACGTCTTTCAATATCGGAGTCTTCCCATGACATTTTAATCTTTTCAATTTGACCTTGCTTTTGAATATGTTTAGAAAAATTTTCAATATATGATGCGAATAAAAAAACATGAGATGCACAAACTATTTTATTATTCTTTTTTGCAAAATCATAAATATCTAATGCTTGCTTATAATTTAATGCTACAGGCTTTTCAACTAAAACATCAGCACCAGAACTAATAGCTAGTAATGCAGATTCATAATGATCCGCTGAAGTATTTGCAATGATAACTACACAAGGATAATTAAATGAATTAGGAAAGCTCTTTATTACTTTTATTTGCCGTCCAACTTTATTTTTAGCTACCCATTTATTCATATTTAAGTGGTTGTTAGGAGTATAAATAGAGATATTTACAGAGGGATCCACTATATCATGTAAAACTTTTATAATTACTCTGGCCCATCGCCCTCCCCCCATAATAATTATATTATTAACTAAGAGTCTTTTTATGCTTGACATCGACTGGTAATTAATTAAGAATTTTTGTTATTAAAATCATCTCTTTCAAGAATATCGATAATTTTTCCTCTGTAGCCATTTTGTTTAAAATAATCATTTATTTCAGTTGATATGTGCCATGCAAGATTTATAATAGGTTTAGATATATCACCTGAATTAAATAATTCGTCATCAGATTTTATTGGAATTCTTGTTCCTGGGAGATAAAATCCAATTTTTAAAGAACCAGGTTTTTCATATACCTTAGAAATCATATTAGAATTCAATCCTAGCATTTTTACTAAAATTGCTGCTCGTCCAGGGAAAGCCTTTGCATTTAGAGGCCCCTCATCTTTAATTAAATTATTGAGTAAAACTTTTTTTGATAACTGCCAATTAACAATATTTTCTTTAAGTCTTGAGAATTTTTCAAAAAATGATTTTTCTCTTAAATTTAATTCGTCTAAATCATTATTCATCTGTTGACCATGTATTTGATAATCACCTAAAAAGACTCTAATATTACCACCATAACGTGATGGAAATTCAACCTCAAGTGGATCAAAATCTAATTTTTTTGCAATGTGGACAAATGAGTTATAACTATATGTGCGCGGATGTTCATGATAAAATGTATCAAATTGATTACCGTCTAATACAGCCCCCAAATAATGATTTTCAATTATTATAACAGTTTTGTTCGTTATCAATATTTTTAAAGAATCAAGAACCGCATTTAAATCTTCAATATGAGCAAATACATTAGTAAAGGAAATAAAGTCAAATTTTCCTTGCTCACTAAGAATCTTATAAGCAGCATCAACTGTCAAATAGTCATTATAAACTTTATGATTTTTTACTTCAGCATCAAGGTATGCATCAGTTGGCTCAAGACCTATAGTATATGAACCTTTTTCTTTAAAAAAATCTAAAAGACTGCCATCATTACAACCAACATCAAGTACTTTTTTTCCTGATAGGCTTCCAAAACGATCTTCACAAGAACTAACTAAACTCTTCATTCCATTTAAAACATCAGCAGTAAATCTAGATCTGTAATGATATGTACTGGGAAAAAGATCCTCTTTAGGAACTTGAAATCGTTGATGTGCAGTTATGCAAATATCACAATATAAAATCTCTATTGGGTATTCATTGCATACTCTTTCATCACCTATTTTAACAAGGTCGTCACACATAGGGTGTAAACCTAGATCAAGTACAGATTTTAAATCTTTATTTCCACAAACTTCACAACTTGAGATTTCATTAAAATTATTTTTCATTTGATATATATTAAGATTTTATAATTGCTTTAATTTTATTTTTTAGATAATAAATAACCGAAAGGTAAAAATTTGGATATAGCATATTATTTAAAATGTGTTTGTTGGTATCTATATATATATACCCACTTTCCTCTTTATTAAGAAACATTTTTACTAAATGTGGAATAATATTTGACAACGCAAAGTTTTTACAATTTATGTATTGAAAATAGTTTAATCCATTTTTTCTATATTCATCCAAAGCTTCAACTAAACGAACACTTGAAACAAGAGGATTCATTGGTTTCCATTCTCTAGCTCCTGAAAGACATACAGTTAAAGGATCTGCTTGAAAATAGGCTTTTGAATTTGAAAAAGCAGCAGAGAAAATTTTAACATGAGGGAAGGTATTATCAAAGTGAGAAAATACTCTAGTATCTTTAATTGCTTCATTATTTAAAACATTTACATTATCCAGCCACATACTTCTTTTAAATACTGAAAGAAACATACCTCCTAAAAAATCAAATGAAACTTTTGGGTTAATTAGTTCAAAAAAATTTAATTTCTGAGATTTTTTATACAATGAAAATTTATCCATTTTGCTTGGTAATTTTGAAATATCAAAGGGTTGGGGAAATGAAAAAATATAATCTGTATCTAATAAATATGAGTTTATATAAAAGAAATTAACAGTTTTATGATTATTAAAAAGAACTTCTAAAGTGTCTAATGAATGAGGTAATAATAAATCATCATCCCCTATCAACCATACAAATTCACCTTTAGCCATTGAAACCACTTTTAGAAAATTTCTAGCAATTCCAAGATTACTTTCATTTCTATTATAATTTATTCTTATTTCTTTTTTTGCATTGTTGACAACCTCTTTGGTATTATCATTTGATCCGTTATCTGATATGCATATTTCAAATTGAAAACCTTCTGGTTTTCTCATAGAAATTAGAGATTGTAAGCAGTTTGAAAGGTGTTGCGCTCGATTATAAGTTGGAATGCATATAGATAGTTTTATCATTTCTTCTAATCTATATAAGACTTTAAGCTTTTAGCAATGTTCTTAGCTAATAATTTCATTCCTTCTGGAGTAAAATGTAAACTATCAAGAAAGTACTTTTCTTCAGAAGGAATCAAATTAGCATTATCAACAATTGTTAGTTTATAAAGCCTTGCTAGATCTCTCATTATTTCATTTTCTTTAAAAATAATCTCCCCTAGTTTTCTATGAAGCTTACTGTCTATAATATCATTGTGTAAGAAATGAGCATAAGTGCTAAGAACTACCTCTATATTTCTTTTTTTACATATTTCAATTAAATATTCTAAATTTCTTCTATAAACTTGTAAACCTTTTTTAGGATCAATATCGAGATTCATTTTCCCTTTAGAAATAAAATCAAGAAGTGAATTTCTAACACCAATCGGGAACCATCTCTCAGCAATAAAATTTATAAAATGAAAGAATAAAAAAGGTATCTGTTCACCTATTTCAAATTTCCAATAGTTCTCTCCAAGATTAATTTTTGAATGGCTATAATCATGCTTAAAATCTGGAGTCAGATATGAACTAATGTCATTATGTGCATGATAAATAATTACCATATCAGGATTAGTTTCGATAATCTCAAGAATAAACCTAATTAATATGTCTGCAGAGTTGTAACCTCCTATACCAAAATTATTAACTTCAACTTCTCGGCTAAATCTTTCATTTAGTAATTTTTCTAATTCCAGAGGATAAGAATAGTTCTTGTTGTCTTCAGAAATGTAATTCCCTGTGGTTGATGCTCCAAGACAATTAATACGATACAAATGTTCAGGCTTATCAATAGACACGTCTCTATCACCGTTTGGCCCATTGGCGAACCCCATACTATTAGTTGTTAATTTACTATAAGTAAATTTTCCTTTGTTAAGAGGATAATTGGCAATTGTGTCTCCACTGATTTTGAAATTAGGCTTATTAACATAGGGGATATAAGGATGTGGCTTGGCATATAAATTTTTAGCTTTAGCTCTTTTTTGAGGGATATACCTTTCCCTCTTAATTAAGAAGTATAAAAATCTAAAGGAAATTTCGGTCAAAATTAAAAAGGATAGGGATATTACAAAATAAATAATCATTATAGCAAGAGCTCTAAAGCTGAACATATCAAAGTAGCCGCTTGAAGAAAATTTTTCTAAAAATAACGGCCACACAAAAAAGATAGTTATCAATAAAGGTGCAAAAATGAATAAAGAAAACAAGGTAAAAAACCCTCTTCTAATATTAAAAAGTTGGTGTTTAATTATATTTTTTAACAACGAAATAATTTTTTTAGTATTTATTATTTACCAAAGAGGATATATATCATCAGTATTTTCTTCTTTAGTATCAGGGTCTATTTTGTTGACTTTTGAAGAGGTTTTCTTTTTACTCCTATTAAAATAGGATAAAAATTTACTAATTATGTTTTTAAAATAACTTGTACCCATTTTGTGATATTTATCAATCTAACTTAAAACTACTCTTATAATCTTTAGATAAAGAGGAGTGTTGATCTTCCTTTTTAAGAACACAATTGCCAATAACAAGTACATCCATATCAGTTCCCATAAAACATCTAAATGCATCTTTGGGACTATTTACTATTGGCTCACCTCTGATGTTAAAGGAAGTATTAATTAAAACAGGACAATTTGTTAATTCATTAAATTTAGAGATAAGAGCATGATATTTTGGGTTTGTTTCTTTATGAACTGTCTGAATTCTGGCAGAATAATCAACATGAGTTATGGCTGGTAGTGAAGAACGTTGTAAATATAATTTATCTAAACCAAAGGAATTTTTATCCATGCCAGACAAATCCTTTCTGTGTGTGCTTTTAATTTCTGAAACAATCCCCATATAGGGGCTTTTATTTTCTAGATCAAACCATTCGGATAAAGTTTCATATAAAATTGATGGTGCAAAAGGTCTAAAAGATTCTCTATATTTAACTTTTAAATTAAGTGTTTTCTGCATTTCTGGTGATCTGGGATCACCTAATATCGATCTAGAACCTAAAGCTCTAGGGCCAAACTCCATTCTGCCTTGGTGCCAGCCTACTGCCTTTCCACTTATCAATGAATTACAAGTAGTTTTTAAAAGATCCTCATCTTCCAACACAGAGAAATTTGCTCCCAAATCATTCAATGAACTCTCAACTTTTTCTTGTGTATATTCCGGGCCGAGATAACTCCCCTGCATAGAGTCATCTTTATTTACAATCCTTTGGTTTTTTAACATTTTATAATAAGTTGCTAGAGCTGCACCAAGAGCACCACCTGCATCACCAGATGCTGGTTGTATCCATATATTTTTAACTATTCCTTCTTTTAAGAGTTTACCATTTGCAACACAATTCAAAGCTACACCTCCAGCTAATACTAAATTTTTTTGTCCTGTTTCTTTAAGAACAAACTGAGATAATTTCATTACTATCTGTTCAGTTACAAACTGAATACTTGAAGCTATATCCATATCCCTTTGAGATATATCTGTTTCTGGCTTTCTTGGGGCTGAACCAAAAAGAATATGAAACTTCTTTGTGGTCATTTGAAAACTATTTCCATAGCCAAAGTATGACATGTCTAATCTAAAACTACCATCATCCTTTATATCTACTAAATTATCTTTAATTAAATCTGCATAAATTGGCTTACCATAAGCAGCCAATCCCATAAGCTTATATTCACCAGAATTAACTTTAAAACCTAAATACGATGTAAAAGCAGAATAGAGAAGCCCTAAAGAGTGGGGAAAATGTATTTCTTTAAACATTTCAACATTATTTCCTTCTCCAACTCCGTAAGAAGTAGTTGTCCATTCTCCAACCCCATCAATAGTTAGTATTGCTGATTTTTCAAAAGGGCTAGGATAAAAAGCACTAGCAGCATGACTTAAATGATGTTCAGAAAAAACAAGCTTTCCTTTCCAGTTAGAATTTATGCTCAATTTTTTTAATTCGTTTAATAACTGTCTCTTAAGGAAAATTTTACTACTTAACCATTCAATCATGGACTCTTTAAAATATCGGTAGCCACTTGGAAAAAATGATATATGTGTCTTAATTAGTCTGTCAAATTTCTTAAAAGGTTTTTCATAAAAACAAACATAATCAATATCATCTATTGATAGTTTACAGAAATCTAAACAAAATTTTATTGATTCTTTTGGATAACTCTTATCATGTTTTATTCTTGTAAATCTTTCTTCTTGTGCTGAAGCTACTATTTTTCCATCTACTAACAAAGTTGCAGCGGAATCATGATAAAAAGCTGATATTCCTAATATTTTCATTTAAAATAAATTAAATTTTTTCTTTAATATTGTTTATAAAAATCTTCTGACTCTCCACTTTTTTTATAACGCTTTACAACCCAATAACTATTTTTATTTTTATCAAAATTAATAGGAATAATTTTTTTATTAATAAACCTTAATAAAAGTGAGACAGGGCAAATTATTACTAAATAGAGTATTGGTATAATAAATGAAAATATTCTTTTTGAGATTTGATTGATCATAATGAATGAGATACTAATATATTGACTGAATAAAACATCAGTAGCAAAAGTATATGTAATTATGAAGTTTAAAATTATTTATTCTAACTATTTTCATTAAACACTTAATCTATAAATATCTTTTTATAAAAAACTTTATTTTATTACTTCTAAGGTAAATCTCAACGAATTTAACGGTAGGATATGAGAAAACCTTGATTCATATCTCTGAGGATATTTGTCAGCAAACTTTCTTAATAATTTATGTGTAAAGCTTTCATTTCCAATCCATTCTTTATCAAACTCCATTTTTATAGTTTTAAATCTAGCTTTACTGTACTCATAACCTGTACAAAAAAAATGATTGGGGTCAAAATAATTAAAATAGTTTACTCCAAAAAAATTAACATGAGTTGGATCAATAGTAGCATAATGACTTCTAAAATATGGAACTGCTATATTAATGATGCAGTTGTTTTTTCCTATTCTGTGTAATTCCTCAATAACTTTCAAGGGATTATTAATATGTTCTAGTACATTATCCATCCAAATTTCATCTGCAACATTATTTTCAAAAGGATATGGCGTAATATTTAAATCATGAATAATATCTACGCCTTCAAGCTTTAAAATATCAACTCCAATGAAGCCATCTTTTTTTTTCTTTCCACATCCAAAGTCTATTTTCATAATTCTTTATTCTAATATAGAAATATTATTTATATAATTTTTTTTATTATTTCTAAATCGAAAGGTGTTTTTATATAATCAGATAATATACTATTATCAACTACTGTTTTGTCTTTAATTAACTGAATAAGTTCATCCTCATTTTTTGCTACGGGAGTTTTATTATCACTTCCATCAAAAGGTGGAAAAAGTTTATGATTAAACAAATCACAGCAAAGATTTCCTGGTTCATAAACTAAATAATTTTTGCCAGAATAAATGCTTTCTAAAAAAACTGTTGAAGTTGGTCCAATTAATAAGGTTGAGTTATCTATCGATTTTTTTAGATTTAACTTATCTAGTATAAAAAAATCTTCATTAATATATTGATAATACCATTTTGGATTTTCACCTGGATGAATTCTAAATCTAACTGAACTTACGCCAAAGGAACGTAATACTTTTTCTATTGAAAATAAGTATAATATAGCCTGGCTTCTATCGTTTAATCTAGCTTTGTCACTGAACTGTCCTTCATTTTCCGGTTTCGTTAAAACAAGAATATTATTTAATGAAAACTGCAAAGGCGAACTAGGCTTCAGTTTATAGTGAGGATGACCTGATACGATAATTTTATCCTTATCAAAACCTGTGTTTATAAAATTTTCTTTTAATTTCTCACCCCATACTATTAAATAATCTGTTCTATTGTTATCAATAAGATTAAAGTTATGAGGAAGCCCGTGGAGAAATAAAAAAGATGGAATTTTCAGCTTTTTACATACATCAATCAAGATTTTGTCTATAAATGTCATATCATTTGAGACAATGACTGCTTGTATATTATTTTTTTTTAGCGCCCTTAAAACATTCCTTTCAAATTTATCAATTTGTGAGATGAAATTAGGAGTTAGTAGATCTCGAAAATTAGAACTACTTAAAGTAGCTAATATTTTTTTAGCAGACATAAAAAGACTTATGCTTGGAAGAACATTTGAACTCTTTTTTAAATACCAGCTTGGTGAATAAACTTTAAAGCCCATCCTTGAAATTTCATCATTTACATTAAAGTAGGCACTTGATAAAATAGTTTTTTTATTATTATCTACTTTGTTATTTTGTAAAATTTTAAATACTGTATATAAAGATTTTAAGTATTGAAAAATAACAGTCGAGATCTTTTGTCTTTTATTTTCATGAGGATTTTTAAATTGATTCCCATAAGAGTAAATTCTGAAATCGAATTCTTGTTTTAAAATATCTAATTTTTTTGAATCTAGATTAGAGTTTTTTTCTAGAAAATCTAAAATGTAAAAATTTTTCATAGTATGTTAGATAACCTTTGGCATAACAATTAAAGTAAAGTAATTAATAGGTCTACCAATTTGTGCCCCAAGAATGCATTTCGTTTATTTTTACCAGCTCAGGATTAGATTCTAATATTTCTATAATTTCTTTTGTAGTCCCAAATTTTTTTTGATCTTTTAGCTTTCTGACAATTTGCCTTACTAAATCAATATCTTCCTTATAATCAACTGTGATTCTGTACTTACCCCAGTCATACTTATTGTCTAGCATTGCTGTTGTAAAATTTTTATTTCTCTTCCAAAAATAAAAGGTAACATGCTCCCTGTCTTTAATATTCTTAGTTTCAGTCCAGGCTCTAGTCAAATCTTTAAAACTAAAAACTTCTACATCACTACCATCTGGATATTTTTTCACTTCTGGAGGAACAGCATTAGCTGCATAGTTAACACCCTTATCAAAATAAAGCTCTATTGTTTTATCAATTTGATCAGGATCAATAAGAGGGCAATCAGAAGTTAGTCTAACAATTGTTGTGACATCATTATTTTTTGATGCTTGATAATATCTATCTAAAACATCATTTTCAGAACCACAATAATATAAAATATTGTTATTTATACAAAAATCTACAATAACCTTATCTCTTTCATTTGTTGTTGTAGCAATAATTATTTTCTCTGTATACTTTGATTTAGTAACTCTATCAATCATGAACTTTAACGAAGTTTTTCCATCGATTTCCATTAAAACTTTGTTGGGAAGTCTTGAAGATCCCATTCTTGCTTGAATTATAGCTGCAATCATTAGTTTATTTTTTTAAATCCTGAATGACGAACGGGACCGTTTAAAAACTGCTCTATATTTTTTCCACTTTTACTTATAGTATTAATGTCTCTAAAAACAGTGCCCAATGCCTCAAAATACTTTGCGAGAATTTCGTCATTATGTTCAGTACACGCGTAGAATCTGTCAGCTGCTAAAAATCCTTTTTTGAGCATTTCTTGAGTCACATAAGTATGTAATTCTAAATTATGGGTATTATCAAATGAGTAACTACTCAAAGCAGGAATTCCTGAAATACTTATTTTTAAATCATTCATTTCAGCTAATTCTTTCCATCCTCTTCTTACTTTTAACCCTATTTCTGTAATAATTTCCCATGATTTAATCTTTTGCATAACCTCTAAAGTTTTCAATGCAGCAGTTGGTCCTATTCTTTCTGTCCAAAAAGTACTACTTATAAAAGTATCTTGTGCAGATTTCATAACACTTTCTTTACCTACTACTGCTGTTAAAGCATATCCATTGCCAATAGTTTTACCAAACATTGCCATATCTGGAAAAACTGAATAATTGTTAAATATCCCACCGTAACTCTCTCTAAATCCTGAACTACATTCATCGAAAATTAAAACTATTCCTTTTTTTGTTGCTAAATCTCTAACCTTTTGAAGAAAATTATCTTTTGGTTCTATATTCCTAATTACTTCCATCTGTATAACACCTATATTATGATGATCACAAATTTCAGTTAACATCTCGATATTATTGTAATCAAAAGGAAATACAGTATTTTCAAGATTGGTAGGAACACCTAAAGGATTTAATCCAGGTAATAGATGAGTATTTAAACTATTTTTAGATCCCAAGTTTGCAGAAAGATACCAATCATGCCATCCATGATATCCACATATAGCAACATTGTTTTTACCACTAGCAGCTCTAGCAATTCTTGTCGCTATAGAATTAGCTTCGCCCCCAGTTCTTGCAAATCGAACCATGTCAGCCCATGGGTTCATTTCAACAATTTTTTCAGCTAGATATACCTCTTCAGGACAATTAAGTGTACTTAAATTACCTCTTCTTACTGTATTTGAAACTGCCTCATCTACTTCATCATTTCCATAACCCAAACTATTTGTCCCAATTCCCATAATTGACATATCAATGTATTCATTGTTGTCTAGATCCCACAGTCTTGCACCTTTAGCTTTAGAGAAATATGATGGCCAATTTTCGGGCAGAAACATTTCTGGTCTTTTTGACAAAAGCATTGTTCCCCCTGGAATTATTTTTTTTCCTTTTTTGTATAATTGTTGTCCTGTTTTCATTTTTTAATTTAAATTAAAGTGTAACCTCCATCTATTTTCAATAAAGTTCCAGTTGTATATGTATTTTTTTCAGATATAAGAAACGTGAGTGGTTCAATAATTTCATGAGAATTCATAAGCCTTCCTATAGGAATTCTAGATTGATATTTTTTAACAAACTCTTTATTTTGATGCTTTGATTTAACTCCTGCAAAAAGTAATGCATTAACTCTTATATTATTTTTAGCAGTTAAAACAGCTAGTTGTTGAGTAATACTATTTAGTGCACTTTTCGTAATACCATATAAAATGTTTTTGACAAAACCTCTTTGGTATAAATTAGGATCTGGAGAGATCTCAGAATATATAGATGAAATATTTATTATAGTCCCAGTTTTATTCATTTTTTTCCAGTTATTTATAAAATATTTTGATAAAATTAAGGGGGCCTTAACATTAACTTTAATTAATTCGTCGAAATTCGAAATATCTAAACCATCATCTTCACTATTTTCATTTGGAACAAAATCTATGACTGCATTATTGATTAAGTAATTTGGAAATTCTGACTTTTCGAAATTATTAACTAAAGACATAATCTCGTTTTCATTTGATAAATTACACTTAATATATTCGTTTAGCCCTAACTTAATAGATTTTAGTGTTTGGATAGAACTAGAATCATGAATGTCACACCCTACAACCTTAAAATTTAAATTTACTAGAACTGGGATAATTGTAGCTGCTAAATTTCCATTACAACCTGTTAGAAGAATTTTTTTCATTAATTATAGTATATATTTTTGATAAATCTTTGTTTTTTTCGAAACCTCCAGTGCCATCACAAATTCCGTATATTATTTTTGGGTTATTTATATTATCAACAACTACATCTCCTTTTGCTCCGATTAAACCCTTAGAAATAAATCTTTTATTTTTGATAATCTTTGATTTAGGTTTACTGAAACCAGTAGATAAACTATTGATATCCTGAATTAAATATTCTAAAAAAGAATCACCAACATCTAATCTAATACATGAGTTCCCTTTTTTATTTAACTCTTTAAGTTGAGATTCATTAAGACATCCCTTTCCAACATCAATAAAATCACAAAACTTACTTGTTCTATTGTAAACTGACGAGTTTTCAGCAATAGTAGATAAGTGTGAGAGAATTACTACATCTAAATCTTTATTTAGTTGAATGTTTTTTTTATCAAAAAGTTTTACAGAGGCTATTGTTTCATTGGGTTTAATAATATTAATTGATTCAATTAGTTTAGAGGACCTATTAATATTATTAGTTAAGACATAAACATTGGCTCCTCTTTCTACAAGCCTTAGTGATATTTTAAATCCTATATTACCATATCCTACTATTAATATATTTGAACCTCCAACATGCTTTTTTTTATTTTCTAGTAAATTAAAAATTAATTTATCTATAGAATCAACTGTTATATCATTGCCTTTGTAATGACGTAACTTAGATTTTTTTATAGATTCAATTCCTACTCTTTCTAAATTAAATAATCCTTTTTTGACAGTTGAAGATTTTGATTTTTTCTCGCAGTCTATATAAATTAAATCAAATATTCCATCTATTTTGTTAAGGATGGCTTTCCCTTCTATTTCAGAATAAACAATTGCACCAAGAAGAATAAATTCATCTGTAAACCTAATTGGAGTAAAATAAACACTTTCATTAGAAAAAGTTTTAGTATTCCCTAGAGAAAATATCAACTTTAATGGTTTATTAGCTTTTAAATCTAATACATCCCTAATTAGTTGATCTAATTGTTTAACTATATATGGTTCCATGTAAGTGGATAATCATTTAAAATGTCTTCAGTTAATTTTCGACCAACTATTAAATCTATATATTTAGGTAATATTCCCCCTCCAGGTCCTTTTATAATAAGATTATCTTTAGTAATAACTGTTCCTTTAGTAAGATCCTTATTTACATACAGACATTTTCTTTGTAGGTTAATATTAAAATATTCTCCATTTTGAATTTTTTTGATACCATCACCCATAATTACTCTAATTTTTTTGGATAACTCCACTAGATCTTTCATTTCTTTTGGCTCTGATGATAAAATATGGTCAGGACCTTCCATATATCGATCTAAAGTAAAGTGTCGTTCAATTACATTTGCCCCTAAAGTCATAGAGATTGTTGATGCAAGCAGACCAAAAGTATGATCAGAAAGTCCAACAGGTAATTTAAAAGCCGATTTTAATGTATTAATGACACTAAGATTCATTTCCTCTATTGGAGCAGGGTATGAGGAATTACAATGAAGTAATATTACTCTATCATTGTTAGAGTTAGAAATAACATCCAATGCATCTTCTATTTCTGACAAATTAGACATTCCACAAGATAAAATTATTGGCTTTTTGAAAGATGCAACATGAGATATTAATGGTAGATTCACTAAGTCTACTGATGCTATCTTAAAACAATCAACATTCAATTCATTATTTAAGAAATTTGCACTTTCTATATCAAATGGGGTAGAAAATAAAATTAGTCCTTTAGACTTAGCATATTTGTATAGCTTGATTTGATCTTTTAGATCAATATTATATTTATCAAAAGTCTGAGATAGCGTTTCTTCTTGATCTGTTATTTTTTCTATGTAATTAGCTGCTTTAACTTTATCTGACACTCGTGAATTTCCTGATTTATAAGTTTGTAATTTCACAAAATTAAGACCACAACCTACAGCTTCATCTATTAATTTTTTTGCAATTGAGAAATTACCATTATGATTTAAACCTATTTCGCCAATAATTATGGGATTTGAATTTCCACCTACTTTGTGATTAGCGATACTGAATTCTTTTTTAAAACTTCTGCTTACAATATTTTTTTTACTTTGATTAAAAATAGAATCATTATTAGTAATTGTGGAAACTAAATCAAATGCCTTATAAAAAAGAACTTGACTATCAGCATAATTAAAATCGCCTCCAGTTCCAATAGAATATAAATTATTAAAATTATCAATTCTTGACTTTAATTTTGCTAGATCCAATTGATAGCCAGGATATTGCATAGGATAAACATAGGGTTCTTTGTTACTCGATATAAACAACACATCATCTTTGGAAGTAATCATCCCTGTGTCAATAATTTGATCTAAAATAAAATTTTCTAGAGATTCTTTTGTCTTTTTATCAATTTCATCTTTTTGTGTATATGTTGATTCAACAGTAATTAAAGTATGTCCTGCTGGTGCAATATCTGGAGCCATTTTTGTTGAGTTTGTAATTCTATTAAATGCATATTTTTTTGCATCAAAATACAACCAATGTATATCATCTGGCCAATTAATTTTATCATTTGGAACTGCAATATAGACCGATGTTATTCCTCTGAATTTTAATTCTGTTTTAGTATTTAAGAATTTACCAAGAATTGTAATAGGAATAGTTGATATAACTAGATCGTCTTTATTAACCACTTTAGATGACTTGTCTTTAAATTGAAGTTTAGATATATTATTATTTTCATATTCTAAACCAATTAGCGAATTATTTAATATGATTTCACCTCCTAAATCAATTATGTCATCTTTAATTCTTTCATATATGCAACCTGTTCCATATTTCCCAACAGCAGCATATTGGCCATGATAAAATGGAGTCTTTTTCTGTCTAATCTCTATTCTCTTAGGAGCCCAGTCTGCTGTTAATTCTTTAGTTGGAATACCCCAAACTTTTTCTGGATATTTAGTAAAAAACATTTCTGTAAGAGTGTTACCAACAAGTCCACGCACGTAATCATCAAAATTATTAGCTCCAGAAGACCTGTTTTGATCACATTCAACTAATTCTTTTAATATCTGTCTCCTTTTTTCTCCTTTAAATTCATGAATTTGTTCCCAAGAAATTGGATAGTTAACTAAATTATTTAAGTCTCCATCTATTACATTCTTTGACCAGAAATTTCCTTTAATCAATATATCTCCAAACTCATCTTCCCATAAGTCAGATAACTTTTTATCTGGAGTGTGATATATATGTGGTCCTGTATCAAGAAGATAATTATCCTCCTTCCAACTTCTACACATACCGCCTATATAATTTGATTTTTCAAATATTGTAACTTTAATCCCTTTTTTTAGAAGCTCTCTAGCAGTAATTAATCCGGATGGTCCAGCACCTACTATATAAATATTTTTCATTTTAACATTACTTTATTAATTGCAATAAATAATTAGTGTAGTTCTTATCTTTATTTTTTAAGGCTAATTTTTTTAATTGTTTAGCATCAATATAGCCCTTTTCAAATGCAATTTCTTCTAGACAAGCAATCTTTAAAGATTGTAAATCTTGAACTGTTTTTATGAAATTAGAAGCTGCTAATAAGCTTTCATGAGTTCCAGTATCCAGCCAAGCAAAACCTCTTCCCATTAATTCTAATAAAATTTCTTCTCTTTTTAAATAAATATTATTAACAGATGTTATTTCTAATTCACCTCTATCAGATGGAGTAATTTTTTTAGAAATCTCAACTACACTATTTGGGTAAAAATATAAACCTACAACAGCATAATTTGATTTTGGTTTGACAGGCTTTTCTTCAAAAGATAATATAGAACCTTTTTTATCAAAATTAACAACTCCAAAATTACTTGGATTTATTACTTGATGACCAAATACTGTAGCTTTATTTTTAACCTCTGCATTATATATAGCTTTTTTTAATAGGGCTATTAACCCTTCAGAATAAAATATATTATCTCCTAAAACTAGACAGACATCATCATCACCAATGAATTCCTCTCCTAATATAAAAGCTTGAGCTAATCCATCTGGAGATGGCTGCGCTTTATATGAGAATTTAACACCCAAATCAGAACCACTCTTTAATAAATTTTTAAATTTTGGTAAATCATTAGGAGTTGAAATTATAAGAATTTCTTTAATTCCTGCAAGAAGCAATATGGATATAGGGTAATATATCATAGGCTTATCATACACAGGTAATAATTGTTTAGACGTTGAAATTGTAAGAGGTCTAAGTCTTGTTCCCGATCCACCTGCTAAAATAATTCCTTTCATAATAATTATTTGTAATGTAATTTATAATAGTTCTTATAGTTACCTGATGTAATATCCTCTAACCATTCTTTATTATTTAAATACCAATCAATTGTTTTAGATAAACCTTCCTCAAATGTAATACTCGGGCTCCAACCAAGACCCTTATTGATTTTTGAAGCATCTAAAGCATAGCGAAAATCATGACCTGGTCTGTCTTTTATAAATGTAATCAGCTTTTCGCTAGTTCCAATTTCATTTTCTAATTTTTCATCCATTAATCTGCAAAGGAGTTTTATTAAATCAATATTTTTCCACTCATTAAAGCCACCTATATTGTATGTTTCATGGTTTAAACCTTTATCAAACACCAACTCTATTGCTCGGGCATGATCTTCAACAAACAACCAATCTCTCGTATAATTTCCATCTCCATAAACTGGTAATGACTTGTTATTAATTATATTATTTATAAATAATGGAATCAATTTTTCTGGAAATTGGTTAGGACCATAATTGTTTGAGCAATTACTTATCACGTATGGCATACCGTATGTTTCTCCATAGGCTCTTACAAAGTGATCTGAACTTGCCTTAGATGCAGAATAAGGTGAGTTTGGATCATAAGGGGTTTTCTCTGTAAACAAACCTTTCGTGCCTAAAGAACCATATACTTCATCTGTACTCACATGGTAAAATCTTTTACCATCCCAGTCGTTATTACAAAGAGTTTTAAAAGCATTTAATAAAATGATAGTTCCAAGAATATTTGTTTTAGCAAATTTAATAGGATCAATAATTGACCTGTCAACATGTGATTCAGCTGCTAAATGTATAATTCCATCAAATTGATATATTTCGAATAATTCATTTATGTATTTTTCATCAGTAATATCACCTTTCAAAAACTTATAGTTTTGCTTAGATTCTAAATCTTTTAAATTATGAAGATTTCCAGAATATGTTAGAGCATCCAAATTAATAATATTATATTTTGGATAAATACTAACAAATTTTCTAACTACATGTGAACCAATGAATCCAGCACCTCCTGTAATTAAAATATTTTTCATAGTTCAAATGTATTTTGCATTTTAAAAACTTTCATATTTTCTTCTGATAGTAATAAATCATTTTTCTTTAAATTAACTTTAGTTTTAAAAAGATCTTCATAGCTAACAGTTTCAATATTTGATTCAACTTTTTTAGGTACAACCAATTTAAAATTGATGTTATTAAGTCTGAGGCTAGTGATAAAAGCATCAATGTATGACTCATCAATTTTTCTATATCCAGATACTCTCTCATACCAATGACCATATTTTGAAGGATTCATTAAGTAGTCACAACCAACTAAGTAAATAGTTTTAAATCCTAGGTATACTGCCAAAGAAATAGCTCTTCTTAAAACCCCTTTATCACAGTCAAACTCTTTACACAGATTATGTTCTTTATTTTTTTTTGACAAAATATTTCTATATAAATAGAATATATTTTTTCTTTTAAAAAACAAAAAGTTACTTAGGTTAATAAAGAAACTGATATTAGGATTAGCTCTAACAATTTTTCTATAATGAAATGAAATCGGATTTAAAGAGAGTATTGTTTTTACTTTTCTTTTTTTCACAATACTATCAAAAAAAGGCATAAAATAAAATGGTTCTGATAGAATAGCGTATTTAACATTTGTTTTTTTAAAGTCTTTATGAAATGGAAAGTGATTACATGCTATTCCAATCTTATTATTAAAGTTATGTAGATCGTAATTTTGTATTGAAACACCATCACCAAAAATATAGCATTGTTCTCCTTGGTGTCTATCCTCAAGTTTAAAATTTTTAAACTCTAATATTTCTCGAACTTTAATACCTATTTTTGATTTTAAAAAACTATGAATCATATGTTAACTTATCTACGAAATCTCTGAAACAGCCTCTTCCTCCTGGCAATGGTGATATATAAATATTGTCTATTTTTTTTATTTTCTTTACTGCATCTATTGGACATGCCTTATAACCAACTTCTCTAAGTAGCTCAAAACAATTTATATCATCTCCCATGTAAGCAACTTCAGATAAATTAATATTTAAATCATTACATAGTTTTTTTACACTTTTTAATTTACCTTGAAATGAATCACCCTTTAATAAAAAATCAACTTTTAATTTATTAGATCTTACATCAGAAAAGTTAGATGTTTCAGATGTAATAATACCAGTCTTTATATTATTTTCTCTCAATAATTGAAACCCCATACCATCTTTCATATTAAATTTTTTTAATAATTCTTCTTTTTGATTATAATAAACTCCTCCATCCGTTAAAACACCATCTAGATCAGATAATACTAATTTTATTTTTTTATTATTGACTTTCTGTTTTTTTAAATGGAGAAATTCTGCCAAATCCCAGTCCATCTTAGTGTCTATTTCAATTGAAGATTCCTCTGACATTACTTGAAATTTTATTTTACCTGAAATTCTAGATTTTGTCTTAATTATATCATTGATATAGCTTATATAAAAAGCTCCATTCTCCAGATAATATCCATTTTGATCCTGTCTTCTATTCCTATCTAAAAAATCATAATTTAGAGGGCCATTATTATCCCAAATAAATCTTTTGAAATTACATACAGATAATACTGAACTACCTTTAGAAATCTTTCTAATTCCATCATTAATATCCTCTGGCTTAGTGAATGGAGAAGTAGCCTGAATTAATATAAAAATAGATTCCTTATCAAAATTCATTTTTTCTATAAATTCAAGCATTGCACTTTCAGTTGACGATGTATCTAATGAAGTTTTTTTGCTTCTAAGAAAAGTTTTTACTTTGGGGAGTTGGAAAGATTTTACTATGTCAATTATTTTTTTTGAATCAGTTGACACATAAATTTCATCAATTGATTTTGATTCTGATGAACATTTAATAGTCCAATAGCATAATGGCTTACCATTAAACTCTTTAATGTTTTTATCCTTAATACCCTTACTTCCTGATCTAATCGGAATAAATGCTATTGTTTTCATTATTTAAATTTCAGCTTTGATCTAGTCTCTATCTCAATTTCAAGTATTTCCTCTTCTTTATATTTAAGTGATTGATTTACCGCATCAAGATCTCTAGAAAGTTTATACAATCCATTAGGTTCTAGTGAAGCTGCATGATCAGTTCCTTTCCAGGTTCTATCCTTAGTAAAATGTCTTTCAATCACAGATGCACCCAAAGTATAGGCAGCAATATCTACAGATATACCCAGGTGATGTCCTGAGAATCCAATTGATTTAACCTTATCCTCATATTTACTTATTAATCTCAAAATTTCTAAAAGGCAAACTTGATCAAATGGAACAGGATATCCTGAAGTACAACTATAGATTACTAATCTATTTTTCATCTCTTCATTTTTACTTAGAATTTCAAAAATTCTTTTTTCTTCATCAATAGTAGTCATCCCCAAAGAGACATGTATTTCACCACTATATTTATCTCTTAATAACTCTAATAACTTTACATTGTTATTGCATGCCGAAGGAACTTTAATCATTTTTGGATTTAACAATATAATTTCCTCAGCTGATATAGTATCCCATACTGATGTTGAATATTCAATATTAATTGAATTACAATAATTTTTCAATTCTTTATGCTGTTCGAGAGTGAACTCTAAAAACTCTCTGTGCGCGCCATATGAATTTCCATATGAATTTTGTGGGTTTGGGTGAGGTGCATTATACTGTTCCTCTGTAAGAAGTTCTTTATTATTTCTTTTTTGGAATTTAGCAGCATCTGCACCATTATTTTTTGCTAAAAGAATTAACTCTTTTGCAATTTCCATATCTCCCATATGATTGCATCCGATTTCTGCAATCAAAAAAGGTTTTTTATAATTATTCATATTTATCAAGTTCAATTATTTTATTACAATCTTTTAAGTCTAATCTATTATGAGTTACCATTATAATC
>MDSZ01247711.1_pt1 | contig 21994 bp, 24 predicted proteins | sample 811201 | NCBI WGS metagenome assembly MDSZ01 (sample SAMN05326647, study PRJNA326480) | marine metagenome | isolation source: seawater | place: Indian Ocean: North | collected 2010 | reverse complement strand
TCTCTTTAAAAATAATTTTCTAAACCATAATGGTAATTTAGGCCACTCTAAATCTACTTTTATTTTTTTCAATTCCTTAGGTGTGTTGGTGATTTGTTCTTCCATTTCACCGACATTTTTCTTTTTAAACCTAGGGTCAGTACCTAGTGGTGCTACAAAAGCTCCTGACATACTTGCTGTAGTTGCTTCTCCTACCTCTTCTTCTTTTTCTTCCCCCATTTCTTGGCGTTTATTAAATTTTTCTAGTGATGAAGATGTTCCTTGATTACTCACAAATCCTGAACCGCCTCCCATAGCCTTTACTTGTTCTTTAACTATACCATTTATATTTTGTTCTAAGACCATTTTTTCAGCCATATCTTTAGCTGCGTCTTCCAAAGCTTCTTCGATAACATCAGCCTCTTTTCTATAATCTTTTCTATCTTCTTCAATTTCTGAAGAGTTCATAGTTACACCTCCGTTATCTCTAGCTAAAGCATGGTTTTCACCAATTCTATTTACAGCTCTTTCTATAATTTTACTTAGTTCTTCACTTGTTGCTAATATATCTGACATAATCTTTTTATTATAAATATGTTATTATTCGTATTTAGGTTTATTACCACCCATAGAATATATTTTACCTAACGGTGCATTCATTTTACCAACACCAACAATACCAGCATCTGGGTCAGTAACTGGAGATTTATAAAAACCTCTCCTTATAAGTTCTTCTATTTCTTTCTTAACTAATTCTTTTATATATTTTTTTGTTTTTCCAGTTTTTTTAGAAACTTTATCTATAGCTTCTCTAATCTTTACGGTTTCTGTTAACTCTAAAGCATTTATATCCCCCTGATTACAATATGGGAATGTTTTACACTTATCTTTAACTTTGACAAACTTTGCTCCTGGTCCTCCAAATTTAGGGAATTTTGGGTCATTTTTTGGTCTCCAATTTTTTTCGTTTTTAGCCCATATTTGTGGTGTTGAGTATTGTCCGGCACTAGAAGCTGTGGTAGCTTCCTCCATTTCACCTTTTTGTTTCTCTTCACTCCATTCACTATGTGATGTATCTGGATGTGCTTGTTCACAGGTTTCCCCTGGATGGTCCTCATCCTCTCTTATCTTACTTTTTTTCTTACGTAACTTATCAAATGTCATTTTTAAAGGCCCTTGTGTTGCTTTTTTCATGTTTTTCTGAAAATTGTCTTTTATTCCCATTATTTAACTCTTTTTAATTCTGATTGCCACATAGTACGTCTAAACCAAAATGTTTTATAAAGTTCTAACGTTACTTTACTTATTAAATCTACAATCTCTCCTCTGGTTTTTCTTCCGTTTTTTATCTGAGCATCAATTAATTTTTCAATTTCATTTTTAAACTGTGGTTTAGTAATGAAATCTTTTATCTCCTTTCGAGCTATTCTTTCGATTTCTCGTTTGTCTGTATTAGTTAATGCCATATACTATAAATATCACTTAACATTAGATACGACCCAAGAAGCTGTAACAATTGTGGCTGCACCCAAAAAGTAATGAATTACTGGTTTATTATACCACTTTGGTCTTAATTCTTTTGTTAAATCTATGTATAAATCTATTCTTTGATTTAATAAGTCTGTTTTTTCATTCATAAAAGCAATATGAAGACTATCTTGAATGTGTAATGTTTTATAATTTGATATTTGTGTTTTAAGTAAATTAATTTCTAGTTTTTGTAAACTATCTGTTTGTTCATATACTTGGAACAGTGAGTCTATTTCAACCACTTCTTTTTCAGTAAAAGTGTGTGTCTGAGTAAAGGCCCATACTGGGGTAAGCAATAATAATATTAGTATTAGTTTTTTCATTTCCTTACGGACCTTTTCTTATTATTGTATTTTTTACAACATCTTCTAATTTTTCCAAATCCTTATTCAAGTTTTTAATTCTTCCTTCATCAGCAGCACCATATTCGTTATCTGGAATGTAGTAGGAAACGTCACCAGCCTCTATTAAACGACCAAAATTTAATTCATCAATAAACACATAAATAATAATCCCTCCTCGATTGGGATTTACTCCAGGAAAGTTCTTTTTTAATATTACTTTATTTATGGGTTGAGGGTCGTATCCAGAAGTCATGGTTTCTTCTCTTCCAACACATTCATAACCATAATCTTTCGTTAACTCGTTAAATACCTCTAATACCACCTTTGGTGTAGTTGTTCCCACACATTGATTATCGGTTACACGTTCTTCAGGATTATATTGTTCATTAATGTTGTGTAACGCTCTAATTCGGTTTTTCTCCGATTCGTTAATGTTAAATCTATTTCTCATAATTAATTATTTTTTTTAAGTCTATTTTTTAGAGCGTTAGTTGCTTGTTTTCCTGTTTTCTTTTTTACTTTAGGTTTTTTTGTTTTAAGTTTTTTTAATTCCTTTTCTGTATCATCAATCTTTTTCTTCGTAACTTTCTTTTTCTTTTTTATGTTTTCTATTTTTTTATTAACTTCTTTTGTTTTCTTTTCGTTAGATTTAATGTTCTTTTTAAGTTTTTTAACTTTTTTACTACTATTAGCATTCATAAACCAAACAAACCCTATAAAGAACCCTACTATCCCAACTATAAATTTCCATGATTTTTTTAAAAATTCCATATCTATATTTCTTCTGATTTTTCCTCGTCACTAAATTTCTTAGTTGACTTTCTATTTGCCAATACATTTGCCCATTTAGTACTAAAAATTTTATAGTAGGATTGAAGGTTATTTAAAACGTCAATAAATTCATCGTCCAACTTTAACATATTACCAGTTAAATAAACACCATTTTCTTCTCCAACAGCATAAAAGAAATCCACATCAAACTTTACTAAATTACCTGACCACTCTACAGTATTATCATATATGTTTAGTCTATTAAAATCTACTAAATCAGATACTTGGTCTACGAAATCATCCATAGTTTCTTGGTAATTACCTTGTTCTTCTGTTGTTAATTCTAAATCTTGTTCATCGTAAGCATGAACTACAACCTTGCCATTAGACACACTATATTCTTTGGTTTTTTCTTTTTCTCTTTCTAAAGGCTCTATTTCAATCTCTTCTCTATCTATAGTTTGTTCGAATAACTTTCTAGATATATCTAAAAGTGATTTCATTTCATCATACCTTTCATTATTATACTCAGTATTATTTTTTGTTCTTAATGGTGTTTTTTTCATAATAATTCAAAATTAAATGAAGGATTAACATCCCTCCAATATTCGTTATAGTTACTTCTACAAACAACTCCGTTGAAATTTTCAACTCCGTCAACTATAACGTTATGGCCCATAAATTCAAATGGTATTTTATGTTTTTTACAAAGGTTTTTGGTTAGTTCAATAACTTTTTTTATTTGTTTTTCAGTATAACTATCCCAAAATAACCTTCCTCTCCATTTTTTCTCATAAACCTTATTATTATAAATATCCCCTAACCAAGTAACATACCTACCATCCATGTGCCTTCTTCTTAACCAACCAACATTTTCTAAACATATAACAATTACCCTCTCCCCATCTTTATGATAACCAGTTAAATAATGATGCGTTGCGTCATCCTCAGTTAGGTGATGAACTTTACCATTTTTTTCTATTAAGTAGTTTGGAATCTTGTTGTAGTTTCCGTCTTTACGTACTTCTATACTTTTTAAAAAATCTTTTGTTATTCTATTTGTATTACACAATAAAATTTGTTTATACTCCCCTTCCGCGGTACCTAAGAGTGGTTTTACTATCTTCATTGGTTTCATCATTTTCTGTGTCTTCATCGTTTTTAATAACTAATGTTTGTGTGGTGTCAGTTAATCTTTCTAACGGTATATTATCTTCACTATATTCAATATTAAGTATATTGGCCAATTTTTCAAGTTCTTCTTTAGTCGGATTTATTGGGGTTTCTTCTATTTTTGTTTCGTTCCTACCTATTTCTTTACTCAGTTCTTCAAGTTCTTCCTCTTCTAAATCCTCTTCTGACCTAATTATTCTAGTATTTTCTTTTTCTGTTTTTGGGTAGTGTTGTTCTACAAATTCTGGGTATGTTAGATTTTCATCTTCTGGTGGTAGATATTCCTCTAAATCATCAAAATAATTTTCTTCTTCTCTCTTAAAAGCTTTTTTTATTTCATCTAGTGTATATGGTTTATTAAATTCTAAACCTTCTGGTACTGACATTTTAATATCTTTAGTTTTTACTTCGTTTTTTTGTGTTATAAATTCTTCATCCTTTCTAGGTTTTATTTGAGCAAATGCAAAATTTGCTGCTACTACCAACGCGATTGCTAGTGGGTCAAACACAAATATAATAAGTAATAAGAACCAATTTACTACCTGACCCATTGGGTATCCTGTAGTTTCTGATAGATATTTAAGTGGTCCTAATTCTCTTTCAGCTTCATTATCTATTTCTTTATCTAAAAGAGCCATATCAGTAACTGATATTGAGTCTAGTATAGCTTCTAGTCTTATATTTATGGTGTCTCTATCTGCGATAGTGTTTTTTAATTCTGATTGTAATGCTCGTCTAGCTGAACTAGATGTTGTAGTAATTACTTGTTCTGCTTCTTTATCGTAATAAGAGACAGATGTTGGGTTTGATAGTGACACTCTTAATTCAGCTATTGAATTATTTAGTTGTGTTTTTTCTAAATTTAAATCTTCTTTGGTCTCTTGGAATCTGGTTTGTTTTTGATTTAGTATAGCTAATGATTTATCTAGTAATTCGGATTTAGTTGCTGTCTCTTGATATGCTCCTGATAAGAATCCGTATATACCACCAGAAGTTATAACCATCAAAACAAATACAGCAATAGCCAAATATAATTTAAGTACTCGGTTAATAGTGTCCCAATACTGGTAAAGTAGAGAGGCTACTACTAGTTTAGCAAATTCTAGAGACCCAGCCATTATGATTACTTGGATACTTGCACCTGCAAATAATTTACTTAATCCGAATACAGAGTAAAAAGCTGCAGAACCAGATACGGCTAATGCAGATAAAGCAATTAATAACGGAAATAATCTTTTTTTCATAGAATGTTTATTCTATAAATATCATTCAGATAGGTACTCCAACAATTGGTAGCTGTCATTTCTTAATTTTCTTAATGCTTTTTCTTTTATTTGTCTTACTCTTTCCTTGGTTAAGGATAATTCATCTCCTATCTCTTGTAAAGTCATAGGAGTCCCAGTAAGTCCATAATAATCTTGTATAATACCCCTTTCTCTATCATCTAATATATCCATAAGAGCCCCTAATTCTGTTTTTAAATTTACTTCGTCAGCAAAAACATCTTCCGGGTCATCAGCATTATCATTCTTTAATATATCAATCAAAGTATCACCTTCTTCGTTTATTGGTTTATCATAATTTATTGTTGTTGGTAATAGGGCTAGTTTACTGTTAAACTCACTTATTTCTTTTTCGGCTTTTTTCTTTTCTTTTTGTAGTGCTTGAATTACGTTAACTGGGTACCTTATGGTTCTAGCATGTTCATTTAAAGACTGTAATATAGATTGTTTTACCCACCAAACTGCATAAGATATAAATCTAAACCCCTTATCCCAATCAAAGTTTTTAATTGCTTTTAATAAACCTAAATTACCTTCTGCTATCAAATCACTCAAAGGAATTCCTTGATTTTGGTATTCTTTTGCTACACTTATAACAAATCTTAAATTGCCTTCTAATAATTCTTTATGTATTTTTTCTATTTCACTATCCCTTAGGGTTTGTGATTTCATTTTCTTAGCTAGATATTTTTCTCTTTCTGGTGTAAGTACTTTAACTTTTCTAACATCTTTTAGGTAGTGAGATATTTCTGCTTGATTTATAAACGTGTTATTTTTTGCCATATTCTATAGTTTTTATATTAATATTCTACAATAATCGTACCACAACTCAATATATGACATTATGTCAGTATATTTCTGTGTATACAACTACAAAAATACTAAAATAAAATTAAATGGACAAACTTTTACTAATATACTTTAGATGCAGTATTTTTTAAGTATTTCAATGGCTTCATTATTATTTTCAAAAGCTGCACCGGCACTATAATATTCTATAGTACCACTACTATGTTCTAAAATCATTACTGGTGTAAATTTAATTTTTCCAGGATTGTCTTTGTCAGCATCTACAAAATCCCACCTATGTGCAACATTTTCTTTTATTTGGTTACCTGATAAACCGTCTTCACCATCATAAGGTGTTATACATTTATTAGTGAATGGTATATTTAAATCTTTAAGTCTTTTTTTTAAATCATTACAATCATCACAGACACGTTCTGTAAATAAAGATAATTTATATTTGTTAGTATCTAATTTCATGTTATCTATTTATCTTTAAACTTATTCAGGAATTCTAGTTCTTCTTGTGTTAAACTATCTACCCCATCATCAATAATTTTATCTAATAGATTGTCAACAGTAAAGGGTATATTTAAAGTAGTTTGTTTTTTTTCTATAGGATTTTTTAAGGTATTTCTTAATTCTAACATTTTCTTTTCTACAATAGACCTTAATGATTTTGACAATTCTTCGGCTAGTTTAGGGTCTATGGTTTTAATTTTTGTTGATGTATATGAACCATCATCAAATAGATGTGATTCTAATTCTTTATCCATCCTATATGATAAATTTCTAGGTTTAGGCATTAAAAAATAAGTATTTACTTGGGGTGTTAGAAATTCGCTCATAATTTCTGAAACCTCTTCAAAAGGCATTTTAGATTTTATACACATTATAACAATATTAGTACCTGTAACAAATGAAAATTCATCGTCAACAACTATTGTCTGCATAACTTCTCTTATATTTCCAATTATTTGACGGCTTTTTTCTACTGTTTCCCAACCACCAAACATAAATACTAAATATTTTTTTGTTCTATTTGCCATATATAATAAATATCTAAATTATTCTTGATATGTTTTTTTCTTTAGTCACTGTTACTATATTATCAGACCATTCTCTAACTAAAGGATTGTGTGTTATTAATAATATATTTTCAAAATATTCTTTTATTCTATTAAAAAACATACCGACTTCTTCTAAATTTTCGTTAGATACTTTACCCAGTACCTCATCAAAAACTGTAACGTTAGGTCTAGGTAAACAAGATACTTTGGTTAAAACTGTTCTGATAGCTAATGATGCCATTGTTTTTTCATACCCACTTCCTGTGGATAGGAGTTTTTCCACACCACTATCATTGTCTACCATCCAAAAATCTACTTCATTTTTGTCATTTACTTTAATTTTAACAGAAAATTTAGTAACGTCTGATAACAAAGTAGTTAATTCATTATTTAGTTTTGGTACAACACTCTTCATAATTGTTTTTATAATCCCATTTTTACCATAAACAGTTAAATACGCTCTAAAAACTTTATCTACATCATTTTCTTTATTTATTGTATTTATCCTGTCTTCATCTATTTTATTAGTCTCCTCTATTACTTTACATCTTGATTTATTTTCTTCTATGGACCTAATTAACTGTTCTTTTTTATTATTTAAGACATCTATTTCTGATTTAATAGTCATAACTAGTTTATCGATTTTATTGTTGTTCTCTAGTTTAGATTTATTTTCTTCCCATTTTTTTAGTCTATTACTTAACTTTTCTATATTAAGTTTTTTTTGGTCTATTTCCAAAACTAGTCTTTCTTTTTTTAGTATATCTTTTTCGTATTCATCAAATAATAATTTTTTATTATTTAATTCTTCAATAATACTATTATAAGAAGTTATGGTTTTATCGTCTTTTTTCGTAACTTTTTTTAAATTTTTTATTTTATCAGTTAATTTTTTTATTTCTTCACTGTGGTCTACATCCTTTAGATTTTGTTTACACATTGGACAAACTTCTGAATCCTCTAAACTTTTTAATGTAATTTCTAAATTTTTTAAATTTGTTTTATCTTTTATATTTTGTGTAACTAATGTGTCCCTTTTTGTTATATTTTCCCTTAAGTTTTCTAAATTTACTTCTTCTGGCATTTCATTATCACCATAAAGTTTTAACTTATCTAACATAACATCCAATAACTTAGTTTCACTATTTATTTCTTCACCCACTAGTCTTGGGTTTGTGTTTTCTATTTCTGTATCTATATCGGTAGATTTTTTAGATAGTAATTCATCTCTACCTTCATTTTTTTCTTTTGTACTTTTTTTAGTTTCTAGTAAAAGTAAGTTATTATTATCATTTTCTTTTATTAAATTAGTTTTTTCTTCTTTTAATTTTTTTATATTATGTTTTAAATCTTCAATGTTATATAAATTAGATATTATTTTTTTAGACCACTCTGAATACATTTTTTTAACTATACTCTCTTTATCTTTTAAAATTTCTAACCCAACAAATCTAGATAAAATATTTCCTCTTTCTGTTGGTTTTGATTCTATTAAGGACTCTAAATTACCAGCTGTTGTTAATACGGTTAATAAAAAATCATTCATCGTACCAATAGATTCTTTTATAAAAGTTTCTGTTTCTCTCCTTTGTTCACCAGTAAAGTTTTTTAAATTACCATTTTCTTCTATTTGTAAAAATTCTAAAGATGTACTTACAGACCATTCACCCCTTTTAGTTTTTTTTCTTTTAATTTTTCTAATAATAATATAATCTTTACCATCAATTTCTACCTCACCTTGAACAAAAACCTCGTTAGTTTTAGTGAATCTATTAAATATGTCTATAGCTTTAGATGACTTTGTTGTAGAATTGAAAAATAGAAATAGTATTAGGTCTACCGCTAAAACTGATTTACCCCCAAAATTAGGTGGGTTAGAATCGATAACTGTGATACCACCCAAAGAACTAACATCCAAAATATTATCTTTACCAAAAGATAAAAAATTAGAAAATTTTATTTTTTTAACATAAACTCTTTTATATTTAATATTAATATTTAACTCGTCAGCCATTTTAGAATTTACCTTATCATCTAATCTTTTTAGTAAATCTATGTCCACACCTATAGAATTATTCTTAACAAATTGTTCCATTAGATTTTTTTGATATGAGGTGTCCATGACATTTTCCTCAATATCAATATCTAATTCTCCTGTTGAATTTCTATCGATTGCTTTGGTTAGTATTGTAACATTTTTTGAGTTATATTTTCTTTGAAAATAACTCCTAACTCTTTTTACTTTTTCTTGTGTGAAATTTTCTGGGATGTCTTCCCAGGTTACTTTAATAAATGGATTTTCTAACTTATCTATATTCATATTTAAAATATAAGATAATGTTGTTAATATATCAATTATAAAATTCCTGGACCTGGGTCATCATTTTTTGGTGGTCTGTTCTCTTCAAACCATTCTACAATAGCGTTAATTGCCCAAACTGACCCACTAGCTAACATACCATCAAAGAATATATTAGTGTATGGTATAGTTATCATAGTTATAGTTGGTGAATAAAATACTAGGGAGAAAAAGAATCCTACCCATGTAGATGTACACATCATACATCCTAATAAATCCCCAAAAAATGTAGATTTTTTAGTTATCCAATCTCTTGTGGTGTCAAATATACTCCCAAATACTAGTATTTGAGACATTCCATAGGCTGCTAAAATCCAAATAAGTGTTTCCATAATTTTAATCTAAATAAGTGTCTTTTAAATTTGATGTTTTCATATATTGAGCTCTTCTATTAACCGTAACATTTTTAAAGTGTTCTAAAATATCTTCTTGTTTTTCTATTTCTTCTTTTTGTGTGGTTATAACTCTTTCTTTTTCCAACAATTGTTCTTTATATGTATTTAATTTATTTAATAATTCCTGATTGTCAACTTCTTTTGTTATAATTTTTTCTACTATCACCTCTTTTTCTACTGGTATTTCCACTATAACTTCTTTAACTACTTCTTTTTCTACAGGTATTTCTTGTATTTGTGATTTGGGTAGAAAAGGTGCTACACCATATTTATCTAAAACCAAACCATCTTTTGCACATTTATTAAAAAATTCTTCTACGTTTTCAATCTCATTCAACTTACAGTATTCTTCAAATTCTTTTAATAGTTTTTTATCCATTTATTAATACTTCTTTTTCGTTTTCAATATCTTCAATATCTGTTATCCTAAAATTTAAATAGGGTTGTGGGTTATGTAAATCTTTATATTTGTATTTGTTTTTAGATATGTCATATATTCCATAGCCATGTTTTTTAATACTTTCACCAAAATTTTGACATATGGTGGAACCAATCATATAAGCTTTTTTATTATTTGGTATTTTATATGTTTGTCTTCTATGTATGTCTCCCGCTAAAACTACGTCACAACCTTCAAATCTATCAATACTATAACCATCATGAAATGTATACCCAAAATCATTAGATGACCCTTCAATCATACCATGAAATAAACCTATTTTATATTTATCGTTATTTTCTGGGATTTCTGGTCTAACATTGTGTGATATTAGAGAATAAACACACCACATAACATTTTCATCTATATGGCAATCTCTATTTTTATAATAAACAATATTATCATTATTTAAACTTTTAACTACAGGTGTAATCGCATCTAACCTATCTATGTTATTTTCTAAAAAATCATGATTACCAATTAAATAAATACATTTACATATTTTGGCGGTTTCTGTCATCCACCAAGACATTAAATTTATTAACTCAGGTGTCATTTGATTTTTAGAATGCACTAAATCCCCAGTAAAAACTATACGGTCAGGTTTAAGAGCTTTCCACTCTTTTAAAGCTTCTTCTAATATTTTTTTATCTCTTTTATGTTGTTTATACAACTTAAGATGTAAATCGGAATAATGTACTATTGTGTTAATCATTTTCTTCTTCTTTTTTGTTATCTAAAACGTCACACACATATATTATAGTTCCATAAACTATAAATTCTATAAAACCATTTATAATCATTAAAAAACTAACTATAGCTGCTGGTATTGCTGATACTAATAGTGGAATATTAATTAAAACTGTCATAATAGTTTGTCTTAAAAATGGGTGTTTTATCGGTAACCACTTGGCTATATTATTAGGTTGGTACCCTACATAATTTAAAAAATTAGTTACTATGGGAAAAGCTAGTATGGACCCAAGAATCCAAAGAAAATAATTTAGGTTAAATACTAATATATATATTATTGTACTTAATATTTTTACAAACTCTAATATTTTTGATTTATCTTTAATTAAAGTTTTTAAGTATTTTTTTATATTTTTTACTGAACACAAAGCACATGGTTTTGGTTTGTCATTAGCTACTTCATATCCACCTATTCTTAAACCTAAAACAGATTTTAAAAGTTTTTGTATGATGGATGTTCTACCATACCTAACTTCTATCTCATATTCATTACCATATAATTCTCTTAAAATTCTTAATCTATGATTACCGTCCAATAATCTATAAGGTCTATCATTAGTGGTTGGTGGTGCTATAACTATTGGTTTAATGTCTGGGTCATACCCAGTATTTTTCATCTGTTCTCTTAATTTATCCCAATCGTATGGTTTACCAAAAATTTTAATTACTAAACTACTAATAATTTTTTTAAACCAATTTAATTTTTCTTTTTTAAAGAAAAAAGCTACTGTATTTAATTTTTCTTTGTTGGTTGGTGTATCTCTTGTGTATTCGTCTTTTGTTTTACCACATTTTTTTTGTAATTCTTCAATACTTTCTCCCTTTTTATAGAATAAAAAATGACTACCGGTCAAATCTTTTAATTTAACTCTAATACTATTATTTAACTTACCTGTAAGTATATTATATTTTTTAATTGTCATTTTGCCATAATTTTTAATATTTCTTTTCTAAAGTCATAACACTTCATAACCTTATACTCATTATTATTTTCATTAAACCAAACTATATACGAATCACCTAAAGTTAATTCTGTATTTCTTTCTACAATTAATCTATAAAAAGATAGTTGTAATGAATATGTATTTAACTCACAAACATCTAAATGTGATAGTGGTTCTTTAAATTGTTGCCATTTATTAGCTTTTTTTATATCTTTATTTGTTTTCCAATCCCATATTTCTAAATTTTGGGATTTTTCATTAAAGAATAGTTGGTCAATCATTCCTGTGACACCCCAGTCTTCATCCCCAACAACAACCTCAGCTCTAACAGGTATTAATTTTCCATGAGAATCATCATAGAACTTTTTAAACATTTCTATAAGTTTAAAAACACCTTCTTTACACTCTAACATATTTTCCTTACTACCTAAAGCACTGGTTATTCTATCTTCTGGAAACGGAAAAACTTTATTCATTAGATAATTTTCAGCAAATTCATGAAATGCGGAACCTCTTTCACAAGAAAAATCAGCTTTATATTTCCACTCTTTTAAAATTTCTTCTTTAGTAATCCCTCTCTCATCAGCTTTTTTTTGAGACCAATAGTCTTTATCAAATGGGTGTTTATATTTTCCTATAACAGAAGTTACTGATTTAGTTTTAACACCATTCATATAGTAAACATGTTCTTGGTCATGAAATTTTATATTATTAAATTTTGCTAATTCTTTAGTTATTTTCATACTATAATAATGTTATTTGTTTTAAACCTTTTATTCCACCTAATTCTCCAACATCTTTATCTTTTGGTAATTTAATTAATTTTACTTTTCCTGTCAGTCTTCCACCCTCTAACTTTCTATACAATTTTTTTGCGTCTTCCCAAGCATCACCGTCTAAACATATAATTATGTTAGCATTTGTTTTTTCATATAACATAGTCCATAACTTTTCACTAACACTCTTTCCTAGTATCGGGATTGAATTGTTTATGAAAAACATGTCGAAGACACCCTCAACCAAATATACATCCTCATCCCAATTAATTAAATGTTCATTAAAAATTATTTTATCTTTTTCTGCTTCTGGATTTTTATATTTATTTTTGTGCCCAACATAAGAACGAGAAACAAAATAATTTAGATTATTGTCATCGTCATATGATGGTACAATTACTCTACCCGAATATTTACCTTCACTAACATACCCTATATTAAATTTATTTATAATATCATCACTAATACCTCTTTTTTTCAAATAATTATAGGCCTCTTTATATGGTATACTTAGTTTAATACCTTCTTTAAATGTTGTGAATTCTTTTGGTAGTGTTACTTTTTTATATTTTCTTTCTGTTTTTTTAATAAAGTCACCACCTATTAGTTGCCAGGTTTGTCGTGTTCTCCTATTTCCCCATTTATTGAATAGTTTATTTATTGACCCATGTGTGCCCATAGTTTCCGAACAAGACCAACACTTATAAACACCCATATAATAATTTACTTCAAAATTACCTTTACCGTCACCATGGTCTAAACCTTTAATATCATATGAACAAACTGGGCAATCAAAAGATATCTGCCCTTTATTTGGGTAGTGTGAATTTTCTTCGCCTAGAACTTCATTTAATAGTTCTATAAGTAGTATTGGGTCTTCCATGTGTAAATTATATGGAATTTTTGTAGTATAGTCAATTACCAGATATTTGTCTTATGCATTTGACCTAACACACATGTATAAGCATCACACATATCATAATTTTCTTTTTTTAATGTATTATTTCTTGTGTATACCCAGGTTAAGTGTGATTCTTTATCTGAAACTTTTTGCCATATTATGTGTTTTTTATCACACCCTTTAGTGTATGAACCAAATAAAACTTTTTTACCTTTTTTGTTTTCAGTAAATAGTTCTGGAAAAGCGAATTTTCTTGAGTCGTACGTTGATATGAATTCAGGTATAATATCTAAAACTTCATATATAATTCTAGTGATAAAAGAATTATATCTAATTAATGTAGCTACTGTTCTAATATTATTAGAACTTATTAGTGGTTCTTCAATAATTACCTTAGTTACACCTATTTTTTTATAGTCTAGTAATTTATTTTTAAACTGGTTAACCTTTAGAATCATTTCTTCTATTTTAGATTCGGGTTGTGGTTTTACCTTAGGTGAAAAATGTGTTAACTCTAGTAATTCTTTACTTTGTATATCAAATAATGCCCAACCAATAGTTTTGGTTGAAATGTCTAATCCTAGTACTTTTGGTGTATTTCCTTTTTTTGCCATATAAGACAAATATTAGAATTTCATCTTTAAAGTAAAGTTTGTAGGTGTGTTTTTTAATTTTTTAATAGGTCTATCTGGTTTTGCTATAGCGAGTAATTGATTCCTATCATCATATAAACCTATTTCTGTTATATAGGTAGCTCCAACATCTGACATATCCCATATGTTATAAACATCACCAAAAGGTGTTCTAAATTGCATCCCTGTATTTTTACCTCCAGCTGCATAATATGGTGCTTCCGCACTTGCCGCTGTTTGATTTTCGGTAACATAAAATTCTCCTGAATCAGCTACAATATTAATTGTTAAAACCCATTCTTTCTCAAAAGAATAGTATTGTGTCTGTGATGATGTACTAGCTGTAAAGTATAGATTAGTGAATCCTGATGCTCCTGCTGTAGTAGGTGTTATATCGTGTGTATATGCTGATAATCCATCTACCGTACCACAACTATAACAGAAATCGTTAACTAGTGTTGGGTGTGTTATTACCATGAATCCCATATCTAAATAACAAATACCTACCGGTATGTCACTTGATTGTGCATAGGCTTTTGGTGTATTGGACGTTGAGACTGTATCTATAAATCTAAAAGTGTCTGTAGAACTACCTTCATAACCATTAGGTATCACTGATGATTGCCACCCACTAGACCAACTAGCTGTATTTGCATTTGTTGCTGATAAACTTGGTCCTGCTACTGAATCAGAAAAAAGAAAAGCTCTATTAGATGAAGCTAATGATGGTTGGCCCATTGGATTTCCTTGTATAATTGGATTTCCGAAGTATGCCGCTTCAAATGAATTATCGGAAGAAAATGGTTTAGGTTCATAATAAGAACTATATAATGTATGAACTGCTCTTCTACCAGACGCGTTTGGTGTTAAAGCTGGAAATGTAAATTTTATTGTTCTACCGTCAATTAATTCGCCGTAGTTATTGGAGTCTATATTAACAACAATAATATTTGATTGATTTAGTGCACTCATACCATTGTTTATCCATGTTGAAGCATATGATTCTGTTTGTGCACAGGTTGTTGGTAGACTAAAAGAACTATATAGATTTGAGAACGCTCTACCATTATTAGCACTTCTTTGTGCTGCTGTAAATGTTAATGAAGTACCTGTTGTTGCGGTCCAACCATTACCTAAAAAAGGTACTAATTCAGTTTTAATTATTTTTTGATTTGCTAATATTTGTTTAAGTTTTCCCATTTTATGTCCAAGATTTAGTATTGTTATTTAGGCTTAGTGATATTTTATTAGACCCTAAGTTTAATTTTAAAGTGTGATAAGGACTTGCTTCAGTGTTAAGTCTTTCGTTACTAGAACTAGCTGGAAACACATTTGTTTTAGTTATTTTAGAATTTGCTGGATAATTAACATAAAAAGTTTTTGCTTTAGCAGGTGCGTTATTTAAAGAAATGTACTTTGAAGCATCATAAGTAGCACTATATTCTCCCGGTGTACCAAAAAATATCAATCCACCTTTTATACTAACTTTATCTTTATATCTTGTACCGCCACCAACATTTAGGTTATCAAAATACATTAAACCAGTATTTTCATTGTTCATGACATTATCTCTAAACCATTTTAACGATTCTAAATCCATTTTAATTTGCTTTTATTTCTTGTCCACTTATTAATTTACGGAATAATTTTTTACCCCCGTTTGTTTCATAAGAAGTTGTCCCACTACTAGTATAACCGTGTCCTCTAGGGTCTTCAGAATAACTTCCTCTTGTTGCTCCATCTTCACCATAAAATCTAAATAACGCATTGTCAAAAATATTATAATAATTTTGTGATGCAGCATTTTTATATTTAATAGATTCTGTTATAGCAGCTTTATTAAATATAAAGTTAACTGTTACATTTAATGGTGTCGCATTTCTTGATTGAGCTGATTCTATAGTCCATGTTACCGGAATGGATACGTTATACATATCAACACTAGTACCACTTAACCCACTCTTATAACCACCACTATATTTGTTAGTACTCCAGAAACTATTAGATTGTGAAGATATACCCACAAACATATTATCTGCCATTTTTAACATCCTACCTAATAACGTATAATGTGGGTCTGTTCCTGCTGCTACTCTAGTTGCTGTAGTAGGTTTTCCACCAGCCTGTGAAGGGAAAACACTAAATAAAGCTCCTGAGGATTTAAATCCACTTTGAGTTGTATTCCAATTAGAACTATACTCCATCAATCCTAGTATTCTTCCATAAGCGTCTGTAGGGTGTGTAGTATCAGTAATTTTAATACCTTTAGCTCCTGAAGTGTTTGTTGGTATTAAATCTCCATTAGCTTCTGTTAACATAAATGGTGGTATAGGGTAATATACTGGACTCATACTAGATGTTGCAACATCCAACACAAGTCGTGCTGCTGGTAATGTAGTATTGATATTTTTATATCCGTCATTATCTAAAGTACTAGGTGGTATCGCCATTTCCATATCTGTTGTTGTAACGAATCCCACATATAAATTGTTAATATTTGTTGTTTCACCTGCCCACCCATTTAAAGTATTATCCATAACAAATTTAGGGTACACATGACTACTACTACTATTCCATTCTACCATACCACCAACATTTAGATAACCCCAATCAAAAGCTCCCAACCCAAGACTTGCCTCACCAGCTCCGGACTTATAAGTTTTAGTGTCTGAGTTTAATCCTGGTGAAAAGAATAATGAAAATGGTGAAGCCTGTCTAAAACCTTTTATCGTTGTACCATTATATTCAATACCTGTGTGTTGACCGTTGGCTCTATCTCTAATAAAAGCTCCTCCAGCTAAAACTAAAGAATTGTAATAATCATAATCTTTTTTAGATACCATCCTTATGTTTTCAGATTGTAGTGAAGTTCCGTCATAAACCTTTATAGAATCCCAAATATTACCATACATACCTAAACCATACTCTGAAAGTGTTTCTAAAAATTGTGCGTACTCACCTTTGGTGTCTATTCCTAGTGTCGTATTAAAGTACGTATTTGCTGAAGTGACAATCGTTGCTGAATTTACTGTTAGTCCTGTAGCGTCTGCGACATACCTAAAAGCAAATAATTTATGTAGAACAAATAAATCATGGATATAATAATCAATTATACACGTATCTCTATAATATTTCATATTACCATTAGGTTGTCTCATACCTAGAGCTACATATTTTTTATGTGTAGATTGTACATTAGTTTTTGATGGTTTTGCCCAAACACTATCTTTTATTTTATAACCATCATTTACTGCATTTCTAAAAGTATTTTTTTCACCAGTGACATCAGGTAAGTAACCTAATTGTGCTGAATCATTAGTTGTTGTATTTGTATCAGAATGTGCTTGAGTATTTCTATAATCTATATCGCTATCAGAAATACCAAACTTTTGGAATAAAGTTATTAAATTACCTCCGTTAAGTACACGACTTCTACCTGCATCGGTAAGTTGTATATTTAATGTTGTTGTTGTTGCACTACTTATAAATCCCATATTATTATCTTCTTATTATATAATTATCTAACTATTTAATTTATTTTATATTCTATATACATTTTGTACATCCACCAGAACATATCGACTTTTCACCTAGTTTATCACACAACATACAGTACACAATATCATCCGAACAATAATCAAGGTAACTTTTTTGTCCTGTTGCTAGTAAACATTTATTAAAAAAAGCTAAATCTTCCACATCCACTTTACCGTCACCATTAAAATCACCCACCAACTCTTCACCTTCCTCTGCAGTAGAACCTAATAAATTTATTAATAATTTAAAGTCTTCTTTATCTAAAATACCATCACCATTAAAATCTGCACATGCAGTACAGTATGTTGGGAAAAAGTTTACTACTGAAGAACCTACTGTCCAACAATTACTAAACATACCTGTTGTTGGTTCATTAATACCGTCTACTTTTTTTGATGGTTTATAATTTGCCCATAATGTTGAGTTAACCGGATTAGTTCCAATACCTAGGTCATATGTTAAAACTCTATTATCTTTAACTTTACAACTAGGTCCTGTCATTACAGCAGATAAAGTACCATAATTAACCTCGGTATTTTTTTGTACCCTACCCCTACTTCCCGGAATGTCATAAAAACAACTTTCTGTTAAGGCACTTAAATTAGCATCTGATACACAATTCCCAGAATCAACAAAAGCTCTATAATCAATATCAGAATCTGACAAACCAAACTTTTTTATAGCATGGATAAGACCATTACCAGTAGTTAGTAATGTTTTACCATAATCTGTTAAATACAACTTAAAAGTATTACCAGATAATGTAACATTATGTATATTTAAGTAACCCATGTTAAAAATCTATTGTTATAACAAACTGTTGTACACCGTTTCTTTCTACTGGTGATTGTAATTTTGCTATAGCCATTAAATCTGGAAAACCATTTTCATTATCATATAAACCAATTTCACTTATTTTTGGTAGAGTACTATTTCCTAATATAGCGTTATAGTTAACGAATGTTGGATTAACCGAATTTGTAAATGACATATTACCTACACCTAATGAAACTACGTGTCTCATTTCGTAAATTGTAGCCATTATATCTGTCTCAATACTACCGTAAAAAAAGTATTCGTCACCGAACTGTAATTGTGATGCACCTGCTGTAGATGCTGGTGGTACGGTAACAAAATCATTATAAGTATAACCAGTTGGTGCGTAATAATAACTACAAGGTGGGTTACCCATGGTGTTATTACCTGTTAAATAAACTGTTGTACCCACTAAATTATTAGCTGAAATAGTTGTACCTGTAGTGTGGTTTGGTATATCTCCAGTAGCGTCTATATACGACCAAGCTCCTGGTAGTGGGTCTGTACCATTTGTTACCTGGAATAATATTAGTAACCTATCAGCTTCCCATCCTAATCCAGTTGCTGAAATATCTTGTAAATATGGAAATTCTTGACCGAATGTTATTGCTACATCGAATACAGATTCGTTAGGTCCTAATTCTTCATAAACATAATAATTACAATGCATTCCTGTCATACCTCCTGTATTATCAGCTAACATATATGTTATGTAAACTCTTTCATATGGGTTAGAAATTACACCTGAAGTACAACCTGACCCAGCACATCCTGTTCCAGCTGCTATTTTTGCTGTCCCTGGTGCTGGTAATGTGTAACTTCTATTAGATTTATAAGACATCGCAGCTAACAATTCTTGGTCATCTATTATTACTGTTTTATAGTCTGGAAATACTTTTCCAACTATATTAGGGGTGTTACCACTACCAATATTATCGTCAGTTAAATGGAAATATCTTAAACCATCATCATTCATATTTAAATTTTGACTAGATAACATTACGCTTGGTGTTGGATTAAATGCACTATTTATAGGTGGGTCAACATAGAATGTTTGACCTAAAATAGTCTCGTCACCCATACCAGTACCAGTACCGGAACCAAAATTGTCTTTTTTATGCCACATTAACCAAGGTAGGTGTAGTTTAAAGTTTCTTGCAGCACCGATATTATTTATATTTCCTGCGAAGTTGTAAGCTTCTAAAGCAAATTTTTCACCATAAAAATCTGTTGTAGAGTTATTAGTATAATGTATAATACCTATACATTTTTGTTCTTCTGGAAGTACAACCCTAGGTTTATTTTGTGAATCATAATACCACGTACCACCTATTGTCCCATGGTATGCATCTACTTCTTGTGAACTAAAACTTTGGCCGTCATTACTACCATATCCAAAATATTCTTTAGAACCACAATATCCACTTGAACCGTACTTATTATAATCTTCATATGCGGATGTTATCCCTGCTACACTTTCCGACCAATTTATATTTAAATTCCAAATTTTTGCGTCATTAGTCGACACACTACAACAATCATTAAAAGCTAACGTATCATCACACCAATATGATGTTGTATTCTCTATGTTATATATACTACCTGTTGTGGTCATTGGATTACCTGAAGTTGCTGGGTATACCGCCATAGAAACACAGTTGGAAACAACTCCTTCAGAAGCCCAATCAGGTACTGCTCTATCTAAAGTTAAAACTATAGTTCCTGTCGTAGCAGTATGATATGTTGCACTTACAACTTGATAGAATAGTGTTTGTCCAGCAGCTGAGTAAACTAATTCTGAACAATTATTACCAGAAAAAGTATAAGCTATAGAAACTAAATCACCAACTAATGGAGCATAGACTTGTGAACTACATGAAGCTGAAGTTAAAACAACAGTACTTGTTCCTGTCATACCAGAAGAACATACTGTCCAATTAGATGATAAGGTGTATTCACTACCTGTATTAGCACTAAAATTATGGTTACCAGCTGTACCTATATAAGGTCCTAAAGCTGGCACACTAAAAAATCCTCTTGTTGTAGCACTATTATAAACTTCTTGTATTGTATGTTGTGGAATAGTAGGTCCAAAAGTATCAGTAGAATTAATACCCCCATTCAATGGGTATTTTATATGTCCTTTATTTTTAGCTGGGTATGGATTTAAATTTTGTGCGTTGTGTTCAGCTTGTAATATATTTAAATCTGCATAAGCAGCTGGTAATTGTGAGTAACAGTCGTAACAAACTTCACTGTCTCCCAACTGAAATAACCCTATATTTAATTTACCTTCAGAAAGTTTTTTTCTTCCAGCGTCTGTTAATCTAGCGACAATCGCTCCTTGTGTACTGTTTTTAATTATATAACTCATATTTCTTCTTTATTTATAAATACATTTTATATCACTTTAATTAATAATTATAACCATCACCTGTATTATTACTAATTGGGTTAGAATCATTATTTACATTAGCTTGTGGTGAATAAAAAGTATCTCTAGTTATTTCAAAGGCCACTCTATCTGTTTTTGACTGACTTTGTATTGTTTTTCCATTAAGTATAGGATAATGTCTTGTTATTATAACGTCATAATAAAATTTACCGAACGTTGGTAATTTTAGTGTTACGTTTAAACGTATGTTACTCACTTCATTAATCCCTATAGTATTTTTATATTCTCTGATATTAGAACCGTTAGAGTCGAATAGTCTCACTACAACCTCATCTATGGTGGTTTTGTCTTTAAAATAAGATATAGGTATCACTGGTGTTCTGCTGGCTGTGAACCCTATTAATGAATATATTGTTCTATACCAAATCGTTATAATATCACCTGTTTTATATGTGTCTAAACTACCTAATAATTGTATTTCTGAGTCACTAACTTTTCTAAAGTCTTTATTATTAAATAAAACAGCCCCATTAATTGCCATAACAACAGAACCTACCGATTGTTTATCTAAACATATATAGTAATAACCATTCTTTTTATATATTGTTTCTGTTTTTGTGGTAGTTACAGTTGTTGGTATCTGTAAAGTCTGTACGTATGTACCACCTCTAGCGTTAAAAATAAACTGTATATTATCACCATTTTGTACCGTTTCTTTATGGAATGTAACTAGTCCAGTAGTCCTATTAAAAATATAATCACCATTGTTGGGGTTTATTACTTCACCATAAGTTGTTCCACCAGGGTAACTAGAACCTCCACTTGTATAAGTTAAACCAGATAACCCTTTTTTAAGTACAACACCATTTACTACAACTAAGGGGTCACTACTTCCTTCAGTATAATTTAAAATATGTGTATAGTTTTGTGCACTCCAAGCTTCTGCTATACCCCCATTACTATTATCTGTTTCCTGCATATCTTGTACTAAAACATGTTCAGACATTATTTGAGCGCCATCTTGTGGTAACCTAAAACTATCTAGAAGTAGTGTTGGTGTTGGAGGGTTACTTAGGACGGCCATATAATAATCATTACTATAATCTACTTT
>MDSZ01207996.1_pt1 | contig 22003 bp, 17 predicted proteins | sample 811201 | NCBI WGS metagenome assembly MDSZ01 (sample SAMN05326647, study PRJNA326480) | marine metagenome | isolation source: seawater | place: Indian Ocean: North | collected 2010 | reverse complement strand
AGTTGGCTAGAGCATCAGCCTTCCAAGCTGAGGGTCGCGGGTTCGAATCCCGTTTCTCGCTCAAAATTGACCAGCCGATGTAGCTCAGGGGTAGAGCGTTTCCTTGGTAAGGAAGAGGTCACGGGTTCAATTCCCGTCATTGGCTCAGTTAAAAAAAGATGACTATTGGAAAAAGTTGGTAGAAAAAAAATAAAATAAAATTAAATAACTAAAAATTAAAAAAAATGGCAAAAGAAAATTTTAACCGTACCAAGCCACATTTAAATATTGGTACCATTGGTCATGTTGATCATGGAAAAACTACTTTAACTGCTGCAATTACTAAAGTTCTGGCTGAAAAAGGAGGAACTGCAGTTCGTGATTTTGAGTCTATTGACAATGCTCCAGAAGAAAAAGAGAGAGGAATTACAATTAATACCTCTCATGTGGAGTATGAAACAGATAATAGACACTATGCTCACGTTGACTGTCCAGGTCACCATGATTATGTTAAAAATATGGTAACTGGTGCTGCTCAAATGGATGGAGCTATTTTGGTGGTTGGTGCAAATGATGGTCCAATGCCACAAACAAGAGAGCATATCTTGTTAGCGCGTCAGGTTGGAGTTCCTAGTATCGTTGTTTTCTTGAACAAAGCTGATATGCCTGATGTAAAAGAGGATCCAGAATTGGTAGAATATGTAGAGGAAGAGGTGAGAGACCTTTTATCTTTTTATGAATATGACGGAAAAAATGTTCCTGTAGTTACTGGTTCTGCTTTAGGAGCGTTAAATGGAGAGGCTGAATGGACAGCTAAAATTGAAGAATTAATGGCAGCTGTAGATAGCTATATCCCTGAACCAGTTCGAGACAATGCTAAACCATTCTTAATGCCAATTGAAGACGTCTTTACAATTACTGGTCGAGGAACTGTTGCAACAGGAAGAATAGAAACTGGTGTGGCAAACACTGGAGATGCAGTTGATATTATTGGTATGGGGGCTGAAAAGCTTTCTTCAACCGTTACAGGAGTTGAAATGTTTCAAAAGATTTTAGCTACAGGTGAAGCTGGTGATAATGTTGGTATTTTATTACGTGGTATTGAGAAAACTGATATCAAGAGAGGAATGGTAATCTGCAAGCCAGGTTCAGTATCTCCTCATAGTAAATTTAAAGCTGAGGTTTATATCCTTAAAAAGGAAGAGGGTGGACGTCACACTCCATTTCACAACAAGTATCGCCCACAGTTTTACATTAGAACAACTGATGTTACAGGTGAGATTATTCTTCCAGAAGGAACAGAAATGGTTATGCCTGGAGATAATTTAACAATTAGCGTAGAATTGATTAATCCAGTTGCAATGAGTGAAGGTTTGCGATTTGCAATACGTGAAGGAGGTAGAACTGTAGGTGCTGGACAGATCACATCAATTGACAAATAAATTAAACTTGTTTCAAAGTAATGGAAAGCATGCTTTCCATTACTTATAAACGGGTGTAGCTCAATTGGTAGAGTAGTGGTCTCCAAAACCATTGGCTGGGAGTTCGAGTCTCTCCACCCGTGCAAAAACATGGAGTAAAAAATGACAGATCAAACGCATAGAAATAATTTCCTAAAGATTAGTGCTTTACTTGGGGTTTTTGGAACAATTGCATACATTGTAGTTTTTTCTAAGTTCTCTTTTTTAACTCTTTTCCTTTATTTAGGAATATATTTTTTCTCTGTGTTTTTGATATGGAAAATGTGGTATTATATTATGGATTCATTTAATGAATTAACAAATAAAGTGACGTGGCCATCTTGGATTGAATTGCAAAGCAGTACAATTGTGGTAGCTATTGCAACTGTTATAATTGCGTTAATTATATATATAATGGATAAATCTTTTGATAATATATTAAAAATATACTATAATATAATATAACCAAGTTGTATATGGAAAAGGAGAAAATTGGAAATATGAAATGGTATGTATTGCGAGTAATGGGAGGCAAAGAAAGAAAAATTGCTGACTTAATTGAAAAAGAAGTTGAGATTCAGAAAATTCGTGATTTTGTTAATCAGATAGTTACACCAACAGAAAAGGTGTACCAGATTCGTAATGGAAAAAAGATTAGTAAAGAAAGGAATTTCTTCCCAGGTTATGTGTTAATCGAGGCTAATCTAGAGGGAGAGATACCACATTTATTAAGGAGAATACCTGGTGTTCTTGGATTTTTAGGAGCTACCAAGGGAGGAGTTCCTGTTCCAATGAGAGATTCTGAGATTAATAGGATATTAGGAAAAGTTGATGAGATGGCAGTTACTGCAGAGAATTTAACTATTCCTTTTGTTATTGGTGAAACAGTAAAGGTAATTGATGGTCCTTTTAATAGTTTTCATGCAGAAATAGAAAACATTGATGAATCTAGAAAGAAATTAAAATTGATGGTTAAAATATTTGGTAGAAAAACACCTTTAGAACTTAGCTTTATGCAAGTTGAAAAATTATAGACATGGCAAAAGAAATATCAGGAATTATAAAATTACAAATAAGAGGTGGGGCAGCAAACCCAGCTCCACCAGTTGGTCCAGCTTTAGGAGCAAAAGGTGTAAATATTATGGAGTTTTGTAAACAATTTAATGCAAGAACACAAGATAAAGCAGGTAAAGTAATTCCAGTAGTTATCACTGTTTTTGCTGACAAATCATTTGAATTCATCCTCAAAACTGCTCCAGCAGCTTCTCAATTATTAGAAGCTAGTAAGAAAAAGAAAGGGTCTGGAGAACCGAATAGGTCAAAAATCGGAACAGTAACTTGGGATCAGATTAAGCTTATTGCTGAAGATAAAATGAATGATTTAAATGCATTCAAATTAGATGCTGCGATGAAAATGGTGGCAGGAACAGCAAGAAGTATGGGCATTAGAGTTAAAGGGGCTTTTCCAGAACTAAAGAACGATTAAAATTCTATAAAATGACAATTAGTAAAAATAGAAAGCAAGCATTGGCAAATATAGAGATAGAAAAACACTATACCTTAAATGATGCCGCAAAAATTGTTAAAGATAATTCCTCGGAAAAATTTGATGCTTCAATTGATATTGCTGTGCGTCTTGGTGTTGATCCTAGACAGGCTAACCAGATGGTTCGTGGAGTAGTTTCTTTGCCTAATGGAACTGGAAAAGAAATTAAAGTTTTGGCATTAGTGACTGCTGATAAAGAGGAGGAAGCAAAGTCAGCAGGAGCAGATTTCGTCGGATTAGATGAATTCATTAGTAAGATAAGTTCTGGATGGAGTGACATTGATGTTATTATTACTATGCCATCAGTAATGGGAAAAATCGGTACACTTGGACGATTTTTAGGACCAAGAGGCTTGATGCCTAATCCAAAATCTGGAACTGTAACTATGGATATCGGTAAGGCAGTTTCAGACGTTAAAAAAGGTAAGATTGATTTTAAAGTAGATAAAAATGGTATCATACATGCTTCTATCGGTAAAGTTTCATTTGATTCAAATCAGATTTCAGAAAATGCTGAAGAATTAATCCAGGCAATCAATAAACTTAAACCATCAGCTGCAAAAGGAACCTACATTAGAAGCGTGACAATTTCTAGTACCATGGGAGTAGGAGTTTCTGTAGACACTAATAATTTGATATAAAATGACAAGAGAAGAAAAGAATTTATTTATTGAAACGTTAGATGGAATGCTTAACGAAAACAAGAATTTCTATCTTACAGATACATCTGGTCTTAATGCAGAAGAAACAAGCAATTTAAGAGCCCTTTGTTACAAAAGAGAAGTTTTGTTAAAAGTTGTTAAAAATACTTTATTAAAGAAGGCATTTGAGAAAAATGATGTAGACTTTCAAGAACTTTACGAAGTATTAAAAGGAAATACTTCAATTATGTTTTCTGATTCTGGAAATACAGCTGCTAAAACCATAAAAGAGTTTAGGAAGAAACATAAGAAGCCTATTTTGAAGGCAGCTTATATCGAGGATCAATTTTATATCGGTGATGATAATTTAGACGCTTTATCTGAACTTAAATCAAAAGATGAATTAATTGCTGATGTTATGTTGTTGTTACAATCACCAATTAAGAATTTATTGTCATCATTGCAATCAGCAAACAATAACTTAAGTGGGATTTTAAAATCCTTAGAAAATAGTACAGAATCAAAAAAGTAAGAAAAAAATAAGAATGCTTCCAACATATTATATATTAATTAATTAAATACAAAAAAAATGGCAGATTTAAAAAAATTCGCAGACGATTTAGTCAATCTTTCAGTTAAAGATGTAACTGAGTTAGTAAATATCCTTAAGGAAGAGCATGGTATTGAGCCAGCTGCTTCAGCAGTTGCAGTAGCCGCAGGTCCAGCTGCTGGATCAGGTGAAGCAGCAGGTGAGGAAAAATCAGAGTTCGATATTATTCTAAAATCACCAGGAGGTGCTAAGTTACAAGTAGTAAAAGCTGTTAAAGAATTAACTGGACTCGGATTAAAAGAAGCTAAGGAGATAGTAGATAGCGCTCCTAAGGCTGTTAAAGAAGGAGTTGGTAAGGATGAAGCTGAAGGTATTAAGAAGGCACTTGAGGATGCTGGAGCTGAAGTAGAGCTGAAGTAAATCAGCTTTATATTCTAATTTTTTCCTGTGTTTTTTTAACACAGTTTGTTCTTTTATTAATTTTAGTTTAACCTAAACGTACAACATTGGCAAATAAAAATAAAGCAGTATCTAGAATAAATTTCGCATCTATTGAGAACCAAGTAGATTATCCAGATTTCTTAGATATACAATTAAAGAGCTTTCAGTCATTCTTTCAAGTAGGGACAACATTAGAGGAAAGAAAAAAAGAAGGTTTATATCAGACATTCAATGAGCTATTCCCAATCGCTGATTCTAGAAATAATTTTGTTCTAGAATTTATTGATTACACTGTAGATCCTCCAAGGTATACAATTCAGGAATGTATTGATAGAGGTCTTACTTTTAAAGTCCCAATTAAAGTAAAATTAAAATTGTATTGTACCGATCCTGATCATGAAGATTTTGAAACTATAGTTCAAGATGTATATTTTGGAAATATTCCATGTATGACTCCTAAAGGAACGTTTGTTATAAACGGAGCTGAACGAGTTGTAGTTTCGCAATTACACAGATCGCCTGGGGTATTCTTTGGACAGAGTTTTCATTCAAATGGGACGAAGCTTTATTCAGCTAGAGTAATTCCGTTTAAAGGTTCATGGATAGAATTTACTACTGATATTAACAATGTCATGTATGCTTATATTGATAGGAAGAAAAAACTTCCAGTTACTACATTATTAAGAGCTATTGGATATGAGAGCGATAGAGATATTTTAGAGATATTTGATCTTGCAGATGAAATAAAAGTTACAAAAAGTGGCTTAAAAAGAGTTGTGGGTAGAAAGCTAGCCGCTCGTGTTCTTAAATCATGGGTAGATGATTTTGTAGATGAAGAAACAGAAGAGTTAGTTCCGATTGAACGTAACGAAATTGTTTTAGATCGTGATATAATTATTGAGAAAAGCCATATAGATGATATTGTAAATTCTGGAAACGAGACAATTTTAGTACATAAGGAAGCTGCTAATGTTTCTGATCATGCTTTGATTCACAATACGCTTCAAAAAGATCCTTCAAACTCGGAGGTTGAGGCGATTAGGCATATATATAGACAATTGAGAAGCGCTGAGGCTCCGGACGACGATACGGCTCGTGGTATTATTGACAAACTTTTCTTTTCTGATCAAAGATATAGTTTAGGACATGTAGGAAGATATAGAATAAATAGAAGACTCAATCTAGACACAGATTTAGATAAACATGTTCTCACAAATGAAGATATAGTTTCAATAATTAAACATTTAATACAGTTAGTTAATTCAAAAGTTGATGTAGATGATATTGATCACCTTTCTAATAGAAGAGTTAGAACAGTAGGAGAGCAACTTTCTGCTCAATTTTCTATTGGTTTAAATCGTATGGCTAGGACTATTAGAGAAAGAATGAATGTAAGAGACAATGAAGTATTTACTCCAATTGATCTTATAAATGCAAAAACTTTATCTGCTGTCATCAACTCTTTCTTCGGAACAAGTCAACTTTCTCAATTTATGGATCAAACGAATCCATTGGCCGAGGTTACACATAAAAGAAGAGTTTCTGCATTAGGACCTGGGGGTCTATCTAGAGAGAGAGCTGGTTTTGAGGTTCGAGATGTTCATTTTACACATTATGGAAGACTATGTCCTATAGAAACTCCTGAAGGACCAAATATTGGCTTAATATCTTCACTATGTGTTTACGCAAAGGTAAATGATTTAGGCTTTATCGAAACCCCTTACAGAGAAGCTTCAGATGGAAAGGTAGATTTAAAGAAAGAGCCGATTTATTTAAGTGCGGAAGAAGAAGAGAGTGAAATTATTGCTCAAGCAAACGCTCCTTTAGATAAAAAAGGTGAATTTGAGACAGATAGAATTAAATCTAGAAGTGAGGCTGATTATATGGTTGTTGGTCCAGACAAGGTAAGCTTGATGGATGTTGCTCCAAATCAAATAGCCTCAATTGCCGCTTCATTAATACCATTTTTAGAACATGACGATGCTAATAGGGCGCTTATGGGATCAAATATGATGCGTCAGGCAGTTCCTTTAGTACGTCCTGAAGCTCCTATTGTAGGAACAGGGTTAGAGCCTAGTGTTGCAAAAGATTCTAGGACTTTGCTTAACGCTGAAGGAAATGGGGTTGTCACATATGCTGATGCAAATACGATTCGTATTAAATATGATAGAACAAAAGAAGAAGAGTTAGTTAATTTTGACGATGATGAGAAAACTTATTCGCTTTCTAAGTTTAAAAAAACTAATCAAAATACTTGTATTAATATACAGCCAATCGTTAGAGCTGGTGATAAAGTAAAAAGCGGTCAAGTTTTATGCGAGGGTTATGCTACATCTAATGGGGAATTAGCTATTGGTAGAAATTTAATGGTTGCATTCATGCCATGGAAAGGTTATAATTTTGAGGATGCTATTGTTTTGTCAGAAAGAGTTGTTAGAGAAGATCTTTTTACGTCATTGCATATAGAAGAACATACTGTAAATGTTCGTGAGACAAAAAGAGGAGCAGAAGAACTGACTGCTGATATACCAAATATTAGCGAAGTTGCTACAAAAGATTTAGATGAATATGGAATGGTTAGAATAGGAGCGCATGTAAAAACAGGAGATATATTAATTGGTAAAATTACTCCTAAAGGAGAATCTGATCCAACTCCAGAAGAGAAGTTGTTAAGAGCAATTTTTGGAGAAAAGGCAGGAGATGTTAAAGATGCGTCATTAAAAGCAAAACCTTCTCACCAGGGAGTAGTTATTGATAAATCCCTTTTTTCTAAAACAATAAAAGATAGAAAAGCTAAAACAAAAGATAAAGGCGAATTAGAGGTTTTAGATAAAGGTTTCGATACAGATGTTCTTAAATTAAAAAATATATTAGCAACTAAACTCTATACTGTTGTTGGAGGAAAAGCTTCAAGAGGAGTAAAGAATATACTTGGAGAAACGGTTATAAAGAAAAGTGTAAAATTTACTAAAAAAATATTAATTGATTTAGATTACAATTTGATTGATGTTGATAACTGGACACTTAACGAAGACAGTAATAGAATTGTTAAATTACTAATTCATAATTTTATAAAAAAATACAATAGTATTTATGGACAATATAAACGAGATCGCTTTGCAATAACTGTTGGAGATGAGCTTCCTAAAGGAGTGCTACAGTTGGCTAAAGTTTTTATTGCAAAAAAACGTAAGGTTAAGGTTGGAGATAAACTAGCTGGTAGACATGGAAATAAAGGTATTGTTTCTAGAGTAGTAAGAGATGAAGATATGCCATTTCTTGAAGACGGAACACCTGTTGATATTGTTTTAAATCCATTAGGAGTACCATCTAGAATGAATCTTGGTCAGATATACGAAACTATTTTAGGTTGGGCTGGAAAGAAGTTAAATAAAAAATATTTTACCCCTGTATTTGATGGCGCTAGTATAGATGAAATCACTATAGAGACAGATTTAGCATCTTTACCTCAGTTAGGTCAGACACATCTTTTTGATGGAGGAACAGGAGAGCGTTTTGCGCAACCAGCTACTGTAGGTATTATTTATATGTTAAAACTAGGACATTTAATTGATGATAAAATGCATGCTCGTTCAATTGGTCCATATTCTTTAATCACCCAACAACCACTAGGAGGTAAGGCACAGTTTGGTGGACAGAGATTAGGTGAAATGGAGGTATGGGCATTAGAGGGTTATGGGGCATCAAATATTTTGCAAGAGATGTTAACTTTAAAGTCAGATGATGTGTTAGGAAGAGCTAAGGCGTTTGAAAGTATTGTTAAAGGAAAGGAGTTGCCAAATGCTGGAGTTCCTGAATCATTCAACGTATTATTACATGAATTAAATGGACTTGGTTTAAAAGTATCATTTGAATAAAAATTTTTTTTATGAGAAACAACAAAAGCAATAAGCAACTTGCACAAGATATAAATAGAATTCGTATTGGACTTTCATCCCCTGAAGATATTTTAGCTAGATCTTCTGGTGAAGTTCAAAAACCTGAGACAATTAATTATAGGACATATAAACCAGAGACAGGCGGTTTATTTTGCGAAAGAGTTTTTGGGCCAACTAAGGATTTTGAATGTTATTGTGGTAAGTATAAAAGAATAAGATATAGAGGTATAGTTTGTGATCGATGTGGTGTGGAAGTTACAGAAAAAAAGGTTCGACGCGAAAGAATAGGTCATATCAATCTAGTTGTGCCAGTTGCCCATATATGGTATTTTAAAACACTTCCAAATAAAATTGGCTATTTATTAGGACTTCCATCAAAGAAGGTGGACATGATTGTTTATTATGAAAGATATGTTGTGATTAATGCTGGAGAAAATACAGTAAACCCTGAAGGAGAGCCAGTAAATTATTTAGACTTTCTATCTGAAGAAGAATATCTTGATATTCTTGAATCACTACCAATTGAGAATAGACATCTTAGCGATGATGATCCTAATAAATTTATTGCAAAGATGGGAGCTGAAGCTATACATGATTTATTACAAAGACTTGATTTAGATGCCCTTTCTAACGAATTAAGATATAAAGCAGACACTGAAACTTCACAACAAAGAAAGGCAGAGGCATTAAAGCGTTTGCAAGTGGTTGAGGCAATTAGAGAAGGAAACAAGAACTCACAAAATAAACCAGAATGGATGACAGTTAAAATCATTCCGGTTATACCTCCAGAATTAAGACCTTTAGTTCCTCTTGACGGAGGTCGTTTTGCTACATCTGATTTGAACGACTTATATAGAAGGGTGATAATTAGAAATAATCGACTCAAGAGATTAATGGAAATTAATGCTCCTGAAATTATTTTAAGAAATGAAAAAAGAATGCTACAAGAATCTGTAGATGCTCTTTTCGACAATTCTAGAAAATCATCTTCAGTTAAAACAGATGGGAACAGACAACTAAAATCTCTTTCTGATTCTTTAAAAGGTAAACAGGGTCGATTCAGACAAAATTTATTAGGTAAGAGAGTTGATTATTCTGCTCGTTCCGTAATTGTTGTAGGCCCCGAATTAGAAATGCACGAATGCGGATTACCAAAAGATATGGCAGCTGAACTTTACAAGCCATTTATAATCAGAAAGTTAATAGAAAGAGGTATTGTTAAAACTGTAAAGTCTGCAAAAAAGATTATCGACTCTAGAGAGTCTGTAGTTTGGGATATCTTAGATAATACAATGAAAGGACATCCTGTACTATTAAATAGAGCTCCAACATTACATAGACTAGGTATTCAGGCTTTTCAACCCAAAATGATTGAAGGAAAAGCAATTCAGCTTCATCCTTTAGTTTGTACTGCATTTAATGCTGATTTTGATGGAGATCAGATGGCAGTTCATCTTCCTTTAGGGTCGGCCGCTATTCTGGAAGCTCAGATGCTACTACTTTCATCACACAACATCTTGAATCCTGCTAACGGAGCTCCTATTACCGTTCCTTCCCAAGATATGGTTCTTGGTTTGTATTATATGACAAAACATAAAAAGAGCCTTGCAAATGATAAGGTAAAAGGAGAGGGTATGACATTCTATTCTTCTGAAGAAGTTAAGATTGCTTACAATGAAGGTAAGATAGACCTTCATGCAATTATTAAGGTGAAATCAAAAGATGTTATAATTGAAACTACTGTAGGTAGAGTTTTATTTAATGAACTTGTTCCTGATAGTATCGATTATGTGAATGATTTATTGACTAAAAAAACCTTAAGAAATATCATTGGAAAAATTCTTGATCAATGTGGTGTTGCTGAAACAGTGCATTTTCTTGATAGAATTAAAAAGATTGGTTTTGAGATGGCTTTTAAAGGAGGGCTATCTTTTAATTTAGGAGATGTTATTGTGCCAAATGAGAAAGAAGAATTGATTGATTCGGCTAATAAAAAAGTTGATGAAATTAAATCAAACTATCAAATGGGTTTTATTACAAATAACGAGAGATACAATCAAGTTATAGATGTATGGACAACTACAAATGCCAAGCTTACTGAAACTGTTATGAATAAAATTAGTAATGATAAACAAGGTTTTAACTCTGTTTATATGATGCTAGATTCTGGAGCTAGAGGATCAAAGGAGCAGATCAGACAATTGTCCGGAATGCGTGGATTAATGGCAAAACCAAAAAAATCAGGAGATCATGGTGAATCTATTATTGAGAACCCAATTGTAACAAACTTTAGAGAAGGATTGTCAATATTAGAATACTTTATTTCTACGCATGGTGCTCGGAAAGGCCTAGCAGATACAGCGCTTAAAACAGCGGATGCTGGTTATTTAACAAGAAGATTAGTTGATGTTGCTCAGGATGTCATTATTACTGAAGATGACTGCTTAACATTACGTGGTTTAGAAGCATCGGCACTTAAAAATAATGAAGATATTATTGAATCATTATCTGAAAGAATTTCTGGAAGAGTTAGTTTAAATGATGTTTATGATTCTAAAAACAATCTTTTAGTTAGTGCTGGCGAAGAGATTTCAAATGAAATAGCTGATAAGATTGAGAAATCAGGAATAGAAACTGTCAAGATTAGATCTGCTTTAACATGTCAAGCAAAGAGAGGAATCTGTAGTAAATGTTATGGAAGAAGTTTGGCAACTGCTAGAATTGCTCAGGTTGGAGAGGCTGTTGGAGTAATTGCCGCTCAATCAATTGGAGAACCAGGAACACAGTTAACACTACGAACTTTTCATGTTGGAGGAACTGCATCTAGAGCAGAAGTTGATGCGAATATAACTATTAAGAAAGACGGAATTTTAGAGATCGAAGACCTAAAAACTATTAAGACAAAAAATGAATCAGGTGAAGATGTTGAGATTGTAATTAGCCGTACTGCTGAAGCAAGAATTATCGATAAAGATTCATCTATATTAGCCTCACACATTATTCCTTATGGTGCAATAATTTATATTAAGAAAGGAAATGTAAAAAAGGATGATAAAATTTGCGAATGGGATCCTTATAATGCTCTTATAATTTCAGAAATAGATGGCTCTATATCATTTAATGATATAGAAGAAGGGGTTACTTATCGAATTGAGTCTGACGAACAAACGGGATATCAAGAGAAGGTTATTATTGATAGTAGAAGTAAAAAACTCTCTCCAGCCATCAGTGTTTCTTTAAAAAAGAAAGTATTAAATTACAATGTTCCAATTGGATCACATATTTCAGTAAAAGATGGAGATAAAGTAAAGGCTGGAACGATCTTGGCAAAGATCCCTAGAACTGGAGCTTCTTCTGGTGATATTACAGGAGGACTTCCTAGAGTAACAGAGATGTTTGAAGCAAGAAACCCTTCTAATCCAGCTGTTGTTTCTGAAATAGATGGAATAGTTTCATTTGGCAAGATTAAACGAGGTAATAAAGAAATCATTATAACTGCAAAAGATGGACTTATTAAAAAATATCTCGTTAAACTTTCAAAACATATTTTGGTACAGGAGAATGATTTTGTAAAATCAGGAACACCTCTTTGTGATGGAGTGATTACCCCTGCAGATATCTTAAATATAAAAGGAGTAACCGCAGTTCAAGAATATATTGTAAATGAGATTCAGGACGTATACCGTTTACAAGGGGTTAAGATTAACGACAAACATTTTGAGGTATTGGTAAGACAAATGCTTAGAAAAGTTATAATAGTTGAATCTGGAGACACTATGTTTTTAGAAAATCAATTAGTAGGAAAAGACGAATTTGTAGAACATAACGATCATATTTACGGAAACAAATTTATTCTTGATGCGGGAGATTCTGAGGAGTTTCAGGCTGGACAATTAGTAACCCCAAGAAGACTTAGAGAAGAAAATGCAAAATTAAAAAGAAATAGTAAGAAGGAGGTAGAATCAAGAGATGCTGTTACAGCTATTTCTGCGCCAGTTTTACAGGGTATTACAAGAGCTTCTTTGCAAGTAGACAGCTGGATTTCTGCTGCATCATTCCAACAAACAACAAAGGTTTTGAATGAAGCAGCGATAAGTGCAAAATATGACGAATTAAAAGGGCTTAAAGAAAATGTTATTATTGGAAAGAGGATTCCTGCAGGAACCGGATTATTAGATGGATCAGATACAATAGTTGGTTCTCAAGAAGAGTTTGATAATCTTGAAAGTGAAGATGATTTAAATCAGAAGAATGAAGAAGCTATTTTATCATAAAATATAAAATTTATGTCTGAAGAAAAGAAAAAAGAAGGATTAAATATAGAACTTTCAGAAGAAATTTCTGAAGGAGTTTATAGTAATCTTGCAATCATCAATCACTCTCCATCAGAGTTTGTTGTAGATTTTATTCAAATGATGCCAGGAGTTCCTAAGGCTAAAGTTAAATCAAGGATAGTATTAACTCCCCAACATGCCAAAAGATTCATGAAGGCTATAAATGATAATATTTCAAAATTTGAAAATCAACACGGAGAAATTAAGGATTTAGATCCTAATACTGGAATTCCAATTAATTTTGGAGGACCTACTGCGCAAGCTTAGCTTTATTACTTTCCTAGAAACGGATATTTATAGCTTTTTGCAGGAACAAATGTCTCTTTTATAGTTCTTGGCGATACCCATCTTAATAAATTAAGAACTGAACCTGCCTTATCATTAGTTCCAGATCCTCTAGAGCCCCCAAAAGGTTGTTGTCCAACTACAGCACCAGTAGGTTTATCGTTAATATAAAAGTTACCCGCCGAATTTAACAATATATTAGTAGCTTCTTCGATTGCGTATCTATTTTTAGAAAATACAGCACCCGTCAAAGCGTATTCTGAAGTTGAATCAATTGTTTTCAGAATATTCAACCAATCACCTTGTGGATATATATAAATTGTAATAACAGGTCCAAAAATTTCTTCAACCATTGTTCTAAACATTGGATCTTTTGTAACTATAACAGTTGGCGAAATAAAATAACCTTTTGATTTATCGTAATCTCCCCCAATAATAATTTCTGCATCAGAAGATTCTTTAGCATACTCAATATAAGAAACAATATTGTCAAAAGCCTGCTCAGATATAACCGCGTTTATAAAATTAGAAGGATTTTCAGGAGAACCTATTTTAAATGACCTAACATCTTCAATTACATGATTTATTATGTCTGATCCTAAATTGGAAGGTATATATGCTCTTGATGCAGCGGAGCATTTTTGTCCCTGATATTCAAATGCTCCTCTAGATATAGCTGTAGACACTTCTTTATAATTAGCCGACTCATGCGCTATAATAAAATCTTTACCACCAGTTTCTCCAACTATACGAGGATAGCTTTTGTATTTTTCTATATTATTACCTATTGTTCTCCATAGGTTACGAAAAACTTTTGTAGATCCTGTAAAGTGTAGGCCTGCAAAATCTTTATGAGAAAAAACCACATTTCCCGCTACAGGACCATCAACTGTTATCATATTAATAACTCCATCTGGAAGTCCTGCCTCTTGAAATAACTCCATAATAACTTGAGCAGAGTATATTTGAGTATTTGCAGGTTTCCATATAACTACATTTCCCATTAATGCAGGTGCTGCACAAAGATTAGCACATATAGATGTAAAATTAAAAGGAGTAATTGCAAAAACAAACCCTTCTAAAGGTCTATGTTCCATTCTGTTCCAAATTCCTTCTGATGATTCAGGTTGTTCTGAGTATATTTTAGACATATATTGAACATTAAACCTAAAAAAATCAATCAATTCACAGGCGGCATCAATTTCAGCTTGAAATACATTCTTACTTTGCGCTAACATTGTTGCTGCATTTATTCTATCTCGATATGGTCCAGCTAACAACTCTGCTGCTTTTAGAAATATAGATGCACGATGTTCCCATTGCATATTTTGCCATTTAGATTTAGCATCTAGTGCAGCATTAATAGCATTAACAACGTGTTCACTTGTTCCAAGATTACCGGTTCCAATAACAATACTATGATCATGAGGAGGGGTTAGATTGATTTTAGTGTCTGAAAAAACTTTTTTATCACCTATGTACATTGGGACATCAATAGTTTTTTTAATTCTTGATTTATATTCCATAAGTAAAGAATTCAACTCTTCACTATTTGGAGCATACTGTTTTACAGGTTCATTTATAGCCTTTGGGATTTGATATATTCCTTTCACGTTATCTATTTATTAATTATCAAACAAATATAACAATAGAATAATTTTAAATAGTTTTTAAAAAAGATTATTTGATGATAATTTGATATAGCCAATCAACTTCTCATACCTCATATTCTCACTTTTATGAAAAACATAAATATAATAATCGTTTCTAGTTTCGTAATGTGAACCTTCAATAAAACTCATATCTACTCTATTTACTATAGTATCATGAAGAATATAACAGTAGTTATAATAACCTTGTTTCAGAAGGATTGATTTTTCGTATCTATTCATGTCACTATTATATGTAAGTTTTGAATTTAGATCTTTCATCCAAGAATTAAATTCTCCAAATATATATATGTCGCCATAGCTAACTTTTTGTTCCATTGGTAATTTGAAGTGTACCCACGTATAATCAGCCTCTATTTCTGAATCCCAACCCTCTTGAGATTTAATAATAAATTTTCCATTAATATCAGGAATAATTGCATAGTTATCAAAAGTTCTTTTATAATCTGAGAGTAACCAAACATGATGAATAGAATCATTAAATGCAATACTATCTATACGATCAGAGTAGAATCGCAAGCTTCTTGTATCAAAATATCTAAATTCATTACCTCCAAAGAAAGTATTTTCTTCTTCATAATCATAAATCAATTCTTCATTTTTAATAAAAATTGGCTTTAATTTAGTTATTGAATTATCTTCTCTATTATTCTGTTTTATAACTACTCTTATGTCAGAAAAAGGATCTAGTATTTTAATTCCATTATGTAGAATATTTAGGTCTATTTCATGTTTTAATTTACGATCTTTTGCTAAAGTGGCTTTTTTTATCTCTGCGTTTATATCGACCTTTTTTTCTAATACCATGAACCTCCTTGTAAGCGTTTCTTTTTCATTTAATGATACTTTGATAATATAATTTCCTGAAATTATCGGTTTTAGATTTTCTTCTGGAAAAATTAGTGAATAATGAACATATTCTTGTGTAGTATTAAATGAGAATTGATAGTCTGTAATAGGATTGCTATACATTCCATCTATATATTCTGAACGCATCAAATCACTTTCTTGCCACTCTGAATCGCAATGTATTAATGTATATCGATACTCTTTTACATCAGAATTTAAATCATCAAAAGAAAATTTGAGTTTTTCTTCAGAATTTAGATTAATAATCGGAATCAACATTTCATTATTTACTGGATGCAATAGAACCGTTTTTATGTTATTGACAAATACCTGGTTTTGATATTTTGTTTTTTTATCACTAATTTTCATTGTATCATTTAATGAATCAATAGAGATGTTTTCATAGTCAATTTCTTTGACAAGAAAGCAGCTTTTAAAGATAATTGTCATAGATATCAACAGTAAAAAATAAATGTTAAAAAATCTCATACTAAAAAGTGCTAAATTCTAATTGCAAATTTATATTTTTGACGCGAAAATTTTGCAGATGTATCAGGAAATAAGATTAAAGAAAGGTTTAGATATAAATTTACTAGGAGAAGCAGATAAGGTTTACGCATCCACTCGACCTGCTAAATATTATGCATTAAAACCAACTGACTTTCACTCTTTAACTCCAAAAATAATACTCAAGATCGGGGATAAGGTAAATGCAGGAACCCCAATATTCGTTGATAAGTACAATGATAAGATTAATTTCTGTTCACCTGTTAGTGGTAAAATTATAGATATAGTCAGAGGAGAAAAAAGAAAAGTTTTAGAGATTATTATTGAGGCGGATGAAAAGATAATTTATGATAAATATACTTTTAAAAAGAATAACCAAGATTTAAATAGAGAAGACATCATTCAAACTATGTTAGAGTCAGGACTTTGGCCATTTATTCGCCAGAAACCTTATGATATCATTGCTGACCCCTTAGATAACCCAAAATCTATTTTTATTTCTGCTTTCAAATCAAGCCCTTTATCTATCGATAACGATTTTGCTTTGTATGGAATGGAAGATTTGTTTCAAAAGGGCTTAAATTATATTACAGCTCTAACAGATGGAAAAACATATCTTAGTATAGATGGAAACACAAACTCTTCTAAAGTGTTTACTGAATCTAAAGGAGTAGAGATAGTTAAATTTAACGGCCCACATCCGGCAGGAAATGTAGGAGTACAAATTCATCATATTGATCCAATAAATAAAGGTGATGTTGTGTGGTATGTTGAACCTCAAGATGTAATCGCTATTGCTCGTTTTTTTCAAGAAGGAAAGTATGATATATCAAGAATAATATCAATTAGTGGATCGAGTGTTAATAAGCCAAGATATTACAGGGTAATATCAGGAGCATCTGTTGTTAATTTGCTTGAAGAAAATATAAAATCAGGTGAAAATCGAATTATTAGCGGTGATATTTTTTCTGGGAAGAAAATAAATCAAAATGGCTATATCGGATTTTATGACACTCAGATTACAGTCATACCTGAAGGAAATTATTCAGAATTCATGGGCTGGCTTTCTCCAGGAACAAACAAGTTTTCTATGTCAAGAACTTTTTTGTCTTGGATAATGCCTAATAAAAGCTATAAATTAGATACAAATATGCATGGTGAGGAGAGAGCGTATGTTATGACTGGTGAATATGAGAAAGTTTTACCTATGGATATTTATCCAGTACATTTAATCAAAGCAATTATGACTGAAGATATTGAGTTAATGGAAAATTTAGGTATATATGAAGTTTCTCCTGAGGATTTTGCTTTATGTGAATTTGTTTGCACTTCTAAAATGAATGTTCAAGATATAATTCGACAAGGACTTGATTTAATAAGAAAAGAAACTAGTTAAGGTGAAATTATTTAGTAATATATTAAGTAAAATTAAACCACATTTTGAGGATGGGGGTAAATTAAAAAAGTTTTGGCCTGCATATGATGCTTTCGAAACCTTTCTTTTTGTTCCTAACCATACTACAAGACAAGGTGTTCATATACGAGATGCTGTAGATCTTAAAAGAACCATGGTGACGGTTATTATCGCTTTAATACCAGCCTTGCTATTTGGTATGTGGAATATTGGTCAGCTTCATTATAATGCGACAGGTCAAACAGAATTCAGTATTATGGATGCTTTTTTGTTTGGATCCATGAAAGTCTTGCCTCTAATTTTAGTTTCCTATATTGTTGGCCTTACTATTGAATTTGCATTTGCAGTATATAGAGGTCATTCTGTTAATGAGGGGTATCTTGTTACCGGATTATTAATTCCAATGGTTATGCCTGTTGACGTTCCTCTTTGGATGGTTGCAGTATCTGTTGCTTTTGCAGTAGTGATAGGTAAAGAAGTTTTTGGCGGTACCGGAATGAATATACTTAATCCCGCATTAACAGCTCGAGCGTTTTTGTTTTTTGCTTATCCAACTAAGATGTCTGGAGATGAAGTGTGGATCCATACAGGAGGCATGTCAACTGTAGATGGCTTTTCTGGGGCAACTCCTCTTGCTGATTTAGCAGCTAATATTCCTTTAGACATTAGTCTAATTGGTAGTTTTTTTGTAGGAAATATGGCGGGATCTGTAGCTGAAACATCTACATTAGCTATTTTGATTGGTGCGGCGATATTAATTATAACAGGAGTAGGTTCATGGAGAACCATGATATCTGTATTTGTTGGCGGATATATAATGGGTTTACTTTTTAATCTTTGGGGAGCAAATGAATACATGAATTTACCTGCACATATTCATTTATTGTTAGGTGGTTTCGCATTTGGTGCTGTTTTTATGGCAACAGACCCAGTAACAGCTTCACAGACAAATAAGGGTAAATGGATTGTTGGTTTTCTTATAGGAATATTAGCTATCCTTATTAGAGTATTTAATCCTGCATATCCTGAAGGAATGATGATGGCAATATTATTGATGAATGTCTTTGCCCCACTTGTAGATCATTACATTATACAAAGTAATATTGCAAGAAGGCTAAAAAGAATAAAAAGTAAGTAAAATGAATATTAATTCTAATTTATATACATTTGGATTTGCTTCAATTATGGTTATAGTAGTTGCCGCATTATTATCGATAACAGCTCTTTCTCTTCAAGATCGTCAGGATAGAAATGTAGAATTAGAGAAAAAGCAAAACATTTTAAATTCAGTTAAAGAATCATTTTCTAGAGAAGATTCTGAGAAACAATTTGAAAGATTAATAAAAGAATCAGTTGTACTAGACTTTAAAGGAAATAAGGTAGAAGGAGGAACAGCTTTTGATATTGATATAGCAAAAGAATTAAAGAAAGATCCTAAAGATCAGATGTATCCACTTTATATTTATGAAAAAGAAGGATCCAAAAGATTTATAATTCCATTAAGAGGAAAAGGACTTTGGGGTCCTATCTGGGGGTACATTGCTATAGAGAATGATTTTAATAAGGTTTATGGTGCTGTATTCGATCATAAATCTGAGACCCCTGGCTTAGGAGCTGAAATAAATACAAATGATTTTCAAAAATATTTTGAAGGAAAGGAGATATATAATAAGAAAGGAGAATTTGTTTCTATTTCTGTTTTAAAGGGAGTAATCCCTGATGGAGATATGCATTCTGTTAGCGGAATAGCCGGAGGAACAATTACATCTGATGGAGTTTCCGACATGCTTTATGAAAGATTAGAAAAATATTTACCTTATTTTGAGAAGTGTCAATCTGAGCTTGAATTAGAAGAAATGAAATCACTTCTTGATACTACTCAAAATAATAACGATTCAATCCAATGAGCAAAAATAAAGAACCTTTATTCTCAAAGAAAAACAAGAGACTGTTAACCGACCCTCTTGATGACAATAATCCTATCACTGTCCAAGTTTTAGGTATTTGCTCTGCTTTAGCGATAACTGTTCAGTTAGAGCCTGCAGTTGTAATGTCTATATCTGTTTTAGCAGTTATGTCAATAGCGAATGTTGTTGTTTCTATTATGAGAAACTTAATCCCTTCAAGAATTAGAATTATTGTACAGTTAGTTGTAATTGCGACATTAGTAATACTTGTTGATCAGGTCCTTAAAGCATTTGCATATGATGTAAGTAAAGAACTTTCTGTTTTTGTTGGATTAATAATTACTAATTGTATTATTATGGGAAGACTCGAAGCTTTTGCCTTAGCTAATAAACCTTGGAAATCGTTTTTAGATGGTTTAGGAAATTCATTTGGATATGCATGGATTTTGATTGTTGTTGCATTCTTTAGAGAGCTTCTTGGTTCAGGAACATTATATGGAAAACAAGTTATTCCAGATTCATGGTATGATGCTGGATATATGGATAATGGAATGATGATCTTACCTCCAATGGCTTTAATTACAGTTGGTATAATTATTTGGATACAAAGAATGAGAAATAAAAAATTAATCGAATCTAATTAAGTATGGAAGATTTAGCTAATATCTTTATTAAATCAATATTTATTGATAATATGATTTTTGCATATTTCTTAGGAATGTGCTCTTATTTAGCCGTTTCAAAGACAGTCAAAACTGCAGTCGGTTTAGGTAATGCAGTCATATTTGTTTTAGGAGTTACGGTTCCATTAAATTATTTATTAGAGAATTATGTTTTAAAAGAAGGGGCTTTAGTATGGCTAAGTCCTGAATATGCTAATGTCAACTTAAGCTTTCTTACATTTATTATGTTTATTGCTGTTATTGCGTCTATGGTTCAATTAGTAGAAATGATTGTGGAAAAGTTTTCTCCTGCATTATACAGTTCTCTAGGTATATTTTTACCACTAATCGCTGTAAATTGCGCTATATTAGGAGCTTCTTTATTTATGCAAGAGAGAGCGTACTCTACCATTACAGAAGCAACAGTGTTTGGATTAGGTTCTGGAGTTGGATGGTGGTTAGCTGTGGTTGGAATAGCTGCAATTAGAGAAAAGATTAAATATTCTAATGTCCCTCCAGCATTAAGAGGTCTAGGTATTACGTATATCATCACAGGCCTTATGGGTATTGCATTTATGAGTTTTATGGGAATTAAATTATAGCCTAATGATATTATTAAGTACAACAACAACAATTCTTGCTAGCATATTTGTTTTTCTTTTTGTTATTATCTCTTTAGTAAGTGTTTTGCTTTTTACAAAATCAAAGTTATCTCCAGCTGGAAAATTAAAAATCACAATTAATGGAGAAAAAGAGATTGAAGTTGATGGAGGAAGCACCTTACTGACCACTCTTTCAGATGCAGGAGTTTTTCTTCCATCTGCTTGCGGAGGAGGAGGTACCTGTATTCAGTGCACTTGTCAAGTCGATAGTGGTGGCGGGAGTATTTTACCAACTGAAGAGCCACATTTTTCAAGAAAAGAGATTGCAGAGAATTTTCGTTTAGGGTGCCAGGTTAAAGTGAAAGAAGATATGCAGATTAGAATCCCTGAGGAAGTTTTTGGAGTAAAAAAATGGGAGGCTACTGTAGTTTCAAATTATAACGTAGCTACTTATATTAAAGAATTTATTGTAGAAGTTCCAGAAGATATGCCTTATGAAGCAGGAGGATATATACAAATCGAGATTCCTGATTGCGAGATACCATTTGCTGATATGGATATATCAGCACACCCAGAAGACCATCCAGGAGAGCCAAATAAATTTGAAAAGGATTGGAGTGAAGGCTTATGGGCAATGAGGCATTTAGTCATGAAGAATGATGAAGAAGTGGTAAGAGCATATTCTATGGCATCTTATCCTGCTGAAGGAAGAAAGATTATGTTAAATGTTCGTGTTGCAGCTCCTCCATGGGATACTAAGAAAAACACTTGGCTTGATGTTAATCCTGGAGTTGCATCATCATACATATTTAGCAGAAAACCTGGAGATAAGGTAACTATTTCAGGACCGTATGGAGAGTTTTTTATTAACCCTTCTGATGCAGAAATGTTATATATCGGTGGTGGTGCTGGAATGGCTCCCATGAGATCGCATCTATATCAACTGTTTAAGACGCTTAAAACTGGCAGAAAAGTGTCATATTGGTACGGAGGAAGGTCTAGAGCTGAACTTTTTTACATAGAACATTTCCGTTCTCTTGAAAGGGAGTTTCCAAATTTCAAATTCTATATTGTTCTTTCTGACGCTAAAGAGGAAGATAAATGGATAGAAAAGAAAGACTTAAATGATAAAGAAGGGGATGGTTTTATTGGATTTGTTCACCAAGTTGTTATAGATCAATACCTCACTAAACATGAGGCTCCTGAAGATATTGAATTGTATTTCTGTGGCCCACCTATGATGAATAAGTCTTGCTT
>MDSZ01151957.1_pt1 | contig 22003 bp, 9 predicted proteins | sample 811201 | NCBI WGS metagenome assembly MDSZ01 (sample SAMN05326647, study PRJNA326480) | marine metagenome | isolation source: seawater | place: Indian Ocean: North | collected 2010 | reverse complement strand
CTTTCCCTTCTTCTTCTCTCTCTCGTCTCCACGACTCGAAAGAACGGATGCGCGCGAAGAGACGCGTCGTAAAGTTGTTATCCAATTTGGAATTTGTGTCTCCAAAAGTCGTTAGTAGGAGTACACTCCTTTTGTATCTCGCACCACGAGTGCGACCACTACTCGAGAAAAAAAAAACGGAGGGAAATCACCACCACCACCACCACCACCACCACCACACTATGTCGTCGACGGGAAAAAGTGGTCTCTTTTCTCTCGAAAGAGTCCTCGTCGTCTTTTGGTCGTCAATCGTCGTCCTCTTCGAAACACAAACACCCTTATTATTAAAAGAGAGAGAGAGAGAGAGAGAGAGAGAGAGAAAAGTGCGGACTCCTTTTCTCGAGCAAAAAAAAAGAGTCAAAAAAACAAAAAAAAAGAAAAAAAAAATGAGAGACGACGACGACTTTTTTTGAGTCATTTTCATTCACAACACATTTTTACTCCCTCTCATTTTTATTCTAAAGCGCTTTTTTTTGCTTTTGCGATTTTCGTCTTTGCGAATAATACCTGTTGTTGTTGTTGTTGTTGTTGTCTCGTGGAAAAAAAGTCACCACGCGAGGATGATGCGAGGAGGAGGAGGAGGAGGATCGTCTTCTGAATCGTTGTTGGCGTTTTCGGTGTTCGACCGCGACAAAGTCCTCCGATTTTTACGGCGCGGACCGCACGGAGGACGAGGCGAACGCGAGGAGGAGGAGGAGGAGGAGGAGGACACAAAAAAGGATGGCGGCTTCGACCGCGACGATGCAGATGCAGATGCAGATGACGACGACGACGACGATGGGAAGAGGAGAAAGAAGAAGAAGAAGAAGGACGTCGACGGCGTCGATGTCGCGAAAGAGAGGAAGAAAGCGGAGAGGTTTTACCAGGTGATGCTGAAAGAGGCACAGAAACGCGTGAACGCGCTCGAAGAGACCACCACGAACCACCACGGGGTCGTCGCGGAGGAAAAGGAGACCCCTGGGAAAAGAAGTGCTCGAAGAAAGGAAGAGCTCGATTTGAGCGCGTGCGAGGAGATACCGCTCTGGGTGAGGAACCGCGCGCCGGAGACGTTTTGTTTACTCACGACGCGAATCGCGGTGGAAGAAACGTCCGGAGACGGGTCGACGACAAAGATAATCGTGGAACTCCAAGACGGACATCGAGTGGAAGCGGTGATTATTCGGCACTTGAAAGGGAGAAGAGCGGAAGGGAAGAAAGGCCTCGGAGCGACACTTTGTATATCGAGTCAGGTTGGGTGTAAGATGGGATGCACGTTCTGCGCGACGGGGACGATGGGAGAACTCGGGAATTTAACGACCGGGGAGATTGTGGAGCAAGTCGCGCACGCGAAAAGGATCGAACCGAGGGTGAGAAATATTGTTTTTATGGGAATGGGTGAACCATTGAATAATTACGACGCCGTCGTGGACGCCATTCGATGCGTGTCGCAAAGCGAAAATCAAATGGGATTCAACATTCCGTGTCCTAAGATATGCGTGAGTACGGTTGGGGTGATTCCGAATATTTATAGATTTAGCGAAGATTGTCCCACGGTGTCGATGGCGCTGAGTTTACACGCACCAACCCAGGAGATTCGGAAGAAAATTGTACCGACGGCGACGGCGTATCCTTTAGACGAGTTGATGCGATGTTTGGACGATTATTTAGCAAAGAGCGAGAAGAATTCTATGCTGGTAGAATATTGCGTGTTGAAAGGTATAAACGACACGAAAGAGTGCGCGAGGTTGCTCGGCGAGTTGTTGGGAGGAAAGAAGGTTGTGTTGAATTTCATTCCATATAATCCCACGGACGTCATCGCCGGGCACGAAAGCCCGGAGATGGAGGATATACAGGCGATGAACACGATATTGCGTGAAGAGTACGGGATGACAACGACGGTGAGGCAGGAGATGGGTTCGGATATAGCCGGTGCATGCGGACAGTTGGCGATTTCAGTCAACGGAAAGAAAGTTTCGACGACGACAAAGATGAAGACGCACGACACGGAGGGCAAAGATGAAGACGGCGAAGGAAGTATCCCGAGAATTCGAGACATCGAAGAGATGTTAGGACAAGATTTAGTGAGTGCCACACGAAGTAAACAGAATAAGATTAAAACGACGACAATGACGAGGAAAACTGAGTCAGAGACAATAAAATCAGAGACGGGCAGCTTTAAGCAATATTTATTCAACGATTGGACCAGAGCAGAAATAGCCATGCTTGGAGTCGCGACGGCGTGCTCGCTCGCTTTACTGTCCGCGCGATTTAGCAGTGGTATAAAGTGAAAACAAAGTAGTAAGCTTTACATTCATCTACCTACCTATAGTAGGTAAAATCTTATCTTCTTCTAATTCCCAGTCTAAACCGCGTTCTTGACGTTCATCTCCTTCGTCATCGTCAAAGTCGCCATCCAGATCTTCGCTCTCGGAAGTGAACTCTCCGCCTTCTTCTCGAAGAATCCGTTCAGCGCTCAAACTGTCGCTATCGGAAAATAAAACCAAGTCTCCCTCATCTTCAGAACTATCTTCGCCCAGTTCATCGGACCGTCGCCGTTCTGCGCCATCTGAACTTTCCTTGGATGAAGCCTGCGAAACGATATAAACCTTCCCATACGTTCGAGAGTAAACTAAAATTTGGTCGCATATCCACCTATATAAACTTTCGTCATCATTTCCCGTGCTTTGTGTACCCAAGGGAACTATTCTAGTCACTTCATCTTCTCGAAATAGAAACTTTTCTGGACGCTTTTGCCGCATTTTTTTCTCCCGCGCAGCCTTCTTGGCTTTGTCTTTGATCGGACGTTCTAAAAGACTCGGACGCTTTAATTTGATACAAACCGCATCACCCCTGTTTCTATTTTCTTGAGCACTTACGATATAGGCCATTTCAATGTTACACCACGAAATATCCCAACAAACTGTCCCGACGCGCTTGCTTTTTCTATTTTTGGACTTCTTTGAATGCGTTGAATCTGAACTCGTCATCATGAGCATTAACCGGTAATTCGTCGCGAAAAGGGTGAAAGACGCAATTGCGGGTAAAAATTTGCTCTTTTCGCCACTTCCCAAAGTTTGAGTAATATCCATATTTTTTCCAACATTCATTCGCCACGCAAAGTGCTCGTTTGCGAATGCTCGTCTCGAGATGTTCTTCGCTTTAGGACTCGATAAGGTTCTCCAAAGTTTTTCACAAATCAGCAGTTCTTTACTAAATGGCCGTAACATTCCATCAGCCGATGGAGCTCTCGCTGGTCTGACTCTTTTCGCAAATTGAGCGCCGTGGGATAAACCAACGAGTTCTTTCGCCTCCCGCACACCGCCCGATGCTCCGGCAGCCATGTGACCCATCATTCCAACCGCACCCGAAACCGGCTGAGCCACGGCGCCAACTAAACCTTTGCCAAACCCTTTCACGAATCCTTTCGTGCCAGATTTCATTGCGCCTTTAACTGGTTGCACAAATACACCAGTGACGCCACTTAAAACGCCTCTGGCTAAAGTTTCCGTTCCATCCATCAGTCCGACAACCGCAGCGCCAGTTTTTATAGCCGGTTTATTGGAATGGTCGTCGAAAGCAACATCGCGATTATCTTTCGAACCGATAGACAGCTTCTCGAGAAGAGAAGATGAGAGCATTGTAGTCTTCTTACCCGGTTGCGAAACGCCGAAAAGGTCTTCCAACGCGCGCCCACCGGACAATTTTGATAGCCCCATCGAGGCACGATTTAATGCCAGCGCCACTGAATCTAAGGCATCGAACCCAGTCAGCAGTCGAATTATCTGTAACTTGACTTGTTTGACGTACGCCTTTGCTAACGTCTCCTGGAACGTTGATTTCTTCGCGCATTGCTTTTCGAGCCGCATAGGACGTAGATCGAGCCTAGCCTCATCCAAGTTGACGACGCTGACGATACCGGGAAAAACTTTTCGAACACGTTTCGGTCGTTTATGTTCCGAAGCGCGAAATGATATGGCAATTCTTACTTTCGAGATCTTCATCATTTCTATCAATATCTGAGGGTCCGCTAACTGGCTTTCTTTTTCTTTCACCGCTGGAGATACCGCGCTCTGTTTCGTACCATCAGTGAAATGATCATAAAATTCAAGCACGCGCCATAGCGAAGGCTCATACGCAGCAACATGCAAAGGTGCATTCGAGAAGTTTATCATGATTTCTTCATATGCATTCGTTTTGCCGTCCGCCTCGAGATACGATTGCATAACAAAATCAAACATTGGTGGTACTACAAGTTCCTTTCTATCGTGCATGACGCGAAGCAAAACTGGATAATGCGTCGAAGGGTTCATATCATCAATTTGCAACGTGTGTAATACGAATCTGATCGATGCAGTAGATGCACCAACGATTGCTTGTTGGTATTCTAAATCTATGCCTTTCAATGTCACAACAAAAATTTCCTCGACATTCGAGTCAACCGTCGATAAAACAAACTCTGGAATAGAAAGAGAAACTTTTCTCGAGAAAACGATACCTTTCTGAGCAGAAGCCGATTTCTCTCTTTTATTCGCCGCGCGATCGGACATGCCATCTTTACGCATTTTCCTCTTCATAGCCATATCTTTACCCGGCGTCGAGGCGAGTATCTGCTCTTCCAAAACACAACTTCCTACTCTTAAAGAAAAATGCACACGCGAAGAGCCGCACGTCAGCTCTGTTTTTGCGACGTGGACGTGTAAAAAATCATCCAAATCATCTAACGATTCAGCATCTCTTTTATTAATGGGAAGCAATGAATCGCCAGTATGTGTTGATTTAAGTGCAAACGGCTTCATCCACTCTTCGTCGCGTTCTCGCTTTGCGTATAGTACCCTTTCCAAATTTATATCCATCCATCTCAAAGGAACACCGCGCTTATTCTGGCGCTTAGAATGCAAAATAATGACATCCTTCTTTTCGTCAAATACGCGTTCTTTACTTGGATCGACTTGCGTAAGATGAATAGTTTCCCCGGTATCGTTGATGAGACTAAATGCAGGTTCGAGAATGATGGCGAGACAATCCGTGAACATACCCCTCGTGTGCTCCAATCCATCCCCGATATTTGCAAGATGAGGCTGTTCTTCAGAGCGAATGCTGATCGGATAGCTTGTCTGACCATCTTTCATCAAACACTCTACGACGATGATACGCTCGGAAATGAAATCTCGCTCTGCGATTGGTAAAGGTTCTGATAAGGATTTCTTCGAACATCCAATTTCCAAACGCTCACTCTTGGGTACCAATCCAACTGCGTGTTCTTGTAGCGCACTCGCATTTCTGGCACCAATGAATGCTAATCTATCCTCCGGAGTCCCACTTTTCAGCACGTATACTTCGCTTATATCTGAGCCATTCGTTGGCAGCGTCTTCGCAAGATAAGCAGTCTGCGCCGATAGTCGCGCCGAGGAACCATCGTTGCTGTTCTCATCGCCAATTTGCATCTCAGAGGTATCATCTATTAACGACATCGCTACATCAGACATCGAAGGATTACTCGAGGTTTCCGTTTTCTTACTTTGCTTTTCATCATCAGTTATCGTAGATGAGCGAAATACAATATCATCACCAGTTCGATTGATTAAAACTATTGGCGAACACAAAATAAGTACCCTCATCGAAGCGACGTCGGTTTCGTCTAATTTTGTACTTACAATTTTAACTGAAGATTTCATGGCAATCTTACTTCCAGAAGCAGACTTACTGGAATTGTTCACTTTCATCATCTCAAAGGCATCGAGAGGTTTAATACTTTCGTTTTTAGTCAAAGATCCGCCTCCCAAAGAGTCTGTAAACTCAGTTCCAAAGGTGAAGGAACCACCAGAATGTAAAATCGACTCATCTTTGTTCTTCTTTGCCGCATCCTTACAACTTGCTGGCGAAACGGGAACTCCATAGTTGAAGTAGTTAAATTTTTTTTCGAACAGGGTCGCGCGGTCTATGTCCTGACTCGGTTCCCATCCACCTGCAATTGACTCTACACGAGCAACACATCTTGATCCCGGATCTACGTAGTGTGTTTTCGCAATTTCACCTGAACCAAGGAGTTTTGAGTACATCTTTTCGAAACAATACATTCCATTATCACGCTGCTGCACATAAGAGTTGAGCGAAATTTCGGCTGACACGGGCAACGCATTCTTCACACACCATGGTGCCGATAGAGTCACAATCCACTCGCTATTTAACGCCATCGCTCGTTGAGAATCGACGTTTGTTTTATTCGATTGTTTTCTGCCCATCGAAGTAGAACTTTCGAGCGGAAAGCGTTCACACCGAACGGATACGAACCAGTTCTTTCCTTTCAACCCATCGGCGTCTCTGCAAACGTGTACCACAGATTCTTCCACACCATCTGCCAGCGCCAATCCTCCACGTTTAACTGCGCGCTTCAACATGGCATCTTCTATCGCGGACGATTCGCTATTCATCCTGTCATCGAAATTTCCGTCAAAAAAGCCAGATTTCACTGGCTTCGCCCACGAAGAATGTAATTCGCTATTGGTTTCGTTATCTGTACCACCAAGAACACGAAAGTACACGTGTGAGGATGCATTGGGACCAATAACAGCGCTTGGAAGCGATTTTTCACATCCTGCCTTAATGATGGCCCGGTAAGTGACGTGATGATCATCGTCGTCTACAGAATTTTCTCTGTTAGTCGAGGACATGTGATCATTACTTTTAGATGATGCGCCAAAAGGGACGACATATCTACGCGTTCGTATCCATCTTCGCATCCTTACAAAGCTTAGAGCACTTTTCGTTTCCTGTCCCGCCCGGAATGGATACTTTAATTCTGGAAAGCTTCCCGCGTAGGCAAACCCGTCTTCATCGCAATGAGGATGCGAAGTATCAATTTCCCATTCGTCTTCCTCCCACGTCCAGGCAGGTGGCTTTCTCGATTCTATATCAGACAAAAAGTCTTCTTTCGATGACTTGGAATTGGAACCGGTACGCGTGCACCACGCTTTGCGCTCTGCAAGTAGAAGATGAGTCGAACGCCATCCACGAAAAGGAATGAAGCGTTCATTTTCAAAAGCTTCTTCAACAACTCGTCGCACTTTCCCGGACTGCGCTCGGTCGCTACTGCTGCTTTTCAGGGATTCATATTCCGCGTGTTTTGATAAACTAGTTCCGTCGTCATCGTTTGCCTTCATTTCCAAAGATTCAGTTTTTTCTGGTGTCATTCTAGCTGGAACGACAAAAATTTCAATCGAACGATCCGTTTCGTTTCGGACTCGGGAAAGTTCTCGAATAGTTCGTTCAATCCTCTGTGTTATTGGGTCAATCGTGCGCGCGACGACAGCTTTTATGACATTTTTTTCTCCACTACAGTTAGACGTCATTACATCATCGTAATCGAGGAACTCGCTCAAATCAATAGCATCTGAGGATTCTGAAAGCGTTACGTCTTCACATAAAAGTCGCGTCCACGGACCTTTGGGATGTAAACTTAAATAATACAAGGGCGCGGCAGAGTATATATCCTCAGAATTTTTCCTTGACAAAATAGTTGCTGCAGAGCCACTTTTTGATTTGCCGCTGGAAATTTGCCTAGTCCTTGAAGATAGTAGTAGAGAGCTTCCAGAAGATTTATCTGTGCCATATCCTTCGAAAGAAACGTGAATTTCAACACCATTCGGCATTTTTATGGTACTTGATGGCATGGTGGTACCCGATGTTAATGATTTGGCATCCATTTTAATCAAATCGGTCAGTGTTATACCATCCAAGAATGATATCATCTTTCCTTGACCGCCATTTCCACGCGCATCTATTATTGAGATGCTGACAGAGCAAGTATCGATCTTATTAGAAGGAACTCTCGCAATGAACTTATCTGACCATATGCATTCGGAGTACGATTCAGCCAGCGACGACGCTTTCATCAATCTTGAAGCGCGCGTTCTCATTAAATTTTCAGCAAAGTTAATCTGAGCATATAATTCAGATTCATCTACATCCACCAAATCGTTCGCTCCAATTTTAATTCGACACGTTGCGATTGTTATAGCGAGCGTTGACTGGAGTTGAAGCGTTTTAACTTGTCGTTGTAACGTTCGCGAGATATTTGGGTTTAAGTATCCATCTTTGACTTCATTCTCGAATCTTGAATCGGGCGGCTCGAGACCTTTACCTAAGGTAGGTGTAATTTTGTGACCTAAAGCCGTCAATGAGTCCAGCGCGATACATTTTTGTGGTGTAACTTCAACCACATCATCTTTGGTCGAGTATTGATAACGAACATATATCGATCTTCGAAGCTCATTTTTTAGCAATGGAGTAATTGAATTCGAGATATTAGTATCATCATCCGAATTCGTTTTAGTTCCAAGAGTCTGCTGCCTCCGTGACGACAAGGGTGGCGCCGTATCAGAAGATAAACTTATTTCTGTAGACAAAAGTTTCTGATATTCTCGCTGATACTTAACGAATGCATCGCCAAAAGAGCTCGAGATATTTAGACCAATCGCATTTGCAATCGAAATCTTTATGCTGTCCTCTAAAGATGCATTGTCTGTCATCAGTGGCGCACGGGTGAAACGAGCACACACATCAAATGGTTCAATTAGAGGTTCCCATGATGCAACGCGAGGATTAAAGAACGCTACATCTACCTTTGTATTAGCAGAACCTTCTCTCACTGTGTTCGTGTCATCACTATTGTCATCTCCACGAACTACGACTGCAACATCATTTATGCCCAGGGCAATAAAAGGCGCATCGCGCTTTCCCGGTTCGCAAAAGGTGAGTGCGATTCTCGGCAGGGAAACTTGGATCGACGTTTCGTCGCTAGATTTGTCGTATATCTCACGATCCGTCGAGTCATCGTCATCTGTGGTAACAATTTCCTTGGATACATTTTCGTCAGTATTTTCTATGAACTCCTCAGCAATTAAGGGAATGCGAAGTTGAGCTGCGAATCTTGATCTCGCAAAGTCTTTCTTTTCCGAGAGGATAAAAGTTCCACAGCTATTCTCTAATCTCCACAATTTAAGTTGATCATCGCCTCCATCATACACACAGTCCAATATCTCACATTCCTTCAGAACCTCGCGTCTAACAACTTTGCACCCTGTTGTCACAATGTCAGGCGTAGTATCGGTTTCTGTTGCAATGCACCCAAGACTTACATATTCCTCGCTGGGGGGTATCGGAGACCATATGAAGCAATCGTCTGAGGGCGAGCTCCACACTAAATTGAAACCAATTGGTAAGGAGGTGACATCAGCTGCATCGCTGATAGACATTACCGGACTTGCAGGCGCATCGGCATCTATCAATAAGCACACGTCGCCGAGAAAGGAACATCCTTCCGGTGGCACTGGGCGCCAGAATGCCAAGTTCGTATGCCGAGAGGCGCATATTGGTCGATAAGAGTTGCACTCCGCGACCAAAGTTGATAATGCCCCTTTTTTTTCAATGACGTTATTAAGTTGCGATAAACACTTTGAAGCCACACGAAGACTTAGAGAATCAAGAGTTGAACGCACATCAGACGATATCAGCCGCACTTGATAACCATTCGCATCAGTTATAAACATTACATCGAAATCGGTAGGTTCCAAGAAGCTCATTTTAGGCAAAAACTTTGTTTTAGAGGGCTCGTTGGTGCTACGGCAGATATTTATGGTAACACCATTCACGAAGGCGTTTAGCTCCGTCCTGGTATTTGATCTTGAAATCTTACTTGGCATCGACTTGTAGTCAGCTGATGCGTATAGTTGTACGGACAACGCGTTTGTGCCAGCATTGGTAGTGCTCACTGTTTTCCCGCGCTCCGCAGTCGTATCAGAGTCAAGAACCAAGAGCTCAACGTCTCTTACTACCACGGAACACGCTGTAACACAATCTCTAACATCCATTCTTTCTGTTGTTGACTGCTTACTTGTCGATAATTTCGTACCCTCAGTCGCAATTGGTTTGTCGTCATCGTGTTTTTCAAAGGTTACATTCTCGTAGATTATATTCGAACGCGTACCGAGACTAATGAATCTTTCTACGTCGCCTTCAATAATAGCATTCCTAATCGTAAGCGTCCGGAAATTTCCTACAGAAATTAAGGATGACGAACGCTCCGTCAGGGAACGTGGTAGAACTATTTTTCTTCCGTTCCCATCCAAGGTGCACCGCAAAGGTGTATGCAATCCGTCACACAAAATTCGTTTTGCTGGAGAAAGCGTTATAATACCAGCTTCATCTTCTTTACTTGCGGCAAGGGATATCAAATCCTTGTTCGAGAAATTGATATCATTCTTCAAATGTCTCTCGAGTGTTTTTCGTCTCAACTCGTCGTCTCTGAGATTAAAAAAGTACAGAACCTCTCTGAGAAATTGAGGATCAACTTTTAGCCGGCAAGATTGCAGATTTACTCCGAGATCAAATTTATCGGCTCTAGATGATAAATCCAGAGTTAAAAGCGTCAAAGATTCATCGACATGGTCAATTACTCCTGCAACAGCTGGTGCAGTCCCATTCCGTACATCTAGGACACTCAGAATAGGCAAAGTTAAATGAATACTGTACGCGTCGTCGTCATTTCGTAACGTTTCGTAGGACACCCAAAGGCGATTGAATATTAGCCTTGCCAACGGCGATGCCCTTGCGTTGAGCCGTGGAGAATTGAACATAGATAGACACACCTCTGGTAAATTCACCGTTATCTTGCTTTTAAGAGAAGATTTGATATCGATTTCGTCTTCTGCTATATCGTTCTCTTTCGGAGCTTCAATTTCGGCGTACGCAAAAAGTGGTTTCTGTAGGAAACCAGTCTCCGAGAAATTTCCAGTTAAAACTGCGAGCAATATATTGTATTCGACATCGTCGAGTTCTAAGCTGATCGTACCATCCGCGCTCAGACGCATTTCACTAGCGCACATCTTTTGTGTCGGATCCCAAGATGGAGATGTCAAATCAAGACTAAAAATTTTGGCTGCATCATTCCTTTCGCCTTTCGCGCAAAATAACGCTGGGTAAGAGCCACACTCACCCTTCCCGTTCTTCATGAACATCGCAAAGTCTTTTAACTGAATTGATATTGTATTCATCAACACGGCACCTCGAATTAAATGACTGTCACCGAATTTCCATAGCAAACTATTGCTTACAGAAACATTTTTTGCATCAAGAATTAGCGCTTCCTGCGATGAAGTAGATTTCGGTAAAACAATCTCAGCTCGGGATAACGTTACATCATACTTAAACGTCGAAGGACGCGTTACCCCTCGTCGCAACATCTCTGCCTTTCTTTGATTTTTAGGAAGCTTATCGATTGGAATCAAATCAGGAAGCAGTCCACCAACGCTACTTAAAAGCTGCGAAAAGAACAACATTAGAAAGGTAACTTTTGACTCCTTCAAGTTCAGAAGCAGATGTTGCTCGTGACCTGGAAAGTTTCTGTGCGACCGATCGAAAGTGAGATATTCGAAGTATGACTTCTCGTCTCCAGTACGATCAATTCTTATATTTTCTTCTTTTTTAACCGAGACAAAGTATCTGTGCGGATGCGACTCGGGTAAGGTTTCATTAATTACGCTCAAGTGACCGAGGGTACCGAACACTTTCATAGGATTTAACCCTGGTTGTGATAATATCTCGATATCTGCGTTGCGGATTCCAATTGAAGCTACTGCTGGCTTATTGCCGTTTTTTGCGATATCTTCTGGTTCAACAAATGTTGTTAACGACAGTTCTCTAAATCTTACGGCAAATCGAAATTTAATTGGAGCATCGTTGTCGTCCTTATCCTCCTCATTGACCACGCATAACGGTGCATTAAAATCACTCGTATCGGTGTTTTCTTCTTCAGATTCTGGTGGAGAAGTCTTATTAGAGGACATTACAAGCGATAGTTCATCGTAAAATCGAGAAACCGATGCTATCGTTGGTCGGCGAACTCCTAGAAAACAAATATCTGAAGTAACTTCCAGCTGACCATAGCAATTCATGAAAGTCGGAGAATCTGTACTAGTCCAGCTATCGTAGCGCATTTCAACACCTTTACTTTCACTATTTTCCGGTAAATTTGAGAGCCGAATAAAATATCCTCCGGATATTGCATCGTGAATTTCCAATTTTCTTGCCTCGACGACATAACTTTCGTCCATATTTGTTGATGTTTTTAATGTTTTTGCATTCGTGGCTACAATTTCGACAATAGCAAACTCCGACCTAATGCACTCAAATTCAGATAACCTTTCGACTCCACCATACAGCACACCATCTATGATGTCATTATCGTCTTTATGCCCCATTCTCTGTCCCCATAAAGCAATTGAGGCTCGCGAAACATCAACAGATACACGCGATGAAATAATTCTCCTCATTTTGCTTTCCTTGCCATTGCTCAAATTCGTCATTGTTTTCGTCAAAGTACCGTCATTCGTGCGAGAGTTCATTGTGACGCGTTCTTTATCACGAGTGTTCTCCTTCTCATCACATTTTTCACTCCTAGTAAAAGAATTTACTATATTGTATATCATCGCCAACCGACATGGCGAGAGTGTGAATGCTAGATTTGGGATGTCTGCTTTCGCAATAATTCCCGGATTTTGTTCATCCAAAGATGCTGCATTGTTATTGAATTCATCGAGTATTTCAAATCCACTCCCGCTGATTTGTAAATCGAGACTGATTTTTAGAGGCGCGAGAACGAAATAAGCTTCAAAATCAATTTGCGAACGATTCTCCTTCGCGTGCTGTAATAAAATTTCATGTCTCGCTTGAACGTCGAATGTATCAGAGGCAATATAAGCCGCAAGATTCTCTGCATTTACTGTAAATGCGTTATATTTTGGATCACCCCGAAGTCCACTATTCATGCTACCTTGATCGCGTTCAGGATCGTTGGAGAGTACAAATTTACCTAAATCCAAGACCATTTTTTTATCACGACTCATCGTGTTCCCCTCAGTCGACGGTAAGATTGCAATTTTAGGGGCATCGATTGAGATTTCAAATTTCATTCGATTCAAGGCACTCGACAGACCAGAAGCTGTACGCTTGGCGGCATTACTAGTTGCGTTTGCGATGTCTTCCGCAAAATCTCCGAGTATTTCTGAAGTTAATTCATCAGATGCTGGTTTTTCAAAAAATCCTGTGATTGAGTCGATGAAGCGCCTTTCAACCACTAAGAATGTCGGCGCAGCGATAATGATAGCTTTTGAATCATAAAATTCCAAATCAAACGGTGGATACTCTTCGTAGGAAACAGAAAGCGCTCCTTTCGAAGAGGTTTTGGAAGAAGTGATAGTGTCCTCGACTTTTCTATCGATTCCTGATTGTAACATTTTTGTCCCGTTCGCGTCAACAACCCAACCTAAAATATTAAGAAAATTTGTTACATTTCCAGTCTTGTAAACATCTCTGGAAGCTCTAAGATCAAGCGCAACGGAGCTAATAATGTCGCGGTTATCATTTTCTGTTATCGCGATGAACATTTTTGCAACGTTCACAGAAACTGACAGATCTTTTCCTCTCCAGGAATTTTCAGCAGATTTTTGTTGAGATTCTATTGTCTTTACGTTAAACACTTCTTCGAGCTTTGTGAAATCATCGTCACTGAACAATTGATCGCCTTCCTCATCGCTCTCCTTCTTTTCTTCGCCCTCCTTCAGATTATTACTTCTGCTACTATCATCACTAATGGTACTTCCACTAAAGTAACTGCTAAACCACGCTGAAATCTTCCCCTTTTTTTTATGAGGTAGAATTTCTGTCGCGTAATATTTCTTCGCGTCGTGGACGGCTGCGAGAGCGATGGAATTCGAATTGGCATCATTCATGCGTTCTCTTTCGAGATGCGCGATGCATCGAAATGTCAACGCTGCATGATAAGGGATTTTTGAGTTTATTTCGTATAGTTCATCGAGAAGTTCATCATCGTCTGCACCGCCCGGTTGATTATAAATCGTCAAAAACCGTCGTCTTTTTCGAGACAAATCAACGATATCTTCCCATTTTACAGCAACAGTGACAGCGCGCTGCCGTCGCTTCCGGATTTTCGTTTGCGCGGCTAAAATAGCATACTTCCACCAAAGTTGAGGATATGCTCGTGGTGTTTCCCCTTCGAAGAGGTTTGGTCGCAAATGTTCCGTTTCACTTCTCAATTGATGGACTTTGAAAGCTTCCAAAACTCGTGCTATGTTGTGGTATTGCGCACGTTTAAGACGTACGCCAGCCGTATCAACGTAACACTCCATGAGTTGACGAGGTGTTTCGCCATCGTCGTATTTCTTGTCTGTGCGTTTTGTATAAATGAACGAACCGTAAATTGGTTGTAAAATTCGATTATATCTAAGAACGTCCTTCTTTTCGTTCTCCTTCTCATCGTCGTCGTCGTCTCGGAAAGCCGGCATAAACATATCCAACCATTGCTGCATATCCTTTACATTCGGATCTAGCTTTTCCGTAAAGAACACATTTGCCACGCTCTTCCTCCCGCTATTTCCAGTATTATAAGTCGTGTTATTACTTTTGCTATCATTATTCTCTTCTTCCTCTTGGCTATCAAAGTAAATCGAAAATCCATCCAATGTCAACTTTTTCCGAAATTCAGCAAACGATGCCGATTTTACGAAATCTGGATTTCCGTTTTCATCAACCGTGTGCGCGCAGACTTTACGAATCGTTAAACCGGCGGCAAACGCGTGATTTGGTGTCGTCACCTCATCTTCGTACCGAAAATGTATGTTCTCTATCGAAATTTGTAAATTTGCGAGTATAATCTTTGCGTACTTTTGCACGAATCCTCCGTTGCCGTCGCTTTTCTCACTTTCCCCAAACTCGCCTCCGTACTCCCTGACGTGCGTCGAATCGAACAAACGTTTCACGAGCCATAGTCTCTCCGCGTTATCTAATCTCTCTACTTTTTCTTCGTTCCTGTTCGTCCTTTCTTCTTCTTCTTCTTCTTCTTTATCATTCTCTGCCGTGCGGTCGTCCTTTTTTTCTTCTCCTCCCTTCGACTCCCCTTGTTCTTCTTTCCTCTTCTTTGCCCTCTTCACCACCTCTTCCCCGCTTAACCGTCTCACCGACGCGAAGACTTCCGATATCGTCACCACCACCGGTTCTTTCCCGAGTTTAGCCCACGGAATTTTTATTCTCAAACTCCCGACGATGCCTCGCGTGAGTTCCACCGGTAAATTCAATCTCTCGACTGCTTCTGGTTTCAGCTGTAATCGACGCAAATTCACTTCCCCCGAAAGCACGCTGATTTTGAGCTCCGTTTTGTCTATGCCCTGTAATGAATGGAACGTGGAACAGCGAATGTATCGGCAGTTCACCGGTCAGAGCTCCATCGATTGCGGAGGGAGAGAAAGAGAGAGAGCACGGAAAAGCGCACGCGGAATGCACGTCGAAAGGACAAGACATTTATTTAGAGAGAAGAAGAAGAAGAAGAAGAAAAGCGCACTCGAATGTACTCTCCGGCGGTGCGCTGCAGCAAATCAGCCACTTGCGTCTCGAACATGCGCGCGTCGTCTCTTTCGAAGCGAGAGTTGCTTTTCTTGCGCGCGCGCGTGTGTGTTGTTCATGCAAAAAGTGGCGCTTGGAGAGAGAGAACTCTAACGAAAAAAGAAGCCTTCGAGAGGATGAAAATATCTGCATTCCAAACGCGCATGGTATCCTCCTCTGCCACCTCACCCGCGACCACCTCGCGCGTTTTCGGCGCTCGGGAGACGATTTCTCGCGCGTCTCGTCGGTGTCATCCTCCTCATACTCCTCCTCATCCTCCTCCTCGTCGTCGTCGTCCCGGTTGTCGATGCTCGCTGAATAAAGAAGACGAATTCGCCCCGGAGTTCGTTACGGGAGACCGCTTTTTACAGTTGCATCTGGACAAGGAAAACGGAGAAGATGACCGATCCTCTTCTCCCCTTCTCTCCATGTACTCCTCGCACGTGAATGCCATCACCACAAATCCGTCGTGTTTTGTTCTGAAAGTCGACGACCATGGGTTTCATCGAGGCCACGCGGTGTTTGATACCGTTTCGGTCGATGTGAAAACGAAAGTTTTCCAGGACTTAGGGGTCCATTTGGAGAGGTTGGCGACGAGCGCGTCGATGGCGTTTATACCGTTTCCAAAACGACTTCAGAGTTTAGAGTTGGTGGAAAAAGTTGTGAAAGAAACCGTGCGATGTGCTTTTGAGGAAAGAGAAAGACGCGGTTTTGTGACCAGTTCAGAGAGCTCGATGCAAGCTCGATTCTATTTGTGCGCCGGGGTTGGAGGTTTTTCCCTTTCAACCAAGGAGTGTACGGAAGGGAGTACTTTTTATTGCGTGGTCATTGAACGAACGAAAGAAAACCAGACGAGTGATGCTAGGAAAACAAAATCGGTAAAACCAAAAGCATTTAGCGCTCGAACGACACCGATTGCGGTGAAAAACAAGCCTTTTTCGACGATAAAATCGACCAATTATTTGCAAAATGCGATGATACAAAACGACGCGGAGACGCACGATGCGGATGTAGGGATTTGGGTTTCAAACGATAAAGTTTTAGAAGGACCGAGCGCGAACGTGGCGTTTGTCGATGAACGAGGAGTGTTTATAGCGCCAAAAGTTGACGATGTGTTGGATGGAGTAACGATGAGGCGATGTTTTGAGTTCATCGAGAAAGGTCTGCTGAAAGACGTTGGCGTAATCGAGTGCGAACGAAGAGATTGCAGCTTTCGAGAGTTAATTTTAGATAAGCGGGCAAAAGAATGCATGATGATAGGAAGCGTCGTTCAATGTGTACCAATCGAGAAGTGGGACAACGTTGACATTAATCGAGATGAAGGTGACGATGAAGATCGGTTTAAAGTCGCCGTTCGGCTGAAAGAACTTTTGGAGAAGGATGCGAGAGGCGAGTAGTTTAACTAGAAAAACATATTAGATAAATAAAAAGACTATATGTATGCGTCAATAACAAAGGTAGGTTAGCGGCGTACGTTCGTTCAATTTAGATGTTGCAAACATTCTTTGCGTTTAAAATAACGCGCAGCATCTCTTAAGAACCGCGATAGGTTCCATAACCAAAAGGATTCAAAAGTAAAGGGACGTGATAATGCTCTTTCGTTCTCCCAGAAAAAACCGTAAATCGTATGGGACACTCCGGATAGAAACTTTTCTGCCCAGTCGTCATTCGCACGTACTCTTGTACGTGAAAAACGAGCTCGTAGTCTCCAGCAAACAAAGTTTCACCCCTTCCCATTAAGTCTGTCACCCTCCCGTCCGCGTTGGTATACCCTTCAAGCGACTTCCACGGTGCCGCCGAACTCCGGTTATTTAGAGTAACTCTAATACCTTCCGCCGGTTTCCCTAACGCCGTATCCAACACGTGCGTCGTAATTGGCGACTTCTTCTCACTATTCGTGCTACTACTAGTTTGTTCGTTCAACATTTTCACCCTCTTCTTCATCGAAGCCGCCTGCGAAGCCGCCGGTTCCTCTCCGTCTTCGGCTCCGAACCTCAAGTTCAGCTTCTTCAAACGCAACTCCGTAATCTTCATCTGCTCTCTCGCCGCGACCATCATCTCCGCCCACGGACTGTTCTCCATTCTATCCTTCACGTTCGCCAAAACAAACTCCGCCGAGACTCCAGTAGCGCATATGATAAAAATTCTCCCAAATTTTTCCTCGTATTTCACGTTCATTTCCCCCAACTCAGTTAAAGTCTCCGCGTTCGCCGTTGCCATCGCTTTCGATTGTTCACCTAAAGCCCAATCGGAAGTCGTCGAAAACTTCTCCTTCAATTTCACCGGATCGTCACCTATTCTTGGGTGTCCTCGGAAGGCTTCCTCCCAATCCGTGGACGGGTTTAAGTTGAACCATATCTCACGCGCGCGATGGATTAAGTCCGGGAAATTGTGAATCTTCGTCGACGCGGAGGCGAGTTGCGTCGCGAATTGGGCAGAGGAGCAACACTGGGAAAAGCGGTGGACGCGATCGGTGTGAGTGGCAGAGTGGAGATCGAACACAGAAGGAGAATGCGACATGACGCGCGATATTCTTTGGATCTGCTGTTTGCGTGTCTGTATGTGCGCGCGCAAATGACTCCTTTTTTTACAAATTCAAGTCTATTCTTTCCCCATCTTCCTCTTCAACTCTCGCAACATGTCCTCGACGGATTCATCTTTCGCTTTCCTCGTCGTCGCGCCCGCGTTGCTCGTTTTAAAACCTTCAGCACTGCTGCTACTACTACTTCTGCTGCTGCTGCTACTACTACTACCATTATTCCTATTTCTATTGCTACTCGTCTTCGAGGCCGCCTCTGCTCTCATTCTCTCGGTCGTCGTCTCAGTCGCGTCGTAGTTATGAAAATCATTCCGCTCATTCTCTTCTAAAAACTCCACAAACTCCTCGCCGAGCATCTCCAACTCTTCCCACAAACTCTTTGGTTTCGACGGATCCCTTCCTTTCCGTCTCTCGCGCTCTTCGAACTCTTTTTCCACATCGCGGAAGAAATCAGAAAAGCCATAAAAAGGTTCTTCCGTCGTTTTGGGTTCGCGTGTGTACGCCGAAGACGAAGCGCTCGCCGTCCGTCTGCGCCCGTCGCTGCCATTCTTTGTCCAAAACCGACGTTTTCTATCGTATTCTTCCCTCAGTTTGTCGTCTGATAACGTGTTATACGCTTGTTTACATCGGTTAAACTCCTCCGTCGCGTTCGGTTTCTTGTTTCTGTCCGGGTGCGTTTCCAACGCTCTCTTTCTGTACGCCGTTTTGATATCCTTTTTCGAGAGAGACTCATACGGCGGTGAAAGGTTGAGAATTGCATACAAATCATCGTCGTCGTCGTTTTTTGAGGACGACGCCGACGCGCCCCGCGGACTTCCCCCACATCTCCTCCCGACACCGCGCCGTCGCGCGCTCGTTCCCGCGCGTCGTCGTCCTCGTCGTCGGTTTCTTTCGCCATCAAAGTCGTCGTCGCGGACGACGAGATTCCCGACGAATGATGATGGGCGTCCTCGTCCTCGTCGTCTCGCCACGTTCGTTCCAGTCGTCGTCAAAGTCGTCAAAGTCGTCGTCAAAGTCGTCGTCATCATTTTTGTCGTCGTCGTCGTCAAAGTCGTCAAAGTCGTCGTCAAAGTCGTTCTCCCTGGCGTCGAGCAGCGCAAAGCTCGCTTTCTTTTCTCTCTTTCTTTTATGGGGAAAACGTGTGTGTTAGACACACGTGAGGAGAGAGATTTTGGATAAAAAAAGAGACTTCCAAAATGGTGTTCGTGTCAATTTTTGACACTTTTCTTTCGCGACAAGACGACGACGACGACGACGAAAAAGAAGAAGAAGAAGACCCGGTGGTGGTAGCGGTGGGTCCTCGAAACGTCTGAAGAGCGCGCGCGATGAAACGACGATCTAGCCCTTTGGGGGCAACGATGGAAGAAGATTCTGATGACGTCGATAAAGGCACCACCACCAACAAACAGTTACGGAGAGATGATTACAACGGTACACAAAAGAAACCGCATCAAAGGTCGCTCTTGCGCGGAAAGAAGGACGAGAACAACGAGACGATCGCGTCGGATTCACAACTGGACTTAGCCGCGCTCGCAAGCAATAGGAGCATAACGCCAGTGTTTCTCGGCGAGCCACGCCAAGTGGGAGGAATAACTGCAACAACAACAACAACAACGGCAATAACAACGGGTACAGCTGCGACTGCGGCGACGAGTCCAAGAACAACGTATACTCAGATACAGAATGTCACTTCGAAACCGCGAGTGTTAGTATTACACACCGGTGGAACTTTGGGGATGAGTGGAGATAGTTTTGAAGAGGACGATGCAACGGTTGGGGTTGGGGAAGGTATTGTTGGACAAGGCGCGTCGCCGAAATGTAATACCGTTGGCGTTGACGCGTGGATGTCGCCGATGATGGCGTCGCAAGGAGGCACGATATCTGGGGAAGGTGAGCACGGCGCGTATACAAAACGAGTGAAAAAAGGAACCGGTGGTAGTTACGATAACAAATTAGGACCGCGGTCGTTGCTGACGGACATTTTAAGCGCGGTGCCGGAATTATCGGCATTTGCAAAGTTAAGAGTTCGCGTTTTGTTCAACAAAGACTCTTGCCAAATTGTGCCAAGCGATTGGGTGCTTATCGCGAGAGCCTTACACGAAGCTCGCGAGGAATACGACGCATTTGTTTTAGTTCACGGAACAGATACGCTCGCGTACACTACTTCGGCTTTGTCGTTGATGTTGGCTAATTTCGGAAAACCGATCATTGTTACGGGAAGTCAACTTCCTCTTGCCATGCCAAGATCAGACGCTCGACAGAACTTGATCGATTCGGTTTCGTGCGCAACCGCTGGTTTTGTACCTCCATTCATATCGGTGAATGAAGTAGCCGTTTGTTTTGGAGGAAAATTGATGAGAGGAAACCGGGTGAGGAAGGTATCCGCGACTATTTATTCCGCGTTTCGTTCGCCAAGTTTCCCGGATCTGGCGCATCTCGGCGTCGGCATCGATTTCAATCCTCAGTTGTTGTTAGACGTAAAAGAAAAAGAGTATAAGCCGAGATTTGAGTTGAACCCGAACGTTATTCGAATTAGTATTATTCCTGGATGCGACCCGAGTAAAGCGTATGGCGATTTATACGACAGAGGCGTTCGAGGGGTCGTCTTGGAGGCGTTTGGTGTCGGAAATATGCCCAACGACGAGTATTGGATTCCATGGTTACGAGTTCAACGAAAAAAAGGACTCGCAGTATATCTATCTTCGCAGTGTGAAAGAGGTACATTGCATCCGGAATTGTACATGGCGGGATCTTTCGCTCTAGAAATGGGCGTAAAAGGTGGTCCAATGATGTCGCCGGAGTGTGCCGTCGTAAAACTAATGCTCGCGTTGGCAAACGACGACGTTGATTTAACCGTCCCGCTTGCCGGCGAGTTGTAACGAGTTGTAAAGTATGCATTTGTAATTTTATTTAGTTATTGCGTTGGACGACCTTTTCCTATTTATACATGCACATATTCAAACTTCTATCGCGGTCCCATTTTCTCTGCGGCTATTCGTAACGCTGACCTAACTTCCTCTTCTGGTGCAATCGCGAACAAACTCGCGGGATACACGCTACTCCCCCATTTTGGATGCATCACGATCTTGCAGCACCCCACATTTGTGCACTCGTAATTCAACAGCGTCACCAGCGCGTCCACTTCCCCGTATACTCTCTGCGATTCTTTATGTATCATCGCCAACCCCGAACACGGGTCGATGTAGTCGCACCAAAAATCCTTCTCTCTCAACACGTCCGTAGCAATCTCCGCAAACTTCACAAACCGTTCCAAACACGCGTCTTTCTCCTCGTCCACTTTTTCCCCCGTCTTGATGATATTCACCGTGGTTTTTTGGCACGTCGGAACGATGATGAGTTTCCCCACGTCGTCGTCGCTTAAATTGAACATGGCTTGCGCTTCGGATTTGTGCTTTTTCGGACACGCGTGCACCGAGTATTCCAGTTCGGCGAACGCGGAGGACTCGCTGCTATTGGTGTTGTTCGAACTGCTCGGAAGGCCGACGACGACGACGTCTGGTTTTGGTTTCGAGGACGACATTTGATGTCCCGTCAAAAGCTTTTCAGGGTAGTAGAAATAATGGGGTGGAAATGCAAGAAAATACCTAAATTTACACGTGCGAGTATTCCACTGCCAGTGGCGGACGCTCGATCATTTTCGAGAGGGAGTTTTTGGGCGGGGAGGACGCTTTTTTGCGATGATGATGATGTGATTGAGAGTATTTCGGTGCACAGACAAAAATTAGGGGTTTGGTTTCGATTCATTCATGTATTCAAAAGCAAAACTATTGCAGATGATGAATATTAAGATGTTGAATATAAGATGTGAATATAAGAAGATGTTGCATAACTCTCACTCCCAGGACACCCGTTTTCGCGCGCGTATTTCAAACACTCGAGGTGACCATTTTCGGCAGCTTCAGAACAAGTCTCTCCATCCCAAGGACATCCGTTTTCGTGCGCATATTTCAAACACTCGAGGTGACCATTTTT
>MDSZ01072492.1_pt1 | contig 22004 bp, 12 predicted proteins | sample 811201 | NCBI WGS metagenome assembly MDSZ01 (sample SAMN05326647, study PRJNA326480) | marine metagenome | isolation source: seawater | place: Indian Ocean: North | collected 2010 | reverse complement strand
TACCAATTCTGTAATCTGTGTGAGGTAAATGTTTCTAATATAGAATCACAAGATGATTTAAATGAAAGAGTAAAAGCAGCAGCATTTATCGGAACACTTCAAGCTGGATATACAGCTTTTCATTATCTTAGAGACGTTTGGAGAGAAACTACAGAAAAAGATGCATTAATAGGTGTGTCAATGACTGGTATAGGTTCTGGAAAAGTTTTAAATTATGATACAAAAAAATCAGCAAGTTTAGTTAAAAGAGAGAATACAAGAGTTTCTAAATTGTTAGGTATTAATCCAGCAGCAAGGACTACTACTGTAAAACCTGCAGGGACAACATCATTAACTTTAGGTACGTCTTCAGGTATTCACGCTTGGCATAATGATTACTATATTCGTAGAATTAGAGTAGGTAAGAATGAAGCTATATATAGTTATTTACAAATTAACCATCCAGAATTAATTGAAGATGATTATTTTAGACCACACGATACAGCTGTTATTAGTATACCACAAAAAGCACCTGATGGTTCAATACTTAGAACTGAATCACCTTTTGATTTATTAGAGAGAGTTAAAAAAATAGCAACCGAATGGGTTAGAAGTGGACATAGAAAAGGTTCTAATTCTCATAATGTTTCAGCAACTATTTCATTAAAAGAAAATGAATGGGACCCAGCGGGTGAATGGATGTGGGAAAATAGAAAATTCTATAACGGACTTTCAGTATTACCTTATGACGGAGGCACATACACTCAAGCACCATTTGAAGACATTACTAAAGAAAAATATGATGAAATGTTAAAATCTTTAACCAATATAGATTTATCCAAAGTAGTTGAATTAGATGATAATACAAATTTAACTGGTGAATTAGCTTGTGCGGGTGGACAATGTGAAATAGATGTGGATGTAAAGTCATTAGAGGGTAATGGTAAAGTAATGGAAACTAGTGAAACACAAGGTTAGTAAAGAAATATTACACCACTTCAATTGTGGTAAATGTAATAAATGGTGGTCAATTGCTGACTACCATTTGTTTTCTAAGGACGAAATAATATGTCCATACTGTGGACACAAAGATAAAGTAAAAGAGATAAAAGATGAAAAGAAATGATGATTGGATTAGTGAACTACATTATAAAGAATTTTTAAAACCAAAATTAGAAGAAAAAGATTTTTATTGGGAAAATGGTGTTATGGTAATGACTGAAGAATATCATAAGAAAAGAGGTAGTTGTTGTGGTAGTGGTTGTAGACATTGTCCTTTTTGGCCACCACACGTTAAGTTAAATAAAGAACTTAGATGTGATATTTATAATAGTAATGGACAAACTAATTAAAAAAATATTAAGCGAATTTAAGATAGATGAACTATCTCGTCATGATTATAGAGAAGGTGAAATAGTTATGGAATATATTGAAGGATATGACTATCCTCGTTTTGTTTTATATTACGATTCTCCACAATCAATCAGTATTGATGGACCAAAAGATGAGGAATATGAAATGATAGCGGAGTTTGATAGTAGATTTTTTGACGCGGGAATGGTAAAAACAATAATAGAGTTTTTAAAAACTAGACAATGAAAAAATCTAAATTAAGAAAAATAATTAAAGAATCTATTAAAAAAGTAGTAGGAGAATCTTATTGGCAACCACAGGATGATAGAAAATGGGAGTTATTAGATAAAGATGTTAAATATATTGTGGAAAGATTAATTGAACGTCATAAATCTAATTGGGGAAATGATGAATACGCTGTAATATCAGCTATAGAAGAGATTCTAGAAGGTATGTTCCAAAGAGTAGATAGATAATTTAAATTGTAGTATTTATTTAATATGACAATAGCTAGAGAAAGATATGGTATAGCATTTCCGTTTCAAGACAGTGATAGTGGATTATTTTTAAAAACAACAACTACTGTCGCTGAAGAAACTAAAGCTGATTTAATACACCTTATATTAACAAGAAAAGGGTCAAGATACTTTTTACCAGATTTTGGTACCAGACTATACGAATACATATTTGAACCATTAGACAGCACCACCTTCCAAGCTATAGATTCAGAATTAAGAGATGTGATAAAAAAATACATACCTAACATAATAGTTAATGAAATAAAAATTGAAACTTTGGAGGATGTTAGGGAAAACGAAAAAAAAATTAATAGTTCTAATCACCCATCTATAATGGCTAGTGAAAGTGTAGTAGATACTGATTTAGATGATAGAATTTATAGAGTCGCTGGGGATGGAACAGAAGAACATACAGCTAAAATTTTTATTGATTATAGCATAAAAGATGATGTCTTTGGTACAAGGGACTTTATTATTATAAATTTATAACATGGCAGAAAAAAAAATAGCCTACACAGAAAGAGATTTTTTAGGTTTAAGAAATGAATTATTAAGGTTAACAAATATATATTATCCTGATTTAATTAAAAACGCTAACGACTCGTCGATATACTCTGTTTTCTTAGATTTAAATGCTGCTGTAGCTGACAATTTACATTTTAATATAGATAGAAGTTTACAAGAAACAGTATTAGGGTTTGCTCAAGAAAGAAGTTCTATTTTTAATATTGCTAGAACTTATGGTTTAAAAATACCAGGTAATAGACCATCTATTACTTTATGTGATTTTTCTATAATTGTACCAGCAAGAGGAGATAAAGAAGATTCACGTTATTTGGGGTTTTTAAGGAGAGGAGCCCAAGTAAGAGGTGGGGGACAAGTTTTTGAACTAGTAAATGATTGTGATTTTTCTTCACCATATAATGCAGAAGGTGTGGTTAATAGAACTAAAATCCCCAATCTAAACGCTAACGGGGTAATACAAAATTACACAATTACTAAAAGAGAGGTCGTTGTAAATGGAGTAACTAAAATATTTAAAAAAGAAATTACTGATATGGATAGTAAACCATTTCATAAATTATTTTTACCAGAAAGAAATGTTTTAGGGGTAACTTCAGTTATTCAAAAAGAAGGTTTAGGGTATACTACATTACCATCTTCTTTAGAATTTATAACCGCAAGAGAAAATAAATGGTATGAGGTACAAGCATTAGCAGAGTCAGAAATTTTTGAAATAGACCCAAGTACTCCAGCTGACGAACCTGGTATGAAAGTTGGAAAATATATTAGTACAGATAAAAGATTTGTAACAGAGTTTACACCAGAAGGCTTCTTTTTCTTAACATTTGGTAGTGGTAATAACAGGTCACAAAAATTACTAGATGAATTTTCAAAATATGGTGTTAACATCAATTTAAATAAATTTATTAATAACATATCTTTAGGAGAATCGGTTAGAGGTAACACCACACTTTTTATACAATATAGAGTTGGTGGTGGAAAAGCTTCCAATTTAGGTGCAGGGGCTATAAATTCTTTAGGGGTTATAGACTTTGTAGTGTCTGGTCCGGTGTCTTTAATTAATAGTAGTGTTTCTAATAGTTTACAAGTTACTAATGTTACTTCAGCTATTGGTGGTGATGACCAAATGTCTACCGAAGAAGTAAGAAACTACGTTACTTTTAATTTTGCTGCACAAAATAGAGCTGTTACTATAAATGATTATGTAGCTAGAGTTAGAACAATGCCAGCTCACTTTGGTGCTGCTGCAAAAGTAGGGGTTACCGAAGTAGAAAATAAAGTAAAAATTAGTTTATTATCTTATTCACCAGAAGGTAATTTAACATCAAACGTTAGTTCGACACTTAAAAATAATGTAGCAGAATATCTTTCTAACTATAGAATGTTAAATGATTATATAGAAGTTACTTCAGCTAAAGTTATTGATATTAGTTTAGATGTGGATGTTGTAATAACGAATGACGTTAATCAAAGTCAAGTAGTGGCAAATGTAATAAGTACAGTTAAAGATTTTTTTAATATTGACGCTAATGAGTTGGGTGAAACAATTAGTTTAAGTCAATTATATGGAAAAGTTTCGGAACAACCTGGTGTACTAAACGTTATAGATATTAGAGTTTTTAATGAATTTGGAGGTACATATTCAGATTCACAAACCACACAACCTTATCTACCCCAATCACCAACCAACCCGTCTACTAATAGGATAAACGTAGTAGACCAAACACTATTCTTTTTACCTGATGAAATTCCACAGATTAAATATCCTGATATAGATATACGCGTTAGAGTAAAACAAATTGATAGACCAAACTTCTCGTAATTATTTACATAATTTAAATGGGAGTGTATTTTTGATTTTACAATAAGAAGTATTTATCATATAAACATATCTAATGCTAAAAAAATTAAGAATAAGAACTGAAATCGGCGTTGATAAGGAAGTAACCTTTGATTTAAATCAAGATTTTGATTTATTAGAAATTCTAAGTTTAAATTTACACCAAACAGATGTCTACCCAAAAGACTGTTCAGAATTTGGAGTTGTTTGTGGAAGAGTTCTAATAAATGGGGGATTTGGTCTCCCAAATGCAAAAGTTTCTATTTTTATACCATTAGATGATGAAGATGAACAAAATGACCAAATAAAAGCTCTTTATCCTTATAAGACACAAAATTCTAGAAATGAAGCTGGGTATAGATATAACTTATTACCATCTTCTCCTAGTTATACGGGACACCTACCAACAGGTAGTTTTCCAGATGTAGATAACATTTTATTAACTTCTACAGTAAAATATGTTTATAACAAGTATTATAAGTTTACCGCTAAAACAAATGATGCTGGTGACTTTATGATTTATGGTGCACCTTTAGGAGAACAAAGTTTGGTGATGAATGTAGACTTATCTGATATAGGTTGTTTTTCCATGGTTCCTGAAGATTTTAAATTACAAGGATTTCCTGATAGTGATTTTAACGGTGCTCAATTTAAAACTGGTTCTAATTTAGACTCGTTACCACAAATCATAATGATGTCTAAATCTATAGATGTTAGACCTTTATGGGGTGATGAAGAATCTGGTTGTGGAGCATCCATTACAAGAGCAGATTTTGATTTAAGGGAAGCTGGAGCGATAGAAATAAGACCAACATCTGTATTTATGGGTTCATTAGCTTCAGATACTGAAAAAAATTCAGTAGACAAACGATGTAAACCCAAAAAAGCAATGGGTGAATTGTGTAGTTTGGTGCCACAACCGGGAAGTATAGAGTCTGTTAGGTTTACACCTTTTTGGAAAATGGAAGCCAGACCAACAGGATTTACCCAAAATCCTGGTGTAATAGAGGAAATACCAGTTTTAGAAAGATTTGATATTCAAGGAGGTTATACGATAGATGAAAATGGTGCATGGTTAATTAACGTACCTATGAATTTAGATTACGTTATTACAAACGAGTTTGGTGAAAGAGAATTGTCACCAGACCCTACAGTTGGGATACCAACAAAAGGAAAATATAGATTTAGAATAAAACCACTTCAAACAACTGGTAGTGCACGTCAAAGAAAAAGAGCTGGTTTTTTAGTACCACAAATAAAAGAATATTTTACTGAGGAAACAATACAAGGTGTAGACCCCGTAACTGGACTACCAATAACATTACCTTGGAATCAAAAAGCAATTCGTAAAGCTTCATATTATTTTGGAGTAAAGTATTACGAATATCCAGAAGAAGCGATTAATATGGGTGAAATTATTACCTGTAAAGATTATTTTTATGAATTTAGATATGGTAGAGTTTATTCGGTAGCACAATTTCATAATCATTGGAAAGCCAGACCTAAAGACTCATTTATAGGTGTGAAAGAAATAGCACCTAGAGAAGAAGATGATTGTGGTGGACAAGCTGTAAAATTCCCAACTAATTCAGCAAATAAAAATGTAAATTTTGCAATAGTAATGAATCAGTTTATTACTAGGTTTTTACAGGGTATATGGACAGCTGTTTATTATATTATGGTATTAGTTTGTACCTTTATCAATTTTGTAGGCTTTGCGCTTGGTATTATAATGGGTCTTGTAGATACATTTATGTGTTTTATATGTCTTTTAGTTTATGGTTGGCCAGGTGGTGGAACAGTATCATCATATTGTAATTGTAGTACTTGTCCTTGTGAGACCATAGATTTTACGAGTGCTTTTGATTGTAATGATATATTTGGTTGTTTACATTTAAGAGTAACTAAATACCCAGAATGTGATAAGTGTGGTTGTTTTTCTGTTGCTGGTGGTGGAGGTTGTTTACCAGGTTGTGACGGTAATTGTGATGATGACCCAGATACTAATAACGATGACGATTATATCGATTGTCAAGGCCCATCAAATGCAGCTATGGGATTAGAAGATGGGTGTTATAACATACAGTGGGATGGTATATTAGGTGCTTTAGGAAACGCTTTTAGTTCTGACCCAGGACCAGTTACAGCTATTGCTGACTGGAGAAAAAGAGAAAATTTATTTAGGTCTATGTGTGACGGTTTAATGAATTATTTTTGGAGTAATAATTGGGTAACAGGATTTTTATACGCATATCAATTTAGAGCAAAGATAAAACCAGATAGTGACGCTTCTACTGGTTTTAAAGTAAAAATGTGTAATGATTTAATTGTTTTTCATCCGGATTCACAAGAATTTTATTATAGATGTACACCTTATAGTTATAACGCGACCACCAATACAGGTTTTTTTGAAGGTAATGCTCCGTACGATGCACACTCATTTAGTGCTTGGGACATATTAAATCCAATAGGTGTTTTAAGTATTGTAAGAGACATATCTAGTTCACATCCAGCAGCGGGAGCTAATAAGGCAAATATATTACACCCAACAACAATTACGGATTTAGGACCAGTAATTGAAAATATTGGAGAAATTTGTGTTGAAACAGGGGGTGCGGCAGAAGGTTGTTCTGTAGCAAATGATATTGGTGTAACAACGTTTACAGACCCAGGCACTTATATGTTTGACGCTGTTAATAGTATTGTAGACGCTAATAATGGGTTATTTAATTTTATAAATCTAAGAACACCTTTCCGAAGATATGAATCTTCAGGTTGGTTTGCAAAGGATGGTAGAAGAAGAGAATTAAATGGTGGTATGGCCTCCATACTTTCACAATTCAATGAAATTGGTACAATAGAATATGAACCAGCTGGAGATTTAGCTATAGCTTTATTTGGGGCTGATGTTACTAGAACTGGACCTAACGCGACCCCACCATACCAACTAGGAGCGGCAAATACTCTCATTCCTCCAGGAACTCTTTATTGGAGGGCGGAAGATTTTGGGTGGGATTATGCTCCACCAGGTTCTTTAACACCATATAATGGTGGGCCATCAACTTTTTGGCAGTCTGATGTTTGGGCTGATAATCCAGCACCATTTAATTATGGTAGTCCACAATGGACTAACGCATTTTTACCACAAGGATATCAATATTGGGAAGACAGGTCAGTAACCTGTACGTTTGCTGGTGGATTTGACTCAATTCAATTAACAGTAGGATTAACCACAGCTACAACTAGAAATCAATCAGGTGAAGAGATTAGAGATTGTTTAACTAAATTTCTTTCTCAAACTTCACAAGTTGTTCCATTTTATAAATGGGATAAAGGAGCTGGAGGTTATGGTGCTGCTGATAGATATGAAAATGGAGACTTTATGACAGATGAAAATGAAATAGTACAAGGTAATTTCCAAGACAGAACAGGATGGGGGTTCCCTACTACACCTATAACTTCTGACCAAACAGAAAGTCAGGTATCCTTAGGTACTGGATTTCATTTTTATTTTGGATTAAAACCGGGAGCAACTTCTTATGATTTATACGCAAGGAAATATATCCCATTAACAAATGATGATGAAATTTATTTATAGATGAGAAATAACGAAATTTTAAGAATTGTTAGAGGGTCCCAAAGATATGTTGGTGCACAAGATAATGATTTAATGATGCCTTATACTTTGGAATCTACAAATAAAACATTGATACAAGGACATAGAAATTTAGTTTTAAATTTAGAGGACCAATATTTTAGAGAAAGAGAAGAAAATCACATTTATAGATTATATGGAAAAATTAATCCACTAACACAAAATGTAATTAGTGGTTGTAGTTATGATTTGGATACATTTATTGCTAATAGTTTATATTATCACCCAATACCGGCATCATCAGCTGAAACAGTAGCCTGTGGATACCCCGCAAATGAGTTTTTTAGTTTTATTCCCCCAACAGCATTAACATCTACACATAATTATGACGAAGTAACCGCATATCAAGACAATTGGGTAATATATGAATCTTATGTTAAAAGCAGTATAAATAATTACCCAATGGAATATAGAACTATAAGTGCAGAAACAGGTACAGGAACTTCATATACTATTATGGGCATATCTTTTGAATCTGGGGATGGAATACCATTTTATTGTAAAAATATTATAATACAAGGAAAAGCCTGTATACAATTTATTTGTGCTGTAGAACACGGTTTATTAGAAAATGAATATATAGTAATACAGACTAGCCCAACAATAGGACCTATAGGTACAACCACCCAACTTACAAGTTTAAATAACACAACAACTCTGCCAATATTTTCTTTTGGTGATGGTAGTTTAAATAGTGAAAAAAAGGTATTTAACATATTATTACAAGATAGTAGTATGGTAATTAATGATTATGAAATGGGGGTGTTCAAAAGATTAATAGACCCAGAAAACGTAACAGAAACTTTATCACAGTACTATGTACACTCACATGAAATACTAACCAAACCAAGTGATTATAATTTAGATAAGACAGGTTTTGAGTTAGGGATACACTCAAGAAAACAAAAAAACTTTCCAGCAGCTAAATCACCACCTTTCGGTATAGAACACATAGTTGTAAAAGATGAATATCCTTCTTTTTTATGGAATTTTAATAATGATTTAGATGTTAGTGATTATTCAGATAATTTAGGGAGACCATTAATGGATTTATATTTAAGTGTATTTGTAGTAAATGAATCAAGAATTTGGAAAACTAAAGAAGGTTCCCCGGTTGGTATAGGTTGGGATTGGAATTTTGTACCAAACGGAATAGAAGACCCTTACCCTAATAATACTATAGAACCAAATCTAACCACACCTTGGAACGTACCTCAAAGTGGAGATACTTTTGCAGGAGCGTTTGTTGAATACAATGAGTGGGAATTAAAAGAAAGAATATTATCGGAAGCTTACCACAAAGTTACTTTTAATAGTGAAGATACAAATGGGTTTTCTTTTTACGATGGTGATGGTGGGCCAGGTGAAGATATCAAAGGTGGTTATTATTATCAACCACACAATAGAATACCAATAAGAAAACAATCGGAAGCAATATCTGTACACAAAAATTATGAATATGTTTCAGAATATGCCACATTTTCAATGTATGAAGGTCTTTTTAGATGGAGAGAAATACTACCAATAGGTTTTTATGAGTCGGAAATTAATGGGGTAGACTACCCATTTGTTAATGGAGCACATTACCCATATACTAATTTAATATTTAATATTAAACCAATAATCGTAGATAAGGATTATACCGAACTACCATTTTTAACATTACCAACTTACGATGACTGTGAATAGAATTAAAATAAGACCAAACGATAGGGATAAAAAAATAACAATCCCTATAGCTAATGATTTTGACGAATCTTTAGGTAGAGAAGAATTGGTAGCTCTATATGAAAGGTCAGAAATGCAGGACAACATTAACATAATCCAAGATTTTGAAACAACTAGGTATAGACCAATAACCGACAACAATAATAATAGAATATACTACCAAATGGGTTTTCAAATTACACCTAATAATCAACCTACAGGTGACCCAAATGACTATGTTCCTGATTATGCTGCGGTAGGTATAACACATGTAGATATTAATAGAAGAAAATCTAACTATACAAAAAGTTTTTTTAAGTTTGATTTCTATGACACACCTAACCCACAACAACAAAGATTATATTTTTCTATTGTAAATCCAGCCAATAATGGTATGAATTTTGCTGAGTTTCCATGTCCAGGACCACCACAAAATTTAGGATGTTTAGCTGAAATTAGTAATGACCCAAATAGTCCAAACTATGACCCATCATCATTTAGAACAGCTCAAATAGAAGATATGGTTGCTGGAGGTTCTGGTACAGGCCCTTACTACTATGAAAAATTAGAAGGTTCACTTTTTGAATTTGCAGCTACAAGAAAAAAATCAGAAAATTATTACATACAATGGTTAAAAAATAGAGATTTGGTAAAATATAATATTTTTTATATGACGTGTAAATTTTTTAATGCTGAAACGGGTGACGTACACAAGTTTATTAATAAACCACAACCGGTAAATCAATTTGACTTAAGTGTTCCAGATTATTTTTATTATCAAATTATATTTGACCCAATAAATTTTACCTATGTGTTTAATGAATTTAACCCAACATTTTACGCAGCTAGTAACGGTATAGGTCCTCAGGTTGGTGGTGGACCTGGAGTCCAAGCAATAAGTTTTTACGAATACATTAACCCATAATGGAAATATACAAGTATAAAATATGGACAGGTAATATACCAGGGTCAGAAACTGAAAGTTGTGAAGATAAAAAATTAATACAACCAACTAGAAACGTACCAACAACTTCTTTAGATTGCACCCCTTGTGAAGCCTTAGGTGACCCAATGATTATTATGAATGCATGTTTAGATTGTCATAATGGTTTAATTAACCCTTGTTGTCCTAGTGCAAATGAAAGTTGTTGTGGTATTACTGAAGACCCGTGTGTTAAACTTTACGAGATGAGTCCTGAAAAACAAATAGAATATTGTAATAATTGTATAAATAACCAAGAGTCTATAAGTGAAAAATCAAGAGGTAACACTTACGTTTTTGGTGATAGATTCAAAAATAAATTTAGTGACCCTCAACATTTATGTCATTGTTGTAATAGAACAGGAAGAAAAAATACCGCATCACAATTAACTATATTTTTAGAACAAGATATTAATGATATAGGTCATTATACTATGTGGGATGGAACTATGGACCAACAAGATACTTTTTCTAATTTTGTAGTGACAGGAGATTTATTAAATCCTATGACTGTAAGTGTTTTAAATACTACAGATTTTAAATTTTACAAGTTTTTAGAAAATATACAATATACAATTGATTGGGGTGAACCTTTAAGTGCTCCACAAACTATAACAGCTCCACTAGATACAACTTTTAATACTTATACCACTCCAGGAACTTACACTATTAATATACAAATGTCAGCACCATGGGGGGTAAACTCTGTATCACACACAATAACAGTACCGTATCAAACAGGAGCTAATATATGGGCAGCCGTAACTAATACTGGACAAACTTATACTTTTACCCCACCAGGATTTAGTACACCAGTTAGTATGGATTATGAAACATCAGATTGGGGACCACTAGATAGTGGATTAGACATTAATGGTTATGTAACATCTTACTATACAACAACACCATACCCAATACAAGGTTATACCGACAGTATGTTATCTTCATTACAATCTTATAATCCCGCATTTACACCAGGTTTACCTCCAGGATATGTGGTTGGTCAAACAGTTAATGTCGCAGGTCAATCACAATTACCTGATGGTTCTTTTGTAGATAATATGCAAGGATGGGTAGACAGTTTTACATCAAACTATACAGCTTATACGATAACTAACGGTACTCTAACATTTACAATGTTTGACTATATAAATGGAGAAACAATTTTTGAAACTCAAGGTTATGGTATGAATCCAGAAGATTATTTATTAAGAGAATGTGGTTATGCTATACAAGGAGCTTGTGATATTTGTAATGTTGTGCAAGTTTATAATAGTTCTGGTACTTGGGTAACACAAGATGTGTTTAACGATAGAGGAGTTTGGGATATAAATGAAACTTATGAACCTACAGATTTTGTTTTTCATGACGGTTGTTGTTATTTCGCTATTAGTTCTGTAATTACCATAGAACCAGACCCACTAGACCTTACATCTTCTTTTTGGAGACTATGTTATGGTTCGTGTCCCTTATCTACACAATTACCAGATAAATACGATTGTATAGGTGGTACATGTGTTTTAATATCACCAACTAGTACCTATTACCCTACAGCTCCTTATAGTGGACCTACAACAGCTGACGCTTTAGCTGCGTGTATTGCTAGTCCTTGTGTACCAAATACTGCAGACCCAATTCATTATAATTGTGATGATGGTGTTTGTACACCAGTATCTCCATCAGATGTTGCAAATTATGGTTCTGCTGATTATACTGGTATAAATGCACTTGCAAACTGTCAAGCTGATGTTGTAGCTGGAATTTGTGTTAGTCCTACTACTAGATATAATTGTGTACCAGATGGTATGGGTGGAGCACAGTGTCAACAGACACCTGTCGGTATTTATCCTGATTTAACATCTTGTCAAGCCAGTTGTACTGTAAATGTAACTGTTTATGATTGGTACTGTACAAATGTAGCAATTACAGCTTCTAACCCAACCGGACAAGCCTGTCAAGCGGTCCTTCAAGGGGACCCACCACCAGGTAACGCTGTAACCCCAATACAAGGTCCCTATGTTGATAAACCAACATGTGAAAGTGCTGGGTGTGGAATTACCACATACCAATACTATTGTCGTTGTACTATTGGTGCTGAACAAACTATAGTAGACTTAGGTGGTGGACAGTATGGTGGTACAGCTTGTGTTGCTATAGCAAATGGACCAGCTGGTGGTTATGCTTCTATAGGAGATTGTGAAGATAATTGTTTAAGTTGGGAATGTGATGGTAATGGAAACTGTGATGGTCCAAACTCAGTTACAAGTGGAAATTTAGGTAGTTATTGTTCTGATACAACCCTCACCAGTGGAGGTCTAAAATATTGGACTGACGGTACCTATATGGATATACCTGGTTGTAATGACGAATGTCTTGAACCAGATACTTGGATATGTATGGGTGGTAATTGTACACAAGTATTCCAAAGTAACACTACATGTATAAATCCTAGCCATGTTAACAATGGTACAGCTTTTAATGGTTCTTGTATAGATTGGAATTTTGCTAATAATATGCCAGAAGGAGGTTGTCAAAATCAATCAGAAGCGGGTTGTAATGCAAATCTTGGTTCATTTTGTGAAGGTGGATGTGGTCCTTGTCAATCACTAACAAATGAAGGTTTTACTGAATGGCCATTTAAAAAATATAATTCTTCAGATAGTTATAACGCTTTTGATGTTGTAATTGCGTTCAATTATACTGATTCACAAAATAATTCACAATATAAATATTGGTATAAACCATACCCAATATGTGACCCTACTATGGGTACAATAATAGACAATGGGGTTTCATACGATTGTAGTGACCCAAGTGTAATAGCTGTATGTGAATCATCAGCTTATGGAAGTGGTGTATATCACCCATGTACGGATTTAAGTGCACCGGCATGTGATACACCACCGATAATTAATATGCCACCACCTACAACAGCGGGGCAATCTAGGTTTCTACAAACACCAAAAAGTTGTTGGGAACCTTGTGATGGATAAAATATAATATAATGGCAACAACTTGGGATGATGTAAAATTTGAAACGCAAAACGCGTCAGGAATACCTACAGGTAACTATGTTGGTATGATTGGAAGAGTTATTTTTGGATATAATCAAGTTAATGACCCTACTTTGTGTGGTTTAGGTAGTTGTTGTCCTGCAGAAGGAGCAGTTTCTGTACACATGGGGTTATTTAATGGTACACATCCAGCACAAGGATGTTTTGCGATGGGAAATAATATGTTTTGGGATTTTCCATGGGAATTTTTAAATGATGGTACCGCAAATCCAAATTGGAATGGGTGTCCTGGTCCAGGAAATGCAACTGGTTTTAATACTTGTGGAACATCAGGTCTTGATTCAGTAACACCAGGAACTGGTACCTCACCATGTCAGTGTAATTTGGGTGAGTTTTACAGAGCATTACCTAATATAGATTTTACACAAGTAGGTCCAGGGGCACAATGGTTAGTGGTCAATGGTACTGATATTCCTGGACAATTAGATGGGTGTATAGAAATTCTAAAGATTATAGATAATCAAACTGACTGGGATAACAATACGGTTACATGTCCAAGTAACTTCTTGGATAATACTATGTCAAACCATAACGCTGGTACTTCAATATCACATGGATTACTATGGGGGTTAGCTATAAATGGTAGTCCTACAAATATTGTGGAAACTAGTTGTGATACTTGTATAGAAAATTTATATGGATGTTTAGATAGTAACGCTATAAACACTTATTGGGATTGTGTCCCTCAACACGTACCAACTGTTTTTGGACAAATCCCAAATCTAGATAGTGGTTGTTGTATATATCCAGGATGTCCCGATTCTTCAGCGTTAAATTATGACCCAGCAAATAGTGATGGTTGTGGTACATGGTCCAATGGAGTTTCGACAGTAGACCCTACTGATACTAGTTGTTGTCAGTACCCTGGTTGTTCAGACGGAGTAACAGTTCAATGTGATATATCAACACCAATTGTAACACCAACAGGTAATATACCAGGACCTATTGGTTGTGTAGCTAATTACGCTTTAGATTGTTTTGGTAATTCAGTTATACCAGCTACAGGAGGTATTTTAGTTAATCCAGCTCTTGATAGTTGTTTTACAAATGAAATACCACCTTCACCTAATCATGATTGTTTTTATGTTGGGTGTACTGACCAAACAGCTAGTAATTATACCCCAGGAGCTAATGGATGCGTCTATCCAACCCTAGATGGTACAGAATGTTGTGAGTATGAAGGTTGTATGGACCCAACAGCGTTAAATTATGGAGAATCTTGTGATTCGACTCAAGTATATACACCAGCTCAACTTACAGGTCCTTGTGTTCCCGATAACTGTATAGACCCACCAATAGTGGGTTGTATGGATGATGGTTGTTGTGTAGATGGTGTTTTAAACACTGTAGACCCAACACCTACAACATCATGCCCAAATGGTACACATTTGTGTCCACAACAAGGTAGTGGGGTTTCTTTTAACAGTAATTATCCACCAGGTTGTACACCAGGTGTTGATTGTGTAGCTTGTGATTTTGACCCATTAGCTGAAGAACAAGGTATGCCTTATGAAAATTATTGTACATGCGAAGGTGGTTGGTATTGTAATATTCAAAATAATCCAGGTTGTACACCAGGTTTAGATTGTTGTATAGATATATACGCATCACCATTATCACAACCATATAATTGGTCAGACCCTTTTGCTTTTGGTCCTTGTGGTGGAAACACAGGTGTACCATGTACAGGTGTAGGTTCATCATTAGAAGACTGTCAAGAGGTCTGTAGTCAAGCAGAATTAGAAGAGTGTGCAGTATTTGTTAATGATAGACAAGGTAATGTTTATTTTTATGGTCCACCAGATACAAACCCAAACCAACTAACACATTTATTTAGAGACGAACAATTTAATGAAAATATGTTACCTGATGGTACACCTTTATATAATGGAAATATTCCTTCAGGAACAGCACAATTAGGATGGCAAAGTGGTACTGCTTCTTGGGATATTGCAAACGCTGTAATACCAGGTACTATCCCTGAACAACATAAAGTATGGTTATATAGTTGTAGGGTTGTAGATATAGACCCAAATTCAGCAGACTATGGTACTATAATATTACAAGGTGGGGTACCAAAAGGTATAATTAGAGAATATGACGTAGCTATAGACCCATTTTCTATAGACCCTGGAGGGGCCAACCAACCAGCTGGAACTATAAATCCAGTATATAGTAGAGATATAGACATTACTGATGTTTGTCAAAATTTTGGTGCAGATGAATTAGATATGTATGGTAATTCTTTTAAAACTATAGGTAATGCTTTAGTAGCGAAAGATGATATAACTTTAATTTCTGTTAGTGATAAGGCTTTAGAAATAGATATTAGTGGTCCTGTAGCTACAGCACAAGAGTTATTTATGTTACCAAACCCATCCTTCCCAACAGTAAATACAGGAGGACCAGCCTCAACTACACAAGCTAAATCAACTGGTGATGTGGTTATAGACGTTAATACAGGTGATTTAACCATCACTTACTGGTATCCACCTATTAACACAACTGGTATTATTGGTAAATTTAGTTTAAATGCTGGAGTAGGAGCACAAATGGGTGACAGTACAGGTAATCCTACAAGTTGGTACGAAACAGTATCCAATAATAACCCAACAACACCATATATATTTGGTTTATTTAAATGGGATAATTTATGGTATGGAATGAAAGCTACATCTACTGGTGGTGAAGTTTATGATTTTGATAATAATACATTAACAGTAAACACTCAAATAGGTACAGTGACTACATTACCACCAGATATAAACCCATGGCCTAATGATATTGTAGGGGCATCACAAAAGGATGGTTGTACACCAGACGACCCTTGTGGGTGTATGGACCCATTAGCGTTAAACTATGACCCTAACGCAACAGTTCACTGTCCACCATGTATATATCCACCAGAACCAAGATTTGGTTGTCTACCAAGATTAACAAAAGAAGAGTTTTTAATGAACGTAGTTCAGAAACCAGAAACATACTCAGATGTATTTATTGAAAGAGGTAAAGTTTCAGTTTTTGAAAGACCTCAAAGATTAGCACAAGTATCCACAATCGGAGAATTAGAACTTCACGGTTATGGTTATTATAACATTTTAATACAAGAATAGTAATATGGCATTAGGAAATTATGGAATAAAAAGACCAGCAGATGTATCACCTAACGATGTGGAGATACTATATCATTATCAAGCAACAAGAGACGCAAATAGTACTTTCACTTTAGGTACTCTACCAACGTCTGTTCTAACGTATCATGTGCATAATAATACAACTGCTCAAAATGGAGCTGTACCAGGAACTACTATTTTAGGTGGGTTATATCAGTTAACACTACCTTCATCTGTGTTTAGTAATAAAGGATTTTATACGGTTTACATTAGACCAGTAGAAATTAGAACAGAGATATTAGATTGTGGTATATTAGCAGCACTACCAAACGTAAAAGGTATAGTTATAGATTTAACAAAAGTTCCAGCACAATTTAAAAATAGATTTGTAAATATGGGATTAGTAGGTTATAGAGTTGAATATATGAATTCGGATAATATACAATCTAATTTAGCTGGTACAAAAATTCCTAACTTCTTTAGGATAGTAACATCTAGTTTTTATTGTGAAAAATTAATGAATACAGCTGCTAACGCAAATAAAGTATCACCTAGATATGCGTATACAGACTCACCTTCTAATTTAGTATTTTTGACTCTATCACCTAGTAGTGCTCCAACTAATCAACCAAACGCTTTACCAGATATTGGAAAAGCTGGACAAAAAATTATAATTACAAATACCTATTTTAACCCAGTAGTTTTGGAAATAGAGATGGCAGACCATGATTTTGATACTTTAGCGATAGGGTTGTACGGAAATCAAACCAAATCAATAGAAGACGGAATTTACACAATGTATGATTTATCAGGTGTAAATAACATATATAAACAATATAATTTATTTGAAATTAGAGACCAATTTGATGAAAAACTATTTGAAGTTAGACAAGATAGAGGTAATCAAATAGACTTTAGTAAACAGTTTGGTACAATAGTTAGTTAATAATGGCAAAGAAAAAGAAATTTTACTATCCACCAGCACCCCCAAGTGGGGCAGGAACTTTCAGTGATGACCTAGTTGGGTTACAATTTACTGAGGGTTCAGCACAAATGACTTTAGGTAATTTTTCTATTGATGATAATTCACAATCTAAACAAAATAGAAATTTTAGTTTAGGTGGTTTTTCTGGTCCTATAACACTTGAACAATTAAGTGCTGGAGATACACATTTAGTTAATTCTAGCTTAAATAATAGTTTATTAGTAGAATTTAATTATGATAATAGTGATGTAAGTAATTTTGTATTATACGGTTCATTAAAAGACAGGTTAAGAGTTGCTGCTCAACAAATAATTAATTTTTTTCCAGCAGCTTTATATTGTGATGGTATAAATAAAGTATATTTTTCTACTGGGGATACTGTAGATAGTATATCTTATGATACAATTTATGATAGAACCACATTAATCATATCTAAATATAAAATATCTAATCCTTTTGATATAGAGTATACTACTGATGGTGAAATATTAATGGAAGGGTCATTAGAGATGGATTATTTGATAGATGACCCAACAACAGATAAGATTACAACTAATTCTGTTAAAGCACAAAAAGGTAAGATATCACCATTAAGAAATTTCTCCTTAGAATACAAGAAGTATTGTTTAAGTTTTAGTGGAAGTGGTACCACACAATACCCAATAATAGATTACACACCTATAGAAGAAGGCACTACAGGGTTAACCATAGTTGTTTCGGGAGCACCATTCGGTAAAACAGCAACTTCATCAACAACTAAATTTTATATAAAACCAAATAATTTTGAAACACAAAATCAATTTAATAATTTTGATTATGTAGAAAGATTTTTATTAAATCAAGAAAGTGTTCCACCATATAAAGCTGAAATTATATTACCTAGAGAAACACAGGATGGGCAAAATTATAATTTTAAAGAAGAAATAATTTGGGAAAAACAAGATTTATGGAATATAGATGTAACTAGTGAAAAATATACAAATTACCTACAAAAATTAGTTGATATTGGTAATGAAATTGATGATTATAAAACTAATTTAGTTTCTCGTTTTCTTACTACTGGTGCTTTGAAAGATTTTGATAGTGGTAGTCGTAAAGTTGAAAAAACATTACAGATATATGGTAGAAGTTTTGACAATGTTAAGAAATTCATAGATGGAATTGCATATATGAATAACGTTACTTATGACGGTAAGAATAATGTACCTAATCAATTGCTTAGAAATTTAGCTAAAATGTTAGGATGGAAAACACCATCCGCGATTAGCAAAGAGAAGTTTTTAGATACAGTTTTAGATAGATATGAACCACAATATTCTGGTGAGTCAATTGGTGTTACACCAGCTGAATTAAATATTGAAATTTATAGAAGGATTTTAATGAATACAGCTTATTTATTTAAATCAAAAGGTACTAGAAAAGCTATAGAATTTTTATTGAAATTTATAGGAGCTCCAGAAGCTTTAACAGAATTCAATGAGTACGTAGTTTTAGCAGACGCTAGAATTAAAATGGGTAACCATAAAGACCCAAGATGTAACACCCTATTAGCTTTATTAAATGCTTCTACCAACACAACAGGACCTAAAGGACCTAAGGGGCCTAGAGGACCACAAGGACCTAAAGGACCAAGTAAAAAACCTAAAAGGATTGGTAGTGATGATATTGTAGAGATTTGTCCTGATGGATACACCTGGAACCCAGCAACTAATAGTTGTGAATTAGGAGGAAGTGGAACATTTACATGGATAAATTCTCCAAGTTGGGTAGATAATGGAAATATAGATACCCTAGAGTTAGAAGATGCTTTAGAATTATTAGGGTGTTATGATGTAGGTACAGGTTTCTTAAACGAATACCAACCAATTTCTGGAGGGTTAGCTACTAATAATGTGTATTTGTTAGACCCTATGACAATGGCAACCTACATATCAGGAACTACAGAGTCTCATGGGTTTATAAGAGAAGATTATCCAATAGATGATGACGGTTTTCCTACAAAACCTAGAGAAACAACCAACTATTATTTCCAAAGGGGAGCTGGTTGGTTTGAAGAAACAGAAGAACATCATGGAGAAACAATAATAGATTTAGAAAATTCAAAACTAACAGGATGTACACCTTCTATAGTAACAAAATTAAATCAGTTTAGTTGGGGTGGATTCTTTGGTAATTTACCACCAGGAGTAACATCTAATGACCCAGGCGCACCATACCTTGAAAGATTCAGAAGATTCCCATACATGCATATAGGATTTGGTTTAACACCAGTAATTGATGATAAAAAATCTTGGGTAACAACTGATGATGAGGATGAAATTGATAGACTTTATTCATTTGAAAATACTAGGTATGCTGCTTATCATGCACATCATGAAAAACTTATTTTAAATGTTAAAAATGTAGATATATTCTTAAATGTAGGACAGGCTTTAGTTTATGATGTATGGCAACAATCTGTTTTAAGTGGTTGTCCTTTTAGTGGTGGACCATTACCATTACCATACCCACAAAAAGGTGGTGTAGACGATACTGTAACATTGATAAATGCTAAGGATTATTCCTTTAAAGATTTTGCACACATTTTTTGGAACACATTCATTAATGTGAAGAATAGACAAACGATTGATGATGGTAAAACAGGTGGATATCCTTTACTACAGAAATTATATTTAGATTATCTAGCTCAAGTTTGTGGTGTAAATAATCAATACACATATACAAAAATGGTTGATTATGCACAAAGTTTAGGTACATATTGGATTAGAATAATAGAACAACTTGTACCAGCAACAACATTGTGGCAAGGTGGTGTAAAATTAGAAAATTCTGTTTTCCATAGAGATAAGTTTACATATAAACATTATCCAGTAAGACCATTACCAGGATTTAATAATCCACAAAAACCTAATTATGTTGCGGGGTGTACTGACCCTTCTGCTAGTAACTATAACCCTTTAGCTACAGCATATGATGATAGTTGTGAGTATGGTGACGGTACAAATCCAACAGGTAGGTCACATAGTGAGGGAGAAACTTTCCCATGGGTAGGTTTAACAAGTCCTAATACGGGTACTACATGTTCTTCAGGTTGTCAAAATACTGGAAGTACAGAAACAAAAATTCAACCACAATCATCTGAAACAATTACTAAACCTTGTACATGTTGTTCATTACCAGAAAATAGTATGGTATTACAATTAAGGCCGTTAAGTGCTACATGTAAATCAGTATGGCCTTCATTTATAGATTATAACGGTACATCAGCCACGACATCTAACACTGGTGTAAATAATAGTATAAATTTAATTACTGAAAGATTTGCTAGTAATGTATCCACAATAAATGGAGCTTATAATATACTTAGTACAATGAACAATAATATAATGTTTAGGGTAAAGAGAGCTTTACCACTTAGTAAAAATAAAACAGAACCTTGGGGGTATAAGTTTGATTTAGGTAATCAACAATATCAAAATGAATTGTAATGGATAGTATAGAAAAAAATATAAAAAGTACTGATAAGGTAGTAAGGTATAGCAAGTATATAGATTTTAGACAAGTTGTTGATACTTTACAAGTAAAAGTTTATGCAAGTGGGAAACAATTTGGAAAGACGCTTAACAAAACATTAGCTTTCACCATGGACTATGATGTCGCAATGCCTGTTCAACTATACCTAATATATAAAGGTAGAAACTTGTTAGAAGGGTTTTTATATTTTGAACAAAAACATTTTAAATTAGGTGAAAATAAAACTAATAAAACACCATTTACTTCAGATTTCATAATAAGACTTACAAGAGAAAATAATAGAGCATTAACTTTAAAACAGATAGGTAGTAAAGATAATAAATCATTATTATCGACTAAAGAAATTTTTTCAACAAAAAATGGAGGAGCTTTAAAAAGATTCTCAACACCTAAAAACGGTAAGAAACATCAACTTGAAATGGTACTACCAGGTATTGGTAATATAGATAATTTTAATAGTTACTTAAATTTAAGTTTTGATATTGATATAAGAGCTTTTAGTACTACAGGGCCACTTACTAGTATATTTTTTAAATTAGGAGTACCAGGTACACATGTTGGTTTAACTAGAAAATATTTTAAAGATAAGACCGGACCCATAGATAAGGTAACATTAGTAGAACCAAGAAGAATTAAAACATTAAAAAAGGCACCTACCAGTTATGTATCTATGACAACTAAAGATTTAGAATTAGGGCAAGTTAAATTTAATTACTTTGATTACTTTAATTCCTTAAAT
>MDSZ01082376.1_pt1 | contig 22009 bp, 23 predicted proteins | sample 811201 | NCBI WGS metagenome assembly MDSZ01 (sample SAMN05326647, study PRJNA326480) | marine metagenome | isolation source: seawater | place: Indian Ocean: North | collected 2010 | reverse complement strand
CGAAGATAGGGGGCTTACTGATGTGAATGCAATTTCTTGCCTTAGGGGGCAAAACATTTGCATTGTTTCTTCGAATCTGGATGGAATAGGGATGATTGACCAAAACCATGAGATCAAATGGATAGGAGGTTATGGTTATCCGTGGATAGATGTAGTTTGTCATGAAGGAATACCATTGGAATGCGTGGCTGTTTCCAGTGATCTCACTATAGCAGTGATTTCTATTAATCAAGAGGATCCGACTAAATCTAGAATTTTTGAAAATGATATAATCCAATTGCAAGGGGTTGTGGGAACTATGACTGGAATTGAGAAGTTAGACACAGGAAGATCACTCATTTCTTTAGCTCCCTTCGCCGTAATAGAGCACGTCTCCCCCCAGAGGAAATCTTTTCCCTGGTTGGAGAACAATGACGTAATTGGCGAGGATGTAGATCTCTCTGGGGAGAGGATAATTTTCACTTGGAGTAGCGATGGATATGATGGATGGATACTCACTAGTCAAGGATCTGTAATTTCCTATTCTGCCTTTTCGGAAGAAGGAAGTGGTGAGATAATCGAAATATGGATCGGCATTGTCATACTTGGCGGCACAACTTTGTTCATCATTAGCATGATTGTAAGTTCATCCCCAAATCTTAGCAGATGGTTGACGATAAAGATAGGCAGCGAAGAAGAGAAAGCGAGAGCTGAAAGAGAGCTAAGAAGGAAAACTCGGAAGAGGGGCCGAGCATAGATTCATCAGTGAAATGCTTCGCGGATGGAATGATAATATGGCATACGAGGCATTGGATTTCTACGATATTGATTCACTCCTAACTGACGAAGAAAGAATGGTCAGGGACATGGTCAGGGATTGGGTAGAAGACAGGGTAATTCCCAATATAGAAGAGGCTTGCAGAGATGGGGTTTTTCCCGATCAGTGGCGAGTTGAAATTGGAGAAATGGGGATTCTTGGTGCCCCACTCAAAGGATACGGTTGCCCGGGCCTTTCATACATTGCTTATGGCTTAATATGCCAAGAACTAGAACGTGGAGATAGTGGAGTTAGGTCTTTTGCTAGCGTCCAGGGATCGCTGGCAATGTATCCAATTTGGGATTTCGGGAGTGAGGAGCAGAAGGAGAAATATCTCCCCAGGATGGCTAAAGGAGAATTGGTTGGTTGTTTTGGACTCACAGAGCCTGACTATGGATCGAATCCTGGGGATATGATTACTAGAGCCGAAGATTCAGGGGATCGTTTTATTTTGAATGGGGCTAAGATGTGGATAACCAATGGTTCGAATGCTGATCTGGCCGTTGTGTGGGCAAAACTAGATGGCGTGATTAGAGGATTCATTGTTGAGAAGGGCGATGTCGGCTTCAGCGCTCCTGAAATGAAAGGGAAGCATTCTCTCAAAGCGAGTGTGACAAGCGAGCTTGTTTTCCAGGATTGTGAAATTCCAAAGGATCGTATTCTTCCTGATGTCAAGGGATTGAGAGGTCCTTTCAGCTGTCTAAACAATGCTAGATATGGAATTTCTTGGGGCGCTGTTGGAGCGGCCCAGTCATGCTTCAATTCGGCCAGAGAGTATTCACTAAGTAGAATTCAATTTGGCCATCCAATTGCGTCATTCCAGCTGATACAAAACAAACTATCTTGGATGCTCAGGGAGATAACGAAGGGACAACTGCTTGCATACCATATGGGCAAAAAAAAGGATGATGGCAGTTGGATACCCGAGCAGATCTCCCTTGCTAAGATGAATAATGTGGATATGGCCCTCGAGATAGCGAGAATGTCCAGAGATATCCATGGTGCCAATGGAATTCTGGATGAGTATCCAGTAATGAGGCACATGGCGAATCTAGAATCTGTGAAGACTTATGAGGGGACTCATGATATTCATAATTTGATTCTGGGAAGGCATATTACTGGAATACAGTCTTTCACGCGAGAGCCTTAGGCCAGATTGCGTCGACCCAAGATTGAAATGGCCCCTGTCAACGCATAACAATAGGTGCCAAAATGGGAGTAGCGGTTCTACTGAAACTTGTTCCAGATACTACTGCTAAAATCACTGTATCTGGCAATAGAGTTGAGCATGCGTCAGTCAGCAAGTGGTCGACAAGCCCCTACGATGAATATGCTCTTGAGTGTGCGATTCAGTTGAAGGAAGCTGGATATGGGGAAATCGTGGCCATTACATGCGGCAAGACCGGTTCTTCGAAGGTTCTTACCGATGCTGCTGCCGTAGGGGCTGATTCACTAATCCACGTAATTGTGGAAGATGATGAGCTCGACAGCATGCAAATGCAAAGTCTTCTTTCAGCCGCAGTAAAGCACAGTAAATCGGAGGTTGTAGTTTGTGGGAAGCAAGCCGCAGATACCAACAGCGGCTCAACCGGACCGGGAATAGCTAGTCTTCTCGGTTACTCGTGCGTAGGTTCAGTTTCAACAATTTCTCATAATGGAGAGTCTTTCTTAGCATCAAGACTAGGAGTAAATGGGAACGAGGAAGTGGAAGTCTCCGCCCCTTGTGTTTTTACTTTCGATAAAGGACTAACAGAATTAAGGAGACCGAATGTTAGGGGAATAATGATGGCTAAGAAGAAGCCCATAGAGAAATTGTCTGCTTCCGATCTAGGAGTGTCAATTGGAGAGTCTGGAGTAGCTATTGAGGCTCATTTGTCGCCACCAGAGAAGCCACCTGGTCAAATTTTCCAAGGAGCAGAATCCGTGCCCGAAGTAGTAGGAAAATTGCGTGAAGAAGCGAATGTAATTTAGGTGTAAATATGGATGTAACGATAATTTCTGAGTCTAGTGACGGTGGCCTCCATCCAGTGACTAGTCAACTAATTGGTGCTTCTTCGAAATTCGGAGGGAGTGTAACAGTTCTTTGCCCCGGAGGAATTGGCTCTTCTGAAGCTGCATCCAAGATGGGAGTCAGTAGAGTTGTTTCCTTGGTTGGAGATTGCTTCGAAAACTACGATTGCAAAGCATGGTCACAGGAGCTCGCCCCGTTAGTTGATTCAGAGATCATGATTTCATCGGCTTCTCACATAGGGCGTGAGCTTGCTTCATCTATTGCCGCCCTGAAGAATATCCCGGTAGTTCAAGATATTATTGAGATAGAAGATGGTTTGACTATTATGCGACCAATATACTCTGGTAAGGCAATAGAAAAATCGAAGATAAATCCCCCATGTGCTTTAACTCTCAGGGCAAACTCATTCGAACCAGCAAGTGAAGGAGGAGAGGCTGATTCGGCTACTGTAAATTCTGGATCAAATATCTCAGTAGTGGTAAAGCAGGCACTAGCTAAGGCGAGTGAAAGGCTTGATGTTTCAGAAGCAGATATCATCATTTCAGGAGGAAGAGGGATGGGGAGTCCGTCTAACTTCTCCGAACTAAATAGTATTGCCGACGTGATTGGGGCAGCTGTTGGGGCTAGTAGGGCTGCAGTAGACACTTGGGAAGAGATACCTCATGAAATGCAAGTTGGCCAGACTGGAAAAACTGTAACTCCGAGCCTATACATAGCTGTTGGGATAAGCGGCGCTATTCAACATCTGGCTGGAATGAGGACTAGCAAGTACATTCTAGCCATCAACAAGGATTCAGAGGCCCCCATCTTCGGCGTCGCAGATTACGGAATTGTGTCGACTTGGGAAGATGCCCTTCCCATATTGAAGACAGAGTTAGAAAATCTCATCTCAAACTGAAGCCTTCTCCTTGCTGGAGTCAGACCTTGAATCCCCTAACCTTTGGAGGTATTCTTCCGAGACTGTTCCAGTCACATAAACGCCATCGAAGCAAGAGCAGTCGAAGTTGGCCACCTTGTCCTCTCCAGCCCCTAGACAAGCCTCTACCATGTCCCCCAAATCTTGGTAAATCATCCAATCGGCCCCTATGGTCTCAGAGATTTGTTCGACTGTTTTATCGAAGGCGACATATTCCTCTCTTGCTGGCATGTCGATCCCATACACGTTTGGATGGATAATCGGAGGAGAAGATGATGCGAACAATACCTTTGATGCCCCTGCATCTCTGGCCATCCTTACTATCCTCCTAGATGTATTTCCCCTCACAACACTATCATCAACAATTAGGACCGTTTTTCCTGCGAATTCCGCCTCTATTGTATTGAGTTTCTTTCTTACGGAATCTTTCCTAATTTTCTGACCGGGCATAATGAAAGTTCTTCCAATGTATCTATTCTTTACGAAACCCTCTCTGTAAGGCACACCTAATTTGCTAGATATCCCTAATGCTGCAATTCTACCACTATCTGGTACGGGAATTACGGCATCGATTCCATGGTCTGGAATACTTGCCATTATCTTCCTAGCAATTGCCTCCCCCATTCTTATTCTCGCCTGATGCACAGATATGCCATCAATAATCGAGTCCGGTCTGGCAAAGTAAACATGCTCAAAAATACAGGGAGAGTGTTGAATCTCAGGATGGCAAATCCTAGAGTGAGTTTCCCCGTTCATTTTTACAATATAAGCCTCACCTGGTCTGACATCTCTTTCTGGTTGAAAACCTAAAGATTTGCAAACAACGCTCTCAGAGGCAACTATCTTCTCTGTAAAGCCACTAACCTCCCTCTTGCCTATAAAGAGAGGTCGGATGCCATGAGGGTCCCTAAATGCAACTAAACCCCAACCAGTGATAAGACAAACAACACTGTAACTACCCTGTAGTCGGAGATGAGACCTCTCTATGGCCCTAAAAATATCATCTATCTCTAGGGCGATCAATCCGCCTGGCCTCCCATTTACTGACCTCTGAATCTCAGCTGCAAACAAATTTAGTAGCGCCTCCGAGTCGGAGCTAGTGTTGATTCTTCTGTGATCATATTCCAGAAGTCCGGAAATTATTTCTGGAGTGTTGTTAAGATTTCCATTATGGGCAAGACTGACGCCGAAAGGAGTATTTGTGTAGAACGGTTGAGCTTCTGCAGATGAGTTCGAACCAGCAGTAGGATACCTGACATGACCTATCCCCATTGATCCGACTAGCTTTTTCATATGCCGCTCCAAGAAAATATCCCTTACGAGTCCATTCGCCCTCCTATGACAGATATTCTCGGAATCGCTGGTTACTATTCCTGCAGCGTCTTGGCCCCTGTGTTGCAGGACAGTCAGTCCGTCATAGATGAACGGGGAGATGTGAGTGCCGGGAGCCCCAACAATTCCGATGATCCCGCACATCGGCTATCATGCTTCCCTAGGGAACGAGGGACTTAGGATTTTCCACGCGGCATTACTTCTTTTGCCACATGGTCCTATTACGCTTACTCCACCTAAACTTCCTCAATCTCGAAGTGCTACCATATCCGCAACTGGCGCATTGGCCTTTCTGTTTGTGGTAGGAATGGCGCCCGCATCTACGACAGCGTATGTGAGTAGACTTCTGCCTTTTACCCATACTCGGCGTGCCTTTTGACATGATCTACCCCCTTAGGACGACGGGGCCACCGGCCGATTTGTTAAGAGGGTTATCCTAATCAAACCGATAGTGATCAGAGCCATTATCGCCCTCAATAGGTTGAGTATGGCCTCGATTGAAGAGCTCAGTGACGATCGTAACGAGTGAAAGATTGGCTCACCTGTTAATACAGAAACAGAATACAGAGAAACTACTCCACAAACTATCATGGCAAAAACGGGAATGGAAAATTTGTGATAGGGATTTATTGAGGCGATTAAATGAAAAAGTATCACAAATGACGAGAGGATTATTCCAGAACAGATAAGCAAAATTGGTTCGGAGAAGTCGGCAGACATGCTAATTTCCCCTCAAACGTCTAATCAAGATAGTCTTTACGAGATTCCTTTCACTCTGAGAAAGTGGCTCAGATTGATTAATTATTCCAGAAAATCTCTCTGCTAACGATATTGCGATGAAGAAAAACATCAGACCAATCACTAAACCAATAGAAATCCAAATACCTGTTGTGAAATCCGATAAGTAGAGCCTTTGCGATTGTGAGAAGATCACCGTCCACGTCATTAAGATGAGCAACCAACCTATGGAGATCCCCAGATTATTTCTTCGCCCGTAAGTAGGCGCAGAACCAAGTATCACTATGCTACCAGATATGAACGGAATAGCCCAAACAAAGAATTCTATGATTGAAAGCTTCAACTCAGTCTCCGGAATTCCTAAGCCGTCAGTAAGAAATAGCAAACAGGATAACCCCAATAGGAATAGAGGAGTTCCGAATCTACTCCTATCAAATGACGGACCCATTCTATGGAATGTGAAAGCTATGACAATCAAAATAAGACTAGACCAGAAAATCACCACGTTGTTCATGATATAGGCCGTGTGGGGTGCGCCTCTTATTTTCTTGCTAGGGGAAAATGAACGACCATTTGTCTGACTAGTTTCATATACGGAGCATTGGTGGCTCGCCGCGCACGTACAGTGTAAAGGTGGTACTATGGTAAAAATGCCGAGGAAAGTAATGAGATACAGTCCATCTGCTGGAAAGCACACAGAGCATACAGTTGAAAGAGTCAAGAAGAGACGTGCTAGTGAACTAAAATGGGGGCAGAGAAGATTTCGAAGGGTTACTGCAGGATACAGGGGATTTCCAAGGCCTAAGCCATCAGGAGAGAAGCCGACTAAGAGAGTAAATCTGGTATACAGATGCACTGAAACGGGGAAAGCTCATTCCCCCAAGGGGAAGCGCGCTCGAAAGTTCGAGCTAGTAGACAATTAGGTGTTTTCATGGCGGGTCGATTTCTAAAGGTAAGTTGCAAGGATTGCGGAAATGAGACTACTTTATTCGATCGAGCATCTTCAGTTATTGCATGTGCAATTTGTGGTTCTACTCTCGCAGAGCCATCTGGAGGGATGGCTAATCTATCTGGTTGTACTGTGATTGAGGTACTTAACTAGAGAGGAAGAATCTTGACAGAGACATCAGAAGAATGGCCGGATGAAGGCGATTTAGTAGTATGCTCGGTGAAGAGTGTAAAGGAAAATGGCGCTTACCTGGATCTTGATGGTTATCCTGGAAGGGAAGGTTTCGTTTTTATTGGGGAAATTGCAACGGGTTGGGTCAGAAACATAAGAGCTCATGTCAGAGAGGGACAAAGGATCGTCGCTAAAGTAATTGGCATAAAAAGGGACAGAGATAGCATTACTTTGTCGATAAAATCTGTATCTGAAGAGAGGAGGAGAGGGGCACTCCAATCTTGGAAGAATGAGCAACGAGCCACTCAGATAATGAAGGTAGCAGCTGATAGAATAAATTGGAAAAAAGAAGATTTGTCTACGATTTCAGAAGAAATGAAAGAGGCTTTTGGATCTCTTTACGGGGCTCTCGAGGAATGTGCAATTAACGAAAGCGCTCTGGAGGATGCAGGCTTCGAAGGAAAATGGATGGCGATAGTGACAGAATTGGCAATCGAAAATATAGTACCACCATTTGTAGAAATAAGGGGGCAATTCGAAATCAAGGTATGGGGTCAAGAGGGAGTAGAGGCAATCAAACTTGCATTAGAAGCTGCAGAGAAATGTGCAGATGGCTTGGAAGAGGTGGTGCTTACATGTCATTACGATGGGGCGCCAAACTATCGAGTCGACATCAAAGCTCCCGATTATCCATCAGCTGAATCTATTTGGGAAGATGCCCAGGAAGCTGCCAAAAAACAGATTGAAACGGTAGACGGATCGATTGTTATCGAACGTCTATGATTTTGGTTTTCAAGGAATATACTTCATGAACCTGTTCTGACCGTTTCTGCTGGATGGCAAGATCTAGGCTCCAGCGATGTAAAAGATGCAAGACATTTGGCCTTGGTGAAAAATGTGATAAGTGCGGATCTACGATGGAAGCAGTAGCTTCTCTCAAATTCTCTCCTGAGGACCCTCAAGGAGCTAGAAGGAGGAAAAGACAGGATGCTGGTAGTAAGAAATGGATAAAATCCCTACCTAGCGCCAGAAAGGAGGAGGGATCGTGAATAGGACACGAGTCCACTGGTTAGGAGAGTCTAGGATATCAAAAGGTTGCATGTTCATTGAGGCCGTACCCGGAGTAGGAAATGTGGGCAAAATCCTAGTTGATGGTCTGATGTCAAAACACCCTTCCAGAACCATTGGGTGGATTTTAAATCCAGATTTCCCCCCTCATGCAACACTATCCGATAATGGCCTAATTTATCCTCCTAGGCTAGATATTAACACAGTGATGCTACCAGACGGAAGTGAAGTCATCATAATCACTGGATTAATGCAACCGATGACTGCATCGGGCCAGTATGAAACGGCAGAGGCAATTCTTGGGTTAGCAAAGGACTACTCTGCTAGTAGACTACTTGTTTTGGCAGGGTTGGCTGCAGATCCCGAATGCCGTTCAATTCATGCGATATGTTCCAGTAATGAGGTGCGGAGGAAACTAGAGGGCGATGATATAGAGGTTAGTCGAAAACAGCCAAAGCAGGGCATGATAGGTATAGCGGGGATGGTGTTGTCGTTGTCGGCAACAATGTCCGTACCTGCCATAGGGGTGATTGCAGAAACTATTGGTGCTAGTTCTGACGTTTTAGCTGCTGATAGGATGGCAAAGTGGATTGAGAATGCGTTTGAAGTCCCGCTTGATCTTGATCTCGATACTACAAAGGAAACTGCAAAAAGGTTGGTTGAAGGGATGATTGGTGAGAATTCTCTGGAAGATTTCCTTCGGCCCGAAGAGCAAGACTCTACAGCTGATTTCTACGTCTAAAGAGCTACCAGTACTTCTTCAGCAAAATAAGGAACTTCTAGATTAACTGCTTCAAATGCTTCTCGTACTGAAGAGAATGGTTGAGAATGAGAATTTGATTTTATTTTCGCCCTGTTGCTTACAATCTTCCACGAGGTTTTCTTTCCAACTCCCGGAATCGATTCTAGCTGCTTTTCTGTAGCCATGTTGATATTCAACCCCGTCTCAACTCCTGTAATACTTCTACTTCCGTGCCCCGTTACCATAATATCTGATTTGCTCTCTAAATGAATCTTGTATGGAACTCCCACTAGTATGGGATAAGCACCAATTTGTCTTCCGAACGTGATCCCGGGGGAACCGTAAATTTTAGGATCCCTATAGACATCCTCTGTGACCTGTTCTGGCCTTCTGATTCGATCTCTGTGGGCCTCCCAGAATACGTCTCTCAACTTACTACCGATAGGGAATATTTCTTCCAGTATTGGGCGATCGATTTCTCGTCTTACCGTTTTCTTGAATTCCGTGAAATGCTTTGAGTTGACTTCCTGAAACGAATGCCCCTCTACTTGCCTGATATTTATTCTTCTCACCCAAAGCCCATCATTTCTTAGGCTTCGGAGGAGATCGAGATTCTTCGAATATGTTGTCTCAGTTTCTCCATTCAGACCTGCTATAAAATTCAATCCTGGAAGTAATTTTGGTAAACCCCTTTTACCTCTTTTTCTACCGAAATCATTGATCAACTTGACAGCCTTTCTAAGTTGATCAATATCACAATTTAGCCAATTTCTAGAATGTACCACCTCGTCTGCTGACTCGATGCCAAATGACAAAATTGCCCCATCGGAAAGAGTTTCGACGAGAGTTTTTGTTATCTCCTCGGAAGGCTCCAAGTTTTCTGCAATGATTGAGGGATTTGCATTGTCGACATGAAGGATCTCCAGTCTATCATCGTCCCTTAAACCGTGAAGAACTCTAGCAATGGGTTCTGGTTGGGGTATGGGATAGTCCAACTCCTCAACTCCCTCGGCACGAAATGTGTAGATATCGGTAGCCCCTCCAATTCTAACATTTTTGACGCCCAAATCCATAGCAACATTGACTTCGCGGATTACGTCTTCTACGGACCGCCAAATTGGCAATCCCTTCTTTGGTTCAATGCAAAATTTGCACCCTCTCTTAAATCTGACACAACCTTGGTACAATTCGACCTCATAGGTCAATGGACCCGGTGAACCATCTTGGAAGAAAAGATCGGGATGGTGAGATACTGCCTTTGACTTGGCACCTTCCAAAGCCCAAGAGCTCCACTGTTCAGGAGTTCGCTTCATGTTTTTCCACACTCCCTTTTCGAGGAAATAATTCAGCGTTGCATCGACATCCTGTACTGTGCAGAACAAATTGAGTCGTAATGGCGACCACCCGGAATATCGCCACTGCCTTATTGCCCAACCTCCACACAATATTGGCGTTTCTGAAGAAATTTCTGACAAAATTATGTCAATTTCATTTCTACTAACTGGAGTTCCTCTGACATACTTTCCTGGGACAACAGCTCCAGCTAGAATGACCACTCCATCCAGCTTACTGAAATCCAGATCGGAAATAATTTTCGAGTTTTGATTGAGATCTCGCCTTCTAGAAGTCCTCCATTGATCGATGGTAATATAGTTGTACTCGATTCCTCTTTTTTCCAGTACTCCACAGATATAGCGAATATGGAACCCGACATAGTTGGGAACTCCGAAGGCCGCTGGTTCGTCTTCGTAGCCATCAATTACCAGCCAAGCACACATTATTATCGCCGGGGTCGTAACTTAGGACTTCACGATTGCCTATCTCCGACGTCTTCTCTTGCTCTTCCCTCTACCGCCAGAAGAAGACTCCTCCACAGAAATTCTTCTACCCATGAATTCAGACTTATGCATTTCTTTAATTGCAACTAGTGCTTCCTTTTTATTAGAGAATGTCACAAAAGCAAAGCCTCTTGGTTTCTTTGTCTGGGAATCCAACGCTAAGTGGACATCCTTTAATTGCCCATATTCGGAGAAAGCCTTTCTGAGATCTTCTTCTGTAGCATCAAAGGAAACGCTCCCTATGAATAACTTGATTCCGATTTCCTTTTGGAATCTTTCTCTAGCTTCCTTAATTAGTTCCCTCTCCTTGGCCAGATCTTGCTTACTAGCATCTCCAGACTCAACCTTTTCCATACATTCACGACAGCGTAGAGGCTTTCCCGGAGTTGGTTTGAAAGGAACCTTGGTTTGAACTCCGCAAAGGGTACAGGTTCCAGGATGCATTTCCTTCTTAGGCCTTCCACCGTCTCTACCCCTAGTGGAAGAAGAAAGCCTTCTAGCCGATTCTGGAATCTCATGGGACCATCCCCTCCTGTGGTCGGCCACTGGAGAAAGATAAGGTCTAGCTCCATCATGACCGAGCATAGACTCAGCGTCGCTAGACCATCTCTGGCCCGGACGATTGAGTTTTTGTAAATTGGAGTCAGAAGGGATTGTGAATCCGTGCCCGAATCCATTCGATAAGGCCCTAAATCCACGATAGTCACATCGATGGCATGTCACATTGAAGTCAGGGGTTTCGTCACTTGATTCCAATACCTGCCCACAAGCGGGGCATCCGGCATAAATTACTCCAAGATTGGGGTCGCCCTTCGTAGTTGCCTTCAATATTGGTTCAACATTGATAATTTTGGCGCGTACAATGTCCCTCTTCCTCAACGCATCTCCTGCAGAGGGAATGAAGCGGTCGACGAGCTCAGAAACGAAGATATCTGCAAATAACTTCAGGGCTGGTAATGCTCTATGCCCGCCCTTATTGCTCTCAATGTGTATAATCCTAATTTCGGCGGTCTTCTCGTTTAGGCGATTGACCTCCCCGATAATGATATCTCCAATCCCTGGAGAATTTATCGGAAGAGAGGACGGGTCAACTGAAATTACTCCGGAGTTGCTAACTATCCTTCCTGAAAGGACCGCGATTGGTCCATTTTCGGACATCATAATGCCCTCACCCGCATCCATTCCTGGGGTTACTTCTACTTGAGCTCCAGGAGTGACATGGTCCCCTACTGATGCTGTCATTGTGTTGGCGACTGGAAGACCACCTATGAACGGTACGGCTGCTGGGGGCGGATTCTTTAAGATGGCGTTATTCTCCATAAAGATGCCCTAGTAAGGCCTCTTTGTTTCGTATGATGCTTGTATGAAGCGGGTAAAGAAAAATCAAACTCAGAATATTTTTCGGAGGACCACCCATATTGATTGAAGAAATTATCAATGTGAGTTGCCTCTGCACTATGCATCAAATGCGAATTTACCCCAATTGTAATTATTGCCTCAAGGAAAGATCGATCAGCCCCCTTTTTCTGCCTACCCCATGGAGGGTTAGAAATCACGACATCCGGTTGTTGAAATGTGTCATCAATATCTGTGATGTCCGAATTAAATACCGATATCCGATTAGCAAGATTCAAGGATTCGATGTTCCTTTGGCTAATTTCACAAGATTCTTTGTCGATTTCGATTAGAGAGACAGATTCTGCACCCATTAGAGCGGCCCCAATTCCTAGTATTCCATTTCCAGAGCCGATGTCTGCCACTCTACAACCCTGTGAAATATCATTGAAAGCTAGAATATCGAAAAGCCATCTAGCGGCAATTTCTCCTTCTGTTTGATATTGCTCGAGTTCTGATTTCTTATTGGTAATTTTTTCCAATTTTGATAGCTCCATGGCCAAGGATCTAAGGCGCATGATTGCGGAACGTGGGAGTATGTTTGAATTGATCCGAAGAAAGAAATCCTATGCATAGTTCAAATACCCTCGATTATTTATCTTGAATATGGAAGTCATGGAGCTGGCCCATATTGCTCTGGGGCTGACAATAGGCATTGTGATGGGATGGTCCATTTCGAGAGCTTTTGCGTTTACAGCTTCTAGAGGGGCGGAAGAGGAATTGATTCGAACCAAGGCGATGCTAGAACTAGGTGATAAGTCGAATGAGAACGTACGTGAACAAATGCTCGATGGATTCAGATTAGCTGCTGGAGAAGCTTTCTCACAGGCTATTGAAGAAGCTGATAAGGAGAAAGAGTCTTCGTTCAAGGAAGCGACTAATGCATTATCAGAATCAATGAATATGTATATCCAGGCCATTCAGAGTGCTAAGGAGAAAGACATCGAGAGATCGGCTACTCTCGGGGAGAAGGTAGACAATGTTAGCGCTCTGGGTACCGCATTGGCCCAAGAAACTCGAGAGTTGACCTTAGCTCTGAGGGGAGATTCGCAGAGTCAGGGTGCTTGGGGGGAAGTTGTGGTTGAGAATATGCTGCAGAATATGGGATTTATAGAAGAAAGGGATTATCTCAAGCAGGAATGGGGCCCAGGGAAGAATGGCGGCGGGGGTAAAAGAGCAGATTTTATTTTACGGCTTCCTGAGAACCGTCAAGTAATAATTGACTCGAAAGTTTCTCTAACCGCGTATACAGAATATGTGAACGCGAAAGAAGATTCATTGGCCAGCTCTGCGATGAAGGCTCATTGCAAATCAATAAGAGAACATTCGAAGAGGCTTGCAACTAAGAACTATCAAGAAATGGACGGTTTCAATACTCCAGACTTCGTTCTGATGGTTGTGCCTTTGGAGGGTGCGTTCATTGATGCTATGAGATCTGATCCTGGCCTCTATCAGGACTTACTTGGGGATCGTCGAGTAAAGGTGGTAAGTGGGTCCTCACTAATGCTCACATTGATGCTAATTCAAGAGCTCTGGAAAAAGGAAAATCAATCTAAAAGTCAATTAGAATTAGTGGAAAGGGCCGGAAGACTTCATGACAAAGTTGTACTTTTCCTAGACTCATTCACAACTGTGGGTTTCGAGCTCGGACAAGCAACGGATGCATATGAGAAAGCTGTCGAACAACTGAGCAGGGGGTCGGGAAATGTAATTCGCCAGACAGAGATGCTCAAGGAACTTGGTGCCAAGACAAAAAAGGAACTCAGAGAGAAGAGCGGGCTGAGGAGTCTCGCTGAGAGGGCAGAAGAGGAGGAGTCATTTCCTGAAGGTACTTCCGAAGCACGTGGTCGACTGGAGGAATCATCAGTTCGAACAAGTAGTCAGGATGCCTGAAGAGTATACCATAATGGATCTATCCAAAGGTGAATGGCAGGCTCCTGAAACATCCTATAGTATTGGTAAATATGATGAGCTAAGACCGGGAATGTACAATACTGAGCTTTTCCGAGGGGAACGTTTCCTCCATGTTGGTATCGACATTGGCGGCCCAGTAGATACCCCATGTATGGCATTCATGGAAGGAGAAATTTCCCACTTTGGATATAACCCGGAGCCGGGGGATTATGGGAATGTAATAATCACTAAGCATATCTTGGACGGTTGCCCCCTTTGGGCACTATACGGACATCTTAGTTCGTCCTCATTAGAGAATAAAAAGAAAGGTCAAAAGATCGAACCCGGAGAAGTCATAGGATGGTTTGGGGACTTTCATGAGAATGGTGGATGGGAACCACATCTTCATTTTCAGCTTTCTTTAGTTGAGCCGAAGACCCATGATTTACCCGGGGTCGTGGCTCCTTCCGATAGAGATAGAGCTTTGATTGACTACCCAGATCCTAGGCTAGTTCTAGGCCCGATTTATTAATTTGACAGATGTGCCTTCAGTGACTCTATAGCAGGCATATCGGAGGGATCCTCCTCTGTCAAAACAGCTAATCCAATTGAAATCCAATCGGTGACATGAGATGCGTATAGTAGTCTTTCCAGTAGTGAGTCTCCTTCGCACTCAATAACCCACGTAGGGGACGCCGGAACTTCTCCCAGCATCCATTCAATTCTCTTATCAATTCGCGAGTGTAGCCCTTCACACGTAAGCAAAATTAGTGAGTTATTATCTGTTACACCACTAGTCCAAGCTACTATCTCATTGTGATTCATTTCAGGTATTTCTGTGGATCTCGCGAACTTGGCTGAATTCTCATTGAGCTGGCATACGAACCTGTAGGCTGCTGGGCTCAAGCAAGATGGAGAAACGATCCCCAACTCCTTGCCCACTATTGATCGGGAAAGAGTTGCCGCCATACCGGAAGGTGCCAATAAATCTGAATTATAAGAGGCCGTAGTTAGCCTATCAATCATTTCTGAAATATATTCCTTTTCCGGTCTAGGGAGGAGTCCGAGTTCCCAACATGCAGAAAGTTGAGTGCCGAAAATGTGCCCGAAGGCAGAGCGAGGCATTTGTCCAGATGGAACGCTAAGGCAAACCGATTGATCCGATTCAGAAAGAGTTCTCTCTAACTCCCCTCCTGAGCTGATGCCAACAATAGTTCCGCCACCCGAAATTGCTTCTCTGACACCATCTAGGGTCTCCTCGGTATTTCCTGAGTATGATGTAGCAATAACCAACCACTCTGGGCCCCACCAACTAGGCAGCCCATAGTCCCTCCATACGATGACTGGGAGCCCCCCAGAGTCGTCTGATAGTGCCTTGAGGAACATCCCTCCGGCCGCTGATCCGCCCATCCCAAGACAAATTACCCCGCTCCAGTCTCGATCTTCTTCGATTCCTATTTCAGAACTAATTGCTTTTTCAAAATCTTTTACAAAACTTCTGGTAAACCCTGCCATTCCTCTTTTGTCGTATTCCTTGAGGAGTTTGTTGAAATCTTCCTCACTCATTCTGTATCGCCCCTGGCAACCACGGGAATAGCTAACCATCCATCATCTATGAAGGCGATGCGCAATTCATCGGCTTGACCGTCATCGTCGTATGGAAGGGCCACAGTAGAGATCTTGTAATCTGATGGATCCATGAACTCGGCCGCAGAGCTATCCCTGTTTAGTATCTGAACGGTTTTTTGTTCGGATAAAGAACAAATTACACTCGAAGACTCCATGTCCCTCCAAGTTACTCCGGTTCTCTCAAATCTGTCAATCCTCCTGAGAATTGGCCCTTCCTTCTTCCAACCATCAACTATCCAAAGTAATTTTCTTAGCATGATTATATCGCCAATTGAGTAAGCTGGCTTTCTGTAACTTAAGGTCAACCTACTTACTTCTACACCATCTTTTACCCCTACGACCGTGGAACTCTCCTTAACCGAACCTCCGAAGGACTTTGTGAGCCTCCTCCCCCAATTCCTTGCTAGGCTCTTGGAACCCAATTGCAAATCCCACCCCCCCGTAACTGGGCCTTCTTTTGAGATGAAGAACATCGGATTAGTTTCCATCGAATGAATGAGGTCGTCCAAAGTTTCCCTAAGCTTTGAGAGCTCTTCTTCATTCAGTTTCCTTCCTGCGGATCTAAGTTGGACTGTAGCTTCGAAGTAATCTCCATCCTTTCTGGTGCACGGGGTACAAACTGCATTACTGGTCTGAAGCAGGACCGAATGAGAGTCCTGGAATACGAATCCATCGATAGTTCCTGATACATCCACATGTAACCTATTAGTCCTATCATCGATGTCTTGGATAGAGAAAGAGACATTTGTGTTTGAAGATCTGTTCTCCAGAGTGAGGTTCTCCCTAATCCTCAAATCTGCAATATCCCAATTTTCCATGGATGACCATCCTCCTCTAATCTCGTAAGATTTACACTTGGCACAGCGTCTCTGCTGTATTATCTCCGGCATCTTGGAGAGTGAGGTCCTTTGCCTAAGACAAGTTTCACATAATCTATCTGATGAAAGAGTATTTTCTGCTCCACAGATTATGCAAAATAGCCCCCCTGTCATTCCTTTCCCCCTTTATCGGCTTGTATACACGGTTAGAAGGCTTCCGAAAAGGGGTATTCTCAAATTTTTGTATTTTCTATTAGAGGCTTAGAGACTTCGTTTTGGAGCCTCCTATGGAGTGAAATTCTAGAATAAACGTATGAAGCAAGTAGAGAAGAGAGGATTGAGTAAGTTACTACAGCCTCAGTTAAACCCGTCAAATCAAATCCTCCTTGTCCACAATGATTTTTTCTCCCGAGATTTCCTCTTTCAGTTGTTGGATTGAGTAATTGAGTGCTACTAGGCCGGAGAAAAGTATCATGAATGATAGTGCCCCTAGAATCATTACTATCCTGATGTCAGGATCTATGCCTGACTCCTCCGTTTCTCTGAGAATAAGGCCAGGATGTCTGTTTCTCCAAATTGTTGTAGCCACCGCAGTTATCGGGACCAACACGAAACCGAATAATCCAACGGCTGCAAGGGTATCCCTAGTTTCTTCACCGTCGGGCTGACTTCTTACGGACATTACCAGGAATAGCGCTACACCAGTGAGTAATGCATAGGTGTTGAGCCTCACATCGCCCCAATCCCAAAATACCCCCCATTCAATCGATCCCCAAATGGGGCCCGAAATTATTACCCCCAGGCCGAAGAGGAAGCCCAGCTCTGAGCCAATTACAACCATTCTCCAACCTAACTCTGATTTTCGGGCATACCAGAAAATTGCCCCAAGGAACAAAAGTGAAAACGAAATGAAAGAGGTCCACGCAAACGGCACGTGCCAGAAAAGTATCCTGTATGCTTCTGGGGCATTCCAGGCCTCGGGATCAACGAGTGGGGCCCAAAAAAAGCCCAGAATGGCAGTAATAACCGCTCCAACTAGACCAGCAGCGGTCAAAGGAATGGAGATTCGTCGATGGTAGCTTTCCCAATACTCTGACAACACGCTAATGACGCCCTTCACAGCCCTCGGATTAAAGCACCCATCATGAATGCTATTAGTCAGGAGTCAGGGATAGTTACTGCTGCTAACCAAACCATGGCAGATATTAGACTAGCGATAAGACATGACGGAATCGGATCACCCAGCTCAAAACCGAATGACATCCCATTGTCTATGATGTAAGCTAAAACATCTACTATCTGCAGAAATGGCCAGACTAGGACTAGCAATAGTAGGGGAGCTGGTGATGCCCCCGATCTGGAAAGATCCGCCACTAGAAGATGTAGTGCTGTGGCTGCTATTGCTATATCTATGAGGACTAGCGAGGGTAACCAAAGCCAAGCAAGGACTGCGTTGTATGCCTGTTCATCAACTGATCCAGAAAGCACGAACCAAGAAAGGTATGTAATAGGGATGGGGAGGATAATTGATGAAGCTGTTACTGAAAGGGCTGGTCGAAACATTGGGCCGACAACTGCATTCCACCATCTGCCACAGTCTGACTCAGAGAGCCTAGAAATGAGAGCTGGAGATGAGGCTGCGGCAATAAAACCAGGAGCGAATATCAGAGAAGCATGTAGTCTGCTATCTAGTGAATTACCCGAAACTAATGCGTAGGAAAGAAGTATGGCAACAATTGCGGGAGTTATCCTACCTATCGTTTCGACGGGATTTCTGATCTCAGTCTTAAATGACCACGAAATTAGTGACTCGGTAGTTCTCTGTCCTTGGGAGGAGGAGTCGTCTGGCAAATTACAAGCACTACCAGAGGCGAGTGAGCTAGTTTCGGTTAAAGAACCGTCCTCAATTCTAATTTCTCTGTTGGCGCAGGCTGAAATATCATCATCATGAGTTGCTATGAGAATCGCATGATTCCTCAATGATAGTGCCCTTATCCACTCAATAAGAGTCTTTTTTGATGTTTCATCTAGGCCTTCGGACGGCTCGTCCATTAGTACGACTCTTGGATTATTGCTAAGAGCGGCAGGAAGAAGTCCGCATAGAATTGAGAGTCTCCTTCTTAATCCTCCGGACAAATGTGCTACCCTATCCTTGGAACGATGGCTAAGTCCCCAGTAATCCAATAATTCGTGGGCTTTTTCCTCAATTGAGTCAAATCCCGAAATGGAAATTACAGATTTTACTCTCTCAATTACCGTCTCGTCCCCACAAATTCCATCTTTCTGGAGGGTCAGACCAAACGGTGGAGGAGCATTCCTATTGCCGTCGGAATCCCTGACGACAATTCTTCTTCCTGAATCGGATTTCCAAATTACTCGCCCCTCCCTAAGGGAAATAATTCCTGCCAAAGATTCGATTATAGTTGACTTGCCAGCCCCATTTGCCCCCACTAGAGATACAACATCTCCCTCGTTAATCGATATAGTAGCTTTATCAAGAACCTTGATGGGACCACGACGAACTACCAATTCTCTAGACTCGACCAAGGCAGACGATGCCACATTAACCCGAGTAAGTTCATTGGTATCAGTGTTCCATTTTACGAATCACTCTTTAGAGTAGTCAACTAGGGGCGTTTGATGTCCATGATAGCGACTGACTATGACATAACTTGGGGCCAGCTTGAGTTATCTGACTTATTTTGGCTTTCTGCTATGATTTTAGTCTCTTTAGCACCTTTCATAATGGCTTTCAGAGACAAAACAAGCATCGCCCTAGCCATGGTTCTCTCCCTTCTTCTTGTTCACTTCGTAAACTTCAGTCTAACACTATTCGATGGTGAGATTTTCAGTTTCAAACCAAATCATTTGCTGAGCGTCATCCCAATACTGCTTACTGAGAGCTCCTCCCAGGGAAACCCGGAGCATCTGCATAGGCTATTTACATCTGCATGGTTGCATGCTGACTTCATTCATGTACTGGGAAATGTGCTTGTAATTGCGCTAGCAGGAGTACCTCTTGAGCAAAGACTAGGCGCTAGAAGATGGTTGATCGTATACTTCTTGGGACTTATTGGTGGAAATTTGGCGTGGATAGCCACACACCCTGGAGATGGCACTCCTGCGATTGGAGCTAGTGGTGCGGCCTTTGGGATACTTGGGGCCTACATGGCTTGTTGGCCTGAAGACAAAATTGAGTTTCCCCTATTGTTCTTAATTCGTGCTTGGCCCGTCTGGCTAATTGCATTCGTTCGTTTGGGTCTTGAGATCTTCCAAATATACTCAATCCAGTATGGCCGGGAAGATGAGACGAATATTGCTCATATGGCACATATTGGTGGTTTTTTCCTCGCGTATATTCTAGCTAGACCTATTGCAAGAGGAGCTCCAAGCCCCATAGGAGAAAAGATTGGACCGTATGAGGGAAATTCGCTTGCTGACGATATTAGAAGACACACGACTTCTAGAATGGGGGAGTTGATCAATGATCCTTGGGAATTAGCTGGAAAACCTTTGCAAGGGAAGGCAGCGAGAGTTCTATCAAAGCTAAGAGAAGAAGGGGATGAGCTGGAGACCAGGGAAGCGTGGTTGGAAGAATTGTCCGAGAATACCATTTGTCCTATTTGCGATGGAGAAATTATAATTTTGAAAGAACGAGGGGTATGCACGATTTCGTGCACACGCTCTAGAGATCACTTTAGGTGGCCATAACTAACTTTTCTAAGTACATGGACAGGTTGCAATTATACAGGTCGATACTTTGGCTCTCTATGAGAGCCATGAAAACCAGTATCGGGAAGATCGCGCCCCTAGTCATCGCAATGATGGTCTTTTCACTTGATATCTCAGTAGGGCACTATGGGGGGAGCGAAATAAATGACCTTGTTGCGGAGGAATATGTCGTTGAAAATGAAGGATGGCTTGATCCTCTGTATTGTGATGGAGAGATTTGTCCTGAAAAGGATAGGGACCCGGACTTCACCCCCTTAGATGCAGGACCGCCTGAGCTAAATTATGGCTGGTGGTATGAATTCTGGTCTGATTCTGACTCGAATGGATTTGATGATAGACTTCAGCTTATTTTATCGGGACAGAGAGAGTCTGTTTCCAAGACTTCTATTATTGGCGATGATGGAAGATACACAGTTGCTATAATAGTTCATTATGCATGGCACCCGGGAGAAAGCGATATTTCAGCGCTTAAGGAAGTAATTGAATCTCACGGTTGGGATGAAGACGGGGCTTGGTTCATGGTTACGAAATATCTGGATGCAATAGTACTGGACCACGTGCCAGTTAGTTCACTAATAGATATCTGGAATTTAGAGGGAGTTGTGTTATTGGAGGAGCAGGCCGTGATTGCGCCGTATTTGGATAAGGCCACCAAGGGGTCCAAGGTCCGAGCTTCGGGGACATATGCTGATTCCATCAGAGGACTAGGGTTCGATGGTTCTGGACAAGTCATAGCAGTCCTAGATACCGGAGTGGATAACGAGCACTACTCATTGGATGACTTTTCTGATGAAAATAACGATAATACTGAGGAAGCAAGTAAAATTCCTGGCAACAAGTGGGTTGGTGGGTGCGACTCAACCGGTGTTGGACAGTCTGGATGTAATGATGAAGACCCTGATGATGGTGATGGTCATGGAACTCATGTTGCAGGAATCGCATTGGGTACTGGAGATTCATCTAGAATAAACCAGGGATATGCGACAGGCTCATACTTAGTTGATGTCAAAGTAATGCAAGATTATGGGGGTGGAAACTCTCAATCAATAATCGCAGGGCTAGAATGGGTAATCACCAATCGTGATACTGCATGGTCTGCTGGGAATGATTCTAGCAGAGGTATTCAGGTCGTTTCTATGTCTTTTGGAAGGGCTAGTTCAGCGGTTGGAGACAGTAATGAGGATGGATCAAGTGCTGAAGCTGTTTTGGTCAACAGAGCGACTGAGAACGGACTGGTGTGTGTAGCAGCAATTGGTAACGATGGAGCAAACAATGTGAACTCCGTGGGATCTGCAGATACGGCGATAACAGTGGGTTGGCTAGATGACAAGAATACGATTAATCGAGATGATGACTCAATAAGCTCCAACTCAAACTATGGACCCAGATCCAGTGATGATGATTCTGAATCTTGGGATGAGATGAAACCATGGGTGGTCGCTCCAGGGTCAAACATCAACTCTGCACAACATGCAGAATCCTCTGGAATCATCCCCGGATCTGAGGTAAACAGAGCGAGTGACGAATATACACAAAAATCTGGTTCAAGCATGTCCACCCCTGCTGTTGCCGGATTGGTAGCAATAATGCTGCAGATCGGGGAAGAAAGAAACATGGTCTTCATGGACGAGGATGTACCAGGAACTGAGAGGTATGAGGCCATCAGAAGTATCTTAGCCAGTAGTTCTGAATTCAGAACTGGATGGCAAATCGATGACACATTTCAGGACAATAGTTGGAATGAAAAATATGGATTTGGGATTATAGATGGGGCTGCGGTTGCGACCGAGATGTTTGGAGGGGGTTTTGTTAACGAAACTGGTGGCCCAGTCCCACCTCAAGAGGGGCATTGGGTTGAAATCGAAAGCCCCAGAAAGTACTCATGGCTTGTTGAAGGGGAGACTTACAACCTTAGAGGCCACATCAATGAGCACGGAGAAGATAATGGAACAATTGAGCAAATAGCAGTGAAGGTTGAGAT